>Ga0193705_1000232_pt1 | contig 12367 bp, 9 predicted proteins | sample U3m2metaG_FD_143045 | JGI IMG/M metagenome (GOLD analysis project Ga0193705, IMG submission 143045) | Soil microbial communities from a riparian zone of the East river system, Colorado, United States - U3m2 | ecosystem: Environmental > Terrestrial > Soil > Riparian zone | place: USA: East River... | reverse complement strand
CCTCCATCGTCTGGCACAGATAAAGCAGCCCGGCGCACTCGGCGACCGTCGGCGTACCGGCTTCAACCGCCGCTCGGATGTCACATCGCAACGCGTCGTTCGCCGCCAACTCGGCTGCGTGCACTTCGGGAAACCCGCCGCCCAGGTAGAGCCCAGCTGTCCCAACAGGAAGCTGCTCATCTGAGGTGGGGTCGAAAACCACCGGCTCGCATCCAGCTGCGCGTAGCAACTCGTCGGTCTCGGCGTAGCGGAACGTAAAGGCCCGACCAGCCGCTATCGCCACCACGGGACGCGCATCTGATGGTGGCTGTACCTGGTCGGTGGGGGACCAGGGCGTTGCCTCGAGCGGCGGTGCCGACTGTGCGACAGAGATGATCGAGCTGAGCGACACGTGATCACTGATCCGCCGTGCCAGCTGAGCAATCGCCGCCGCCGCCTCCTCACGCTCCGCAGCCGGCACCAGACCGAGATGCCGGGAAGGAATCTCAATACCGGCATCCCGCGGCAATACGCCGAGCACCTCGAGGCCGGTCGCCTGGATCGACTCGACGATCTCCCGTGCGTGTCGCTCCGATCCGGCCTTGTTGATGATCACACCGCTCAACCGGACGTGCGGGTCGAAGGTGCTGAGCCCGTGCACGATGGCCGCCGCCGTACGCGAGGTGTGGGAGATGTCGATCACCATGATCACCGGCGCCCGCACCAGGCCGGCCACATGTGCCGTAGAAGCAAACCCCTGGCTGCCGATCTGTCCATCGAAAAGCCCCATGACGCCTTCGATGATCGCGATGTCGGCGCGTTCCGGTGCTTGCGCGCCATGCAGCAACAGCGGCGCGATCTGGTCTTCGCCACAGAGGTAGGGATCGAGGTTGCGTCCCAGCCGGCCGGTGGCGAGCGTGTGGTAGCCAGGGTCGATGTAGTCCGGCCCGATCTTGAAGCCCGCGACCTTCCGACCTGTCGCAGCCAGCGCGCCCATCAGTCCGGTGGCAACGGTGGTCTTACCGTGGCCCGAGCCGGGAGCGGCAATCACCAGGCGGGGGAGCTGGTGCGCGGACTCTTGCGGTGTCGGATCGATCACCACTCAATCCCTCGCTGGCCCTTCTGCCCCTCGTCGAAGGGATGTTTGATCTTGGTCATCTCAGTCACGAGCTGGGCCGCCGCCAGGAGTTTCGGGTCCGCCCGTCGACCAGTGATGATCACGTGCTGGTAGCCGGACCTTGTCGTCAGCGTGTCGATCACATCGTCGACATCCACCCAGCCCCAGTTGATCGGGTAGGTGAACTCATCCAGCACGTACAGGGTGTGCTGCTCCTCGCCGAGCCGTCGCTTGATCTCCTGCCAGCCTTCCGCCGCGGCCGCGGCATGATCATCATCGGTCCCCCCTTTGCGGCTCCACGACCATCCGGCGCCCATCTTGTGCCACTCGATCGAGCCGCCGCGGCCCGTCGCGTTGTGAAGTTCGTCGAGCGACTCCAAGGCAGTCTGTTCGCCGATCCGCCACCGGGCGGACTTGACGAACTGGAAGATGCCCACAGACCAGCCCTGATTCCACCCGCGCAGCGCCAGGCCGAACGCCGCGGTCGACTTGCCTTTGCCGTCGCCACTGTGGATGATCAACAATGGTCGCTGTCGTCGTTGCCGGGTGGTCAGCCCGTCCGCCGGAACCAGCTCTGGAATGCCCGCTGGCATCAGGCAGCCCGGCCTCGGCGTACGGCATGTACCAGTTGATCAGCGCCCACCTCATCAACCGTCACATACTGCGCGCCAAGGTGGACGCTCAACCTCTGGGCTAGGCCCAATGACATGCGGCCGGACTCGCAGTCGATCACCAGCGAGGCCACACCGGTGCGGCGCAGTTGATCAGCCACCAGTCGCGACCGGGCGACCGCGTCGGCGCCGTGAGTTGCTCGGCCGTCCGTGACGAGCACGAGCAGCGGGCGGCGGCGGGGGTCGCGGATGCGCTCGAGCCGTAGCGTTTCGGCGGCGCAGAGCAGGCCCTCGGCCAACGGCGTACGGCCACCACTGGGCAGGTCCTCCAACCGGCGCGCCGCTGTGTCGATGGAGGATGTCGGCGGTAGCGCGAGCGTCGCCTCTGCTCCACGGAAAGTGATCAAGCCAACCTTGTCCCTGCGCTGGTACGCGTCCAATAAGAGGGAGAGTGCGGCGGCCTTGACGGCCGCCATTCGGCGCCGCGCCGCCATCGACCCGGACGCGTCAACCACCAGCAACACGAGGTTGGATTCACGCCCCGCTGTCACGGCGAGGCGCAGGTCCGGGGTGGACAGCCGGAGCCGCTCGTCCGATAAGCGGCCGCGCCTTGCCTGGTGGGGTGCGGCCGCGCGGATGGTTGCTGTGAGGTGCAGCCGGCCGCCGTCGCGATCGGCCGCGATTGCCCCGACCGTACGCCCGCTCGACGTCAGGGCGCGGCTGCGGCGGCCTGCCTCACCGACGCCGATCCCAGGCGCGGTAAACAACTGGGTGCGGTAAGCATCGCCGGCCGAGACAGTCCGCGCGGAGGCCTGCCCGTCGTCTGCCGGCTCTGTCGAAGAGCTGTCGACGGGCTGGGGCTCGGGGTCCTTGCGCTCTGAGTTTGTCGAATGGCCATTGCCATGCTCGGGCGGCTGGTTGATGGGCTCTGAGTTAGGCGAGGAGTCTCCGGGCGGGCTGCCCTTCGGTGGGGTTGGCTCCGGATCTGGTTCCTCATCGAGAAGTCGATCAAGGAGATCCTTGTCCAGGCCTGGAGCGTCGAAGGGATTGCGCCGGCGGCGATGCGGCAACGCCAGCCTGGCCGCTGCGCGAATATCCGACGTAGTGATCTCGCGGCGACCATGCCAGGCGGCGTGAGCCGCCGCCGCTCGCGCGGTCACGATGTCTGCCCGCATGCCGTCCACATCGAAGGCGGCACACACCCTGGCAATGGTGGCCAGTTTTCGATCATCCAGGCGTACCGACGGCAACAGCGATCGGGCAGTAGCAATCCTGATGCGCAGCGCCTGTTCGTCGGCTGCGTATGCGGCGACGAAGGAAGCCGGGTCGCGATCAAATCCCATGCGGCGACGGACTACCTCTGCTCGCTGCTCCGGATCGCGCGGGGCAGTGATCTCGACCGTCAACCCGAAGCGGTCGAGCAGCTGTGGACGGAGCTCACCTTCCTCCGGGTTCATCGTTCCGATCAAGATCAACCGGGCGGCGTGGGCGACCGAGACTCCGTCGCGTTCGACAGTCGAGCGGCCCATCGCCGCCGCATCCAGCAGCAGGTCGACCAGATGATCATGAAGCAGGTTCACCTCATCCACATAGAGAATGCCGCGATGAGCCGCGGCCAAGAGTCCGGGCTCGTAGACCACATTGCCAACGCCAAGGGCTTGCCGCAGATCAAGGGAACCGATCACTCGATCTTCAGTAGCACCCACCGGAAGCTCAACCAACCTTGCGGGCCGTGACCGTGCAACAAGATGATCATGCGGTCCGTCCGGGCATGTCGCATCGAGATCCAGCGGATCGCAGCTGAAGCGACAGCCCTCGACCACAGCGATGCTCGGCAGCACCTGTGCGAGAGCACGGACCATGGTCGTCTTTGCGGTGCCCTTCTCGCCCCGTACCAGAACGCCGCCCACTTCGGGTGAGACGGTGGTCAGGATCAGGGCGAGTGCCATGTCTTCGGAACCGACGACGGCGGAGAACGGATACGTCCGCACCTCATACCCTTCCTGCGGGTGTCCACGCCCACGGCATCTCTGGGTTGGGCCGGCGTACGCGGGTGCGACAGCGGCCAGCAGCGGCAGACGTCCTGACTTCCCGGGTCCTTGCTGATGGCGGTAAACGCCCGGGTCACAGTGGCGGGACCGCTCCGGACTTGCACCGGATTCCTCTGCCGTCGCCGCCCTCGATGATGTCACATCCGGATGGATCGCGAGGCGCCCGATCAGACTCCCTCGGCAACCCTCGAGCCGAAGGTCGAGGTGCGGGAAGAGCGGAGTTGGGCGGAGTGGCAGGCATACAGTCTGAGGCGTGATCGAGGTGGTTGGACTGACCGCGCGGGGGTGGAGCGATCTTCCGGAGCGGCTGCGCACAACGATCCAGTACGCGGAGGTGCTGCTCGGCAGCCCTCGTCTCATCGATCTGATCCCGCCATTCCCCGCTCAGCAGCGACTGTCCTGGCCGAGCCCCTTGCGAGAGGAGCTGCCGATGCTCCTCAGCCGGGTGGAAGGACGACGAGTCGTGGCGCTCGCCTCCGGTGATCCGCTGCTCGCCGGAATCGGCAGCACGCTCGTCGAGATGCTCGGCGCTGAGACAGTTCGCGTCCATCCTGCGGTGTCCTCGGTGGCGCTGGCACGCGCTCGGATGGGCTGGCCGGAGGAGTCCACGCAGCTGGTTCGGCTGCGCGGCGGCGACCTTGACACGGTACGGCGGTATCTGTCCCCTGACCGTCGCTTGATCATCTTGTCGCGCGATGCTGACAGTCCTGCCGCGGTGGCGGAGCTTCTCACCGACGAGGGCTACGGCGATAGCAGATTTACGGTTTTGGGCGATCTTGATACCGAAACCGAGTCCCGGACCGATCTTGTAGCGCGAGATTGGAGGGGCGCGGCGCCGACGCTCAACCTGATCTGTGTGGTCTGTGCCGGGATTGGCCCGGCCACCTCACTGGCGTCAGGTTTGCCAAACGAGGCTTTTGATCATGATGGGCAGCTGACCAAACGTGATCTTCGCGCGTCGGCACTGGCTCGCCTGATGCCGCGGCCGGGTGAGTTGCTGTGGGATGTGGGCGCGGGCGCCGGCTCGATCGCGATCGAGTGGCTGCGCTCGGATCCCGGAGGCCGGGCAATCGCGATAGAGCACAACCTCGATCGGGTCAAGCGAATCCGTAGGAATGCCGAAGCGCTCGGCGTGCCTGGTCTCGAGGTGCTGCATGCAGAGGCGCCTGATGCTTTGGCGTCGCTGCCGCTGCCGCATGCGGTTTTTGTCGGCGGGGGAGCGACCGGCGAGACACTCGAACGGTCATGGTCGGCGTTACGACCCGGCGGTCGGCTGGTCGTTCATGCCGTGACCCAGGAGACCGAGATGATCATGGTCGATTGCTGGAGACGGTACGGCGGGGAGCTGTCCCGACTGTCGGTGGAGCACCTGGAGTCGATTGGTCGCTATCACGGCTGGCGACCGGCCCGAGCCGTGGTGCAGTGGAGCGCGGTCAAGGATGTCGAGTGACCGTTCATTTCATTGGAGCAGGTCCGGGTGCAGCGGACCTGTTGACGATCCGCGCCGTACGGCTGATCGAGTCTTCTCCGGTCTGTGTCTATGCCGGCACTTATATCAATGCTGAGATCTTGGCTCATTGCCCGCCGAGAGCGACCTTGATCGACAGTCAACACCTTGATCTTGACCAGATCACTGATCACCTGGTTGCTGCTGATCAGCGCGGGGAGGATGTTGCGCGACTCTGCTCTGGAGACCCCTCGATCTATTCGGCAGTAGCCGAGCAGACCCGGCGGCTCGATGAAGCAGGGGTGGACTGGGATGTGACGCCGGGTGTACCTGCGTACGCGGCCGCCGCGGCGATCATCGGGCGCGAGCTCACCGTGCCCGAGCTGGCGCAGACAGTGATCTTGACGCGCACTCAGGCCGCTTCCACGGCAATGCCTGAGACGGAGTCGTTGGCCTACCTGGCCGAGACTCGGGCCACCATGATCATCCACCGGCAGTGATCATGGTTGGGCAGGCGCTGCACGCCGAGGAGTTTGTGGAGTCGCACCTGTACGGGAAGCGCCGTCGCTAGCTGTCGTTGATCAAGATGTATGAGAGCGGCCGGTCCACACCGTCGCGCTGTGCCCGAGCCGGGTCTGGCTGGAACCAATGATCAGCAGACAGCTCATGTCGATGCTGTCGGGCTCGAGTGTTTCCAAAGTGGTAATTGTCAGATCCTCATTGTCGCGGCCCACCTGACGTCCCACGACGACCGGCGTTTCGGGTGGACGGAACTCGAGCAGGAGCTTGCGTGCTTGCACGATCTGCTCCCGCCGGGAACGCGAGGCTGGATTGTAGATCGCGAGTACCAGATCAGCACTAGCGATCGCGCGCAACCGTTGCTCGATCACCGACCACGGCTTGAGTCGGTCCGACAGCGAGACCACCGCATAGTCGCCGCCAAGTGGTGCACCAGCGCGGGCGGCAACGGCCTGCGCCGCTGTCACCCCTGGGAGCACCGTGATCTTGACCTTGGCGTAGCGGTCGTCTTCGGCTGCCTCGAAGACCGCCGATGCCATGCCGAAGATTCCGGCATCTCCACCGGAAATCACGGCCACCCGTTCGCCGCTCAGCGCAAGATCAAGAGCGCATCGGGCCCGTTCGACCTCGACGGTGTTGCCCGAAGCATGCCGTTGCAGATTTGGTCGAGAGGGAAGCCGGTCTAGGTAAGGTCCGTAGCCCACGACATGATCAACCTCGGCCAGTACCGCCGATACCTCCGGGGTCGTCCAGCTGTCGCCTCCAGGCCCAAGACCGACGACAAGAAGCCGCGGCATATCGACATGATCAAGGTCCAAGGCCGGCCGAAGCGCTGCTGAACGCCCTGCCGAATCGAGGCGTCGATCACGACCTGGTACAACGATCATGGAGAAGTAGGGGACCGCGCCGGCGTCGATGTCAATCACCGGCATGACGCGCTGCTCACCGGTGGTCGCCCGCTCCACGTAGAGGGCCTCGGAGAGCCGCCCGGCTTGCCGCAACGCCTCGCGTACGCCCGCGAACGTCCTACCCAGTTTCATGATCACTGCTGCGTCGGTATCAGCTAGCCGGCGCGCGAGCTCCGGTACCGGGAGCGTTCCGGGCAACACGGTCAGGATGTCTTCATGCCGCGCCAGCGGCGCCCGCAGCGCGGTAGTAGCGGCCGTTAGGGACGTGACTCCGGGCACGATCTCGCTCGGAAAGAGCGGCGACAGCCGGTCGTGCAGGTACATGTATGAGCTGTAGAACAGCGGGTCGCCCTCAGCTAGAACGACGACAGTGCGGCCGGCGTCGAGATGCTTGCTGAGCCGCTCAGCAGACTCGTCATAGAAGTCGTCCACGGCGCCGTAATAGCCCAGCGGATGGTCAGTGGAACCTGTGGTAACGGGATAGATCAACAATTCTTCAATCGCGTTCTCGCTGATCAACGAGTCAGCAATGGAGCGAGCGATCGACCGGCCGGCGGTGCCTGAATGATATGCGATGACGTCTGCGTCTTTGATCAGCTTCGCGGCTTTGAGCGTGATCAACTCAGGATCTCCGGGTCCAACGCCCACCCCGTAAAGCCGTCCGGTCATCAGAGCTCAGCCTCCTGCGCCAGGGCGTTGACGGCGGCCGCGCACAGCGCGGAGCCGCCGCGGCGTCCGTGCACCACGAGCGAGGGAATGTCCCAAGGATTCTCGGCCAGTGCGATCTTCGACTCTGCCGACCCGACGAAGCCGACGGGAGTCCCAATGATCGCGGCGGGATGTGGCGCGCCGTCGGCGATCAGTTCCAACAAATGGAATAGCGCGGTTGGGGCGTTGCCGATTGCCACCACAGCACCCGCCAAGCGGTCCCCCCACAGCGAGACAGCAGCGGCTGACCGCGTCGTTCCCCACTGCTCTGCGAGCTCGCCTGCTCGCGGATCGTCGAGCAGGCACAGCACGTCGTTGGCTGCCGGGAGCCGCCTCCGGGTAATGCCGGAGGCCAACATCTGGGTGTCGGTCAAGATCGGCGCCTGAGCTGCGAGCGCTGTGCGGGCAGCGGGCACGAGCTCGCGATGGAACACAAGGTCGTTGATGAGAGTGACGTCCCCGCAGGCATGAATCATCCGGACTGCGACCGTGCGCATGTCCTCGGGCAGCCTGGAGAGATCTGCCTCCGATCGAATGGTCGCAAACGATCTCCGGTAGATCTCAGCAGCCGTCGTCACGTAGTCATAGCGCCGTGTCGGTGCGAACATCACTGAGCCTTCCCGACGAGCGTCAGCAGCTCGGCGTCACGGGGCGCGACAAGATCATGATGATCAAGAGCTGGCGCGCCGCAGCGCCGTTCGCAGCCGCTAATGTGGGTCCGCTTGAGTGGCAATCCGGACTGAGCCAGGGCGGTCGCGTACGCGCGCGTGTTGATCAAGGACTGCTCGCAGGATGGGGCGCCGACGCACGCCGAAATAGCAGACCAGGATGAAGTGGGATCGTCGACGAGGCCTGTTGCGGCAAGTTGGGCCAAATGGCGGGCGGCTCCAGGCAATACGAGTCCCCTCGATGGCGTGATCACCACCCGCCCTGTCGCACAGACCTCGACCCTCTCAGCTTGAGCCGGCGTTAGCAATGCCAACGGGACTTGGACCGAAGCCGCGCCGGCAATCGCACCGAGTGGGGTGCCAGTCATCGCATGCTGCAACGTGATCGCGCGTACACCAGCGATCCCCGTCGCCCAACTCGCGAGGTCGCGGACATGCCAGACGCCGCCGGATCCCTGGCTGGCCTCCAGGAACTGGTGTGCAAGATCGAGCAACATTTCGACGGCGTCAGTCGCCGAGACTGGGAGTCCCCACCCGGAGCCGCCAATCAAGAGCCACCCCTGATCAGGATCAACAGCCCGGTAGCCAAGATCGAAAGGCATTCCGCTCACGTCGCCGCGGCCGTCGTCGATGGCAAGGAGAAATCGACTGGGCAAGCTGGCCAGCCGCGGCGAAGCGCAAAGCCTTGCGTCGAGAGTGGCCACCATGGCTCGTACGTCGACCATTCCACCGCTGATGCCGGTCAGTGGCGACGCGATGATGTTGCGGACCCGCTCGTGGGTGTCGGAGGGCAGGAACCCGGCGTTGCGTACCGCACGGATGAAGCCATCCGGCAGCGGGTCCGGCAGGCCGCGAAGCTGCAGGCTGGCACGCGAGGTGAGCTGAAGTTCCCCGCTGCCGAACTCCTGCGCGATGCGGCTCAGCCGACCCAGCGCCGTACCGGTCATCTGCCCGCCAGGAATGCGAACCCGGACGACGGCCCCATCTTGTGCCAGATGGGGCCGTAGCACTCCTGGGCAGCGGTCCGCGCGAGTCACGCCCGCCATCGTAAGTGACCGCAGCGTGCCGGCGAGGCAGCAGTCAGATCCGCGGCGCGCGGCGATAGCCCAGCCAGCCCAGCGCCACGAACCAGGCCTGCACCTCGATCAGCAGCAGGCGCTCCGGGATTCCGGAGATGCCCTGACCGACCGTAATCGCCGCCTGGTCGTAGCTGAGGAAGAACCAGGCCAGCATCGCGACGGTGACCGGTACGGCCACAAGCAGCGCGGTGCTGAACCGACGCCAGCCTGGCACTCGCCGGAGGAAGCGTGCGGCGACCGGGAAGCTGATGAAGGGGGTGAGCACGAACAGCACGAAGCAGACCAGGTGTACCAGCGGGTACTCGATGGTGAAGATCCCGCACAGCCCGAGGCCTAGCGGTGACAGGCAGAGCAGGCCGGCGCAGACCGCTCGGCGTACCCGCCCGCTGTAGGCGCGCAGAGTGGCGAAGACGCCTACGACCCCGATCATGGTCAGCAGCCCGGCACCGAGCACAAACGCGGCGTTCATGTACGGCGCAGTGACCCCCATGCCGAGCCCGCTGACGGGTTGGCTGATCGGTGAGTAGGGCGCGATCCGGGTGCCATAAATGGTGTACCCCGGGCTGAGGAAGCCGAGGACGAGCCAGGCAAGCGTGAACAAAGTCGGACCGGCAACGGCGCCGAGCGCGGCCAGACGTGCGGCTCGGGAGCGCGCTAGCGAGGTCTGCGCGGGCGACGTATCCGAGCGTGCAGCCGGAAGAGTGTCGAGGTGGTTCATGGTGGATTTCCTTTCGAGAAGTTGTGAATGGTGGACTCAGGCCTCGGCGGCCGGTTAATAGTTACAATAGAACTAGATGATAGGAAACTAGTTAAGAAGATGCTAAACTCCCAATCCATGGTCGGTGTTGGTTTGCGGTCCCCGCTAGCGCTCACGGTGCTGGGCGTGCTCGAGTACCGGCCGGCGCACCCATACCGGATCCAGCAGGTGATCCGTGAATGGGGCAAGGACAGGGTGATCAACGTTGGTCAGCGGGCGAGCCTTTATCGAGTGATCGAGCGGCTGCTGGCGGCGGATCTCATCCAGGTGCGCGAGACTCAGCGCGACAGGCTGTACCCCGAAAGGACGGTGTATGAGGTCACCGACGCCGGCCGGCAGGCGTCCCGCCAGTGGCTGCTGGAGATGCTGCGCACCCCACGGCAAGAGTTCCCCGAATTTCCCGCGGCGCTGTCCAACCTGCTGCTGCTCCCGCCGGCAGAGATAGCCGACGCCCTCGATGAGCGTGTGCGACCGCTCGCGGCAGCGCTGGCCGAACTCGAAGCAGGACTGGCTGCCGAGGCCGCCAGTGGCCTGCCGCGGATTGCTGAACTCGAGGACGAGTACCGCCGCGTGGTGATCAAGGCTGAGCTCGACTGGGTGACCGCCGTGGCCACCGATCTGCGCAGGGGACGCATGAAGTGGTCACCCGAGGCGCTGTCCGCCCTCGCCGACGCCCGCGCTGTCGACGCTCCCGCCGGCTGAGGCGACTGAGCCCTCGTATGCCGGAGACCGGGCAACCCCGATCCGAGACGCAAGGACCGGTTAGGCTCCCGTGGTGCCGCGGATCGCCCTGCTCTCGACCTCTGACACGGATCTGTTGTCTGCGCGGGGGAGCGGCGCCGACTATGTCGTGGCCAACCCGGCGAGATCGACGCATGCGGAGCTTGGCGAGGTGCTCGAGGCCTGTGATCTGATCGTGGCGCGGATCCTCGGCTCACCGCAGTTGCTGTGCAGCGGCTTCGAGCGGTTCCGTGGGACCGGCAAACCGATGGTTGTGCTCGGCGGCGAGCAGGCGCCGGACGCCGCGCTGATGGAGCTGTCAACTGTTCCGATCAGGCTCGCTGCGGATGCCCACCTCTACCTCGCCCATGGTGGGCCGGGCAATCTGCGCCAGCTGCACGCCTTTCTCTGCGACACCGTGCTGCTGACCGGTCTCGGCTTCGAGGCGCCCCTCGAGCAGCCGGCCTGGGGCGTGCTGCCGCGCCCACTGCCTGACGGAGAGTCCCGCCCACGCATCGGCATCCTGTTCTATCGCGCCCAGTACGCCGCCGGGAACAGCGCGTACGTGGAGGCGCTCGCCGACGCCGTCGACGCTGCCGGCGGCATCGGCGTACCGATCTTCGCCACCTCATTGCGCGATGCTCCTTCGGACCTGCTCGAGTATCTGGGCAGCTGCGACGCGTTGATCACCAAACCGGCGGCCGCGTCCGCCGGCGGGGACGACGAGGCGTGGGACGTACGCGCCTTGGCGGCCCTCGACATCCCCATGCTGCAAGGCCTATGTCTGACCTGGGACCGGGCGTCATGGGCTGCCTCCGACGAAGGCATGACTCCGCTCGACGTGGCCACTCAGGTAGCGATCCCGGAGTTCGACGGCCGCATCATCACGGTGCCCTTCTCCTTCAAGGAAACCGATGCCGATGGCCTGCCGGTCTACGTTGCTGATCATGAGCGCTGTCGGCGGGTCGCCGAGATCGCCGTCAACCACGCCCGCTTACGGCACATTCCGGCCGAGCAGCGGCGCATCGCAATCGCGCTGTCGGCGTATCCGACGAAGCATGCGCGGATCGGCAACGCCGTCGGGCTGGACACACCCGTATCCGTGATCAAGCTACTGCGAGCGATGCGGGCGGTCGGGTACGACCTGGGTGCGCCGGGTGAGATTCCGGGAACCGGTCCACTCGATCCGGTCGAGGGAGAGCATCCGGACACCACCGCGGGCAATGCGCTGATCCACGCGCTGATCGCGGCCGGTGGGCAGGATCCCGAGTGGCTCACGGCCGAGCAGCTGTCTGGCCAGCCGGTCCGCATTCCGGCGCGGACCTACCGCCGCTGGCTGGCCGAGCTCCCTGCCGATCTGGTGGGGGCGGTCACCGATGCGTGGGGCGAGGCACCGGGCGAACTGTTCGTGGACAGCAGCAGGGATCCAGAAGGTGAGATCGTCGCCGCGACTCTCCAGGCAGGCAACGTGGTGATCTTGGTGCAGCCACCGCGGGGTTTCGGGGAGAATCCGATTGCGATCTATCACGATCCTGATCTTGCTCCGTCGCACCACTACTTGGCGGTGTATCACTGGCTGGAGCGGGAGTTCGGCGCGCACGCCGTGATTCACGTCGGCAAGCACGGGAACCTGGAATGGCTGCCTGGCAAGAATCTGGGCATGTCCGCCTCCTGCGGCACGGATGCGGCGATCGGCTCGCTGCCACTGATCTATCCCTTCCTGGTCAACGATCCGGGTGAGGGGGCCCAGGCCAAGCGACGCGCGCATGCCACGATCGTTGATCATCTTGTGCCACCGATGGC
>Ga0193705_1000228_pt1 | contig 12444 bp, 18 predicted proteins | sample U3m2metaG_FD_143045 | JGI IMG/M metagenome (GOLD analysis project Ga0193705, IMG submission 143045) | Soil microbial communities from a riparian zone of the East river system, Colorado, United States - U3m2 | ecosystem: Environmental > Terrestrial > Soil > Riparian zone | place: USA: East River... | reverse complement strand
TGATGTTTCGTGATCTGGTGAGAATGCAATAACTCCCTTAACCGGATGTTCAATTTCTGGATTTTGCCATTTTATTCCTATTCTTGATGTCATGTAATCTACGCTATTCTTACCAACAGCGTCTCCGCACACCCACCCTGACATCGTCTTCTTACCTAATTGTGGTGAGGGATTTCTATCAACAATTAAGATCTTAAGAGATTGTTTGGAATAATAAGAGGCAGAAGATGCAACTATCATACCGGCTAATCCTCCACCAGCTACTATAATGTCATAATCTCTTGATTCAGCTGCCATAAAGCAAAAATCAAAAGATAATCAATTATTAATTAAAGTTCCGAATATTGATTTATCATTTAGAATGGAGGGAGTGGGATTCGAACCCACGAACCCCTAAGGGACGGGATCCCTCACAGACATTGCGTTTTAATCTTGAGTCCTGCGCGGTTGGCCATGCTTCGCTATCCCTCCATCAACACTGTCACTCTGTCCTCCTTATTTCACCTTTACTGGTAAAAAATGTCATAATTTGCAGGGCTAAATTTAGAAAATACAGAAACTTTATTATTAGAATAAGCGTGGTAATTGACAAATGGCAATGGAAACTAAAATAAATGAGTTACATGCTGGAATGCGAGGAATAAATGTAAAAGGCAAGATTGAATCAATGAAAGAACCTAGAACTGTAAATTTAAGAAATGGTGATACAGCCCAGGTAGCAGATGCCGTTCTGTCAGATGAAAGTGGCAGCATCAAACTTTCATTATGGAATGAGCAAATAAACATGGTAACTGAAGGAGACGAAGTCTCTATTGAAAATGGATATACACAATCATTCAGAGGAGAAAACAGTTTGAATATTGGCCGTTATGGAAAACTTGTAAAACTATAATTTAATTAAGTCTATAACTTATATAATAATAACAATTAAATAGCAATTCGTGCTTGAATAGGCATAGAATGCAAATATTAACAAAAGAGCAAGCCTATTTCAATTTCATAAACTCGATAAGCTCCGAACACACTAAAAAAATGTATGCGTACAGCATAGAACAATTTTTGAATCATTGTAAGCTAGACTTGGACTCTTTTCTAAAGTTACCAGTACAGGAAATAACAAACCTTGTAATAGAGTACCTTCTAAATAAGAAGGCTTCAAGACCAACCAAAAACGTGATATTCTTCGCAATAAAACATGCTTGCGAAATCAATGATGTTATTCTTAACTGGAAAAAAATAAAGAAGTTTATCAAGTCTGACAAGACAGGAAATGAAACAAATGGAAGAGATAGAGGATACACTCATGAAGAGATACAAAAAATATTAGAGTTTTCAGACCAAAGAATTAGAACAGCATTTTTAATATTAGCGTCGACGGGTATGAGGATAGGAGCATTAGGTTCTTTAAAGATATTAGACTTGGAGAAAATAGACGACTTGTATAAGGTTAGTGTTTATTCAGGTGATAATGAAAATTACATAACATTTACAACCCCTGAATGTACGAAAGAAATCGATAGTTACTTAGAATTTAGGAAGAGACGTGGCGAGAAAATTACTAAAGATTCCTATCTGATAATAAAAAGATTCAGTAAACACTTGAATATGGAAGGTTTCAAAGGTAAACCCTTTTCGGGTGATTCCTTAAAGGCATTATTACAAGACAGCATTAACAACAGTGGACTTAGAGAAATTGATACTAATAACAGATACAAACGAAAAGAGGTTCCCTTGTTTCATGGTTTTAGGAAATTCGTAACAAAGCAACTTGTAGATTCTAAAGTTAACCCAGAAATCAGAGAGATGTTGCTTGGGCACAAGATAGGATTAACGGGAGCGTACTATAAACCCACAGTTCAAGATATGCTAGACGAATACCTTAAGGCTGTACCCTTATTGACAATCAGCGATGAAGACAGATTACAATTCAAATATGATGAAAAGGTTAAGATTGAAAAATCACAATACGAATCTTTAAAATCAGAATTTGAAAAGTTCAAGGATGAAGTTATGAAAATGAAGAATAATTAATCCGTTATAATAAGTAAAATGCGATTGGAAAAATAGTTAAATAATAAATATATTCGTGCTTGAAAGAAAAAATCTGATTGATATTCAAGATAATGAAATATCAAGTTATGTTTCTAAGGCATTGAATAGAGAACGAATATCAAAACCACATGACATATCAGGTGTAGACGTCGACTTTTACATACGGGTCAAGGACTTTCTCACAAGTCTTAACGAAAAAGAAAGAGAAAATCTTAGGGTATCCCTTAATTAATTTGTGATGTCCAGATTGGAAAAAATAGTAAAATTAGCTGCTGCTATATCTGTCATAATGTCACTGCCACATACATTAGCGAAAAAATATGAAATTCAAGCACATTCAAACCTGTTAGTGATTGATACTGGAGAAGGTATCCTTTTGAAAAAAATACAAACGGGGACTGTATAGTAATGGAGCAAATGTTTGAGATATCTGAAAAAATCTTTCAATTACTAACTAGACATCTCAAAGAAGATAATTGTGATAATGAAAATTGTTGCATAAAACAACTCTTAAAATTATTGGAGTTAGAATAAAATGAATAAAAAAAGAGTGGGTACCTACCAAGCAACCCACATCTACACATCCCCCCATGAATCAAGAAGAGGAAGAGGCGATATATTATAGTGAACTCTAGTACACCTAAAGTTTTCTTTTTAGTTCTCTATAATTATATCAATGTTATAAAATGTATGAATACAAAAGTATTTGATATTTCATTCCCCCGAATCTATTAACAGAATTAGACAGGATAAGAGGAGATATACCAAGAAGTAAGTATCTTAGAAGACTTTTAGAAAAGGAGGTATATTAAGATTAGAAAAGGGGAAAGAAGGAATACAAATGTTGGTACAGTTGGTACAGTTGGTACAACCTTCATTTATGAGGGGGTCACTAATTGTCAATAGCGTCGAACAGACCTAAAGATTGTAGTATATGTGGGATAATAAGTCAGAATATTACATTTTATGGTACTTTTATGTGTCAAAAGTGTCTTAGATTTATCAAGGATTTAAAACACGAACAGAAATAAAATGACAGTTTCGACTATACTATTAAGATGCCATAAATGTGAAGATTTGACATTGATGACATATCTCTAGTTAGTGCTCAAGTAGTACAATTTCCTGTGACAAATAGAATTCATATAATTTGCGATAACTCCCGGGACTGTCAACACGAATTTGAAGATTGAATAAGGAGATTCAGGTGGTTTGCCACAAATCCTCTAAGTTCGTTATCTATTATATAAAAAATGCTTGAATCAGGACATAAACAACCTGCAACTAATGGACTCGATATAATAATAGAGTTACAAAAGTGAAGGTATGGTAATCATTACGTGCTATTAATTAGCAAATCCCGTGCTCAAAATGTATGTATTCTTGCTAAATTTTGATTTAGAATTATACGACATGCACTAAAATGATAGTTAGGACTTACTGCAGAACCGACACTATCCAGGAATAATGCCAATTTATGGATGTAAGTTTGCTTGAATTTTATGCCCCTCATCTAAAAAAACCAAATGGAGGTTAAATTAGTCCATTTTATTTTCTATTTTATAGAAAGAATCACGCTTAATTCGTATGCATATTTGCTCATGTTTGAGAATTAAGTTATATGTTTGAATCATGCACAACATTAACCCCTATCTCCATAAATCCTCATTAAAGCATCTATCTCTTTATCTTCATGTAGCATTTTCTTCTTTCTTTTTCCTCTTGGAGCAATTTCTTACCTGTTCGGGTTATAAAATACTAAAGCCTAACGAGGAAAAGGCTCCAGACTACGAAAATTGGCTCCAATGTTCACGTTGTGCCGAGATTATAGAAAACTTTACAAGGCTGAACCAGAGGAATCAATTCAAGATTCAGTTAAAACTATAGATAATCCCTTCGATGAAATCTAAAGGAGAGGTATTAAGTGTTCATAACAAAGGAACGGCTCATAGTAAACGAAAAAAGAAACTAGAGCATCATAAAGACAAAGAGCTTAATGAGCTTATTCGTAAACACGGAGATAGAGTTAAGGTTTTACAAGATTAAACTTTAATTGTGGGTAGTGCCATGAGCAAAAAAGCCACAAGACGGGGTCAATTCTTCTTTTGCAACCTCCTCATTAACACTTAAAAAAAGAGGTCATAAAGCAAGCAGCAGTAAATATTAAAAAATAGGTAGAGAACTCTAGCATTTTATTTTATTTTAATTCCCCGTACTATTATTCTTCCACTCTTCTACATCATCTATACCATTGTTATTTCCATCTACAAATGTGTGAACATTTACCTCACTTTTGTTATTATTAACGACTTGCATTGAATGTTCTCCTTTAAACTTGAATGTCTTTGCCATCTGTTCGAATTGTGGCAAGTATTTTTGAAAATCTTTCTGACTTGTATATGTCTGGAGTGGTCGGTCGGTACCCGCGACGATATCGGTTCTAAAAATGGGCTCTGACTGAAGGGTCAATCTCTCTTACTGACCACCATTTAAAATCAATATGACCATGATACCATTTAATGACCATGCCAGCAGCGCCCCATGCATATACCTGAAAGGGTTCGCCGCCGCATAAAGCCCTGGATTCACCCCACTTTAGACCTTTAAAATCGCTAGCCTCGCCTACCTTTATCCATGTTTTTCTGTCACCATTTCTACTTAACCAAAGTTGCAGTCTTATCTTTGGACTGGCAGGATTAGCAGATTCTATGAAGAAAATATACTTTAAACCGAACCATCCTAGTCCTACAAAGTTAACCTTAGGACTTATAGTTTGAATCCCCTGTGGGTGGGTTATCGAGCCATGTAAGTCCTTTGTAAACTTGAATGTTCCATTTTGCATAATTTCTACATCATATCCGGCTTCCTGGCAGCATACTCGACCAGTGGATAGGGGGTGATGGTTCCACGGACCACGCATGTAGATACCATCGCGAGTAACTGCCTGGCTCATTTTAAAGAATCCTGTGAGTTCAACATTGGTTATAGGCGGCTGACGTGTAAATCCTCTTTGAATACAATCGGCAAAATTCATTTTACATCCGCCTATAGCGTCTTTTTGTCCGGAAGTGACCAATATATTGAATTTAACTTTGCCATCGGAGTTAGGTTTCCATGAACCATCTTTATTTTTAACTAGTTTTTCATACGTAGAGCCCCCGCCTGTTTCAAGATGTGAATCAAATGGATTGTCGGGATTCAAGTACCAGACAAAACCTCCTGGCTTAGTTGGATACAAAAACGAAACTCCGTCCAGTCCAACTTTGCTATCTGCGTTAAGTATATCAGTAGTGTTAGTCCCAGTTACATTAGCACCGAAAACCTTTCCAAGCTTCATCAAAGGAGATAACATAATTGTTCCACCTGTAACACACATAAACTTAAGAAAATCACGACGTGACATTTTTCCTTCTGGAACCAAATCGTTTCTTAAATAAGAATCAGCCATAAGATTAGTTTTAAGTGTTATTCTTAAAATTATAAACCGATATGACCTCAATAGTTCAATGGAAAAACGCCCTGCAGTTAGCAATCAATGGTATGGATAAGTGCTATAATATAGAATCTGCCATTAGTTGTAAATCATTATTTTCGACCATAATTAGTAATTGCAATTCACATCCTAATGAGTTATTAGCATGTAATGATAGTAGGCTTGCTCAATATCCTTTAATCCTGAAAAACGCAACAGAAGCACAAATAAAGGCACAAAAAGAGTCTCAAGAATTCGAACAAAAAATGTTAGAAGCCCATAAAAAGGCTGAAGTGCCAATAAATGCAATAATAGATAGATGTATCAATACTAATTCAGATACTTCCTGTGATGGTCAAATGCGTGCACTGCAAGATTATTGTGTGGCGACCCCCTCGTCATACAAATATTGTAATGACAATCGGTTTCTTGGGTATCTTAGACAACATAATATTCTGAATACAACCGGTCTACCTTAGTATCTCTTTTGTCATAGGCAGTAAAGGAAATTTAACTTGAAATTATAAACTTGGACACGTTCCTATTTACTGATCTTGTGAAAATAAAGTTTATCCAATTGGTGATTTTGAGTGGATGTCAGTCATGACTCCTCGGACTCACAGCCTGTTCCATCATTATTATTGTCAAATCTGTGAGGGTCTGAACCATTAACCTTGAAATCTTTCTGTGAAATATCCGAACAGTCAAGGTCTGGCGGGGGAGGAGGAATGCAAACATCAGGATAGGACGGGTCACAATTGCCTTGTTTCTTTTCAGTGGTTGTGTTTCCCGCTACAGAATCAGAAGCATTGACATTTGTTGGATAACATATAGCCCAACCGTCATTTGCAAATTCTGAGACTTCACAGTAGTCTGTATAAGTAATTGCATATCCTTTTTTTAACAACTCGCTATTGACGTTTACTCCGTTGCAATACACAACTCCAACTTCTCTGCCATATCTGTCTCCTCCACGTTGCCCATCATCAATGTCTACTTCTGCATCACCTCCAAGGCATAGATTCTTTACAAAACCTTTTGCTGATGCATATCCATCTTCGCCTCTTTCGGGAGTATCCACTAATGCCAATCTGACCCTGACGTTATTTACATCCAGTGTATCTCCATCTACTACTTTGGTAACGGGACCAGAAAGTTCTATTCCTTCTTTCATTGTGGAGTTTGGGAGTGTAGCAGATTCCTGTTCTTGGGCAAAACCATCATGCGGTAATAACGCAACAAAAAACATCGAAATGATTAGAAAAAACATTACCAGTGCATACAATGATGCCAAATATTATTATTAATTTAAAAATATTTCCTGTATTCTGTCACTACCCCGATTATGAGGCTGGAACTAATTTAATTTATTTTTCTCTAAAATTCAGCCCCTGTTTTTGTTGTAATAATCTTTCTCATATTCTGCTTTGCGATTGGCATGATTATGATTGTCATTATTATAATTCTCACTATCATACACGAAAGCCAGATTTTCATCTCCGTTGGTTGCCATAAATTTAATTTGCATTTGCCTTTGCAAATTGGAATTAATGAAACTCATATTTTAGTGAGTTTAAGGAATTGGCATGTCCAACACTTTTTCAAATTCTGAACGAGCATTCTGATTAAATACTTTCAAGTGTGAATTCAAAGACTCAACTATACCTATACATGATTTGATTACACCCTAAGACCAGCGGTTTGTTGGTTATCTTACACAACATAATGCTCTGAATTCAACTGTATCGCCTTAATGTTTACAAAACAATTACATTAATTATTCATCCTAAGACCTAAATCACTCTGAGGATAGGGAATTTAAATAAGTAAAAATAAAACCTGAACATTGGTATGGACTCTAATACTATTGTTGGGGCTGTTTCTATTTGTGTTGTGGGAGGCATTGGTTATTTTAGTAACTACTTTCTTAGGAAACAACACCAAGTCCATGGTCTGCTAGAAGCATTCAGATAATAACCAAAAGTATCGTTTTTAAGATATAATAAATTGAGATTAATTTAAGATATGTTAGTTCATCCAGCTATCTGGAAACAGGTGAGTAAAATGCTTCGATGGTACTATAAAACTGATAAGGAGGTCAAAAATCTATTCGAGTTTCATAACTTGTTAAATGGCAAGGAAGTAACACTTGACAACTTAGAGAATTTGCTTAACGACCTAACATTCGAACAAGGAATCGAGATTTTTGAAAAAGTTACCAAAGCTCACTTTTTCTTGAATTTTAAGTTTAAATACAGCAGAGAGTATTCAAAAGAAGATGGCCAATTATTGTTTTACAGTTCCTACATCTTCCGGAGGAATAGAACTAATGAGAAAATGGAATGAAGAAAATATTATTAACAATCAAGAACATGATGCAGTTTTCAAAGCAGCAGGAATATCACGTGAACAGGTTTGGGTCCAACATTCGCCACAGGGAGATTTCGCAGTTGTCAATTATGAGACAGATGACCCTGAACATTCATTTAAGGTATTAGCTACGTCCAGTGAACCATGGGCTGTTAAGCTTCGTGAACATCTGAAGAAAGCAAATGGTTTGGATATTGCTCAATCGGCTATGCAAGTTAATGAGTTGGTAATTAATTGGAAACAATAAAGATAACAATAAAAAATTTGTTCTTATTTCTGTAGATTATGTACTTTACCTACGAAGGTAGACTATATAGGTCCGTAAAACCATTGGTTACAATTTAGCTTACTCAACTCGTATTCCTATTATTTACGAATTCTTGGTAAACATCTGGATAACCTGAAATAAGCTCCAGATTAACTTACAAGACATTCACGTAAGGCGGAGCAAATACTAGCACGTTACTTACCTTGTTTTTTTCCACATTAAATTCATCTATTAACAAAAACTTCTATATCTTCTCGTGTCTCCATATTTATGAAACTGTAATGAAAGTCCTTCCGCACGTTATGAGAAATATCAATGAATTCAATATACCGCCTGGTGATTCTAACGGTTATCAGATATTATATTTTGGTGTAAACCTGATACTTATGTTTGATTACAGGCTGTCTTTTGACATAGAGGTGGAGAATTCAAATGAACAAATTGGAGTTTTGATAATTAGCAGAAAAAACGTTCAGACTTGGAAAACTAATACCAATATCGAAGATATGAGTATATATTATAATAAACAAGGAACAAGAATCAGCGATGTTTTTAAGCCATCAGTAAGTGATGCCTATGCATTTATTTTAGACAATAGGTCTTCATCTACAGAACATTATAAAACAAAAAAGGTTGGAGTTACACTTGTTCATGCCTGGCAACAAGAAGTAAAGGAATCACAACTAAAAGACAGGGAAGTTAGTGACTTTAAATCATAGTCAATAAGTGGGTCTTAAAATCGTGTCAAATTTGATTCACACTCGCTCCATTGAATTAATGAGTATATATGAATTTGATAGGAGTAAGATTCAACTTTTCTTATTTTGGTATTGATTCTATCTTGAGTTCCCAAGTATCACCAATATTTACTCCGGCAAGCCCACCAGCAAACAATACTACACGGTCTCTTTTTGCATGATAGGCCATTGCATGATTGCTTCTGGGACTGGGGCCAATATCTTCACTTTGGCTCCAATATTTTCCATCCCATTTCCAGGTATTGTCGTTACTTTCGTTATTAATAGAGTTGAATCCTCCAAAAAGAATTACACCATAAATTGTAGACACCATAGACGAACTAGCTAGTGGCCCTGGTCCCATATCTTGCACATTTTTCCATTTCTTGTCTTTCCATGTCCATGTATCTCCCGGTATCTGTTGCTGCCCAAAACCGCTAAAAAGCACCACATTCTTCGAAGACTCATCATAGGTCATCATATGGTATGCTCTTGGTGATGGACCTGTATCAGCCACTTCGGTCCATTCATGTCCATCCCATTCCCATGTATCATTCAAAAACGAGGAACTAGTTTCACCCCCAAATAACACTACTCTATGCTCTTTAGTATCGTAGGCTAAACGGTGGTACCTGCGAGCAACTGGACCTGTATCCGCCACTTGGGTCCATTCATCTCCATTCCATTCCCAAGTATCGTTTTCTGGACCACCCAACGAATTTCCACCAAATAGTACTGATTTCTTTCGAGAGGAATCATAAGTCATTGCCGAACCCCATCTTGGTGATGGACCTGTATCAGCCACTTCGGTCCATTCATGTCCATCCCATTCCCAAGTATCGCCTAAATTCTGAGTACTAGTAGCACCTCCAAAAAGCAATACTCTCTCTTTAGAAGAATGATATGACATGACATGGCTATTTCTGACTGGAGGACCTATATCCTGCTTCTGAGTCCACAAGTATTTTTCCATTGAATCATGATGATTTAGCGATGTATTATAATTTTTTCTTGGAAATCTGTAAAAGTAATAGTAGTAGTGAGACAGTAGCTACCTTACGGACACTTTTTGTTTGATTTCAGTATAAAATCATATTTTATTATGCCAATTTATTATTCAGCCAAATTTAGTAAAGTGTTCATTTTGAGCACAAATTTGCGTGTCAAAAATTATTCACAGACCTCCGGGCCCGTTTCGATATTGCTCAGTTAGAATTTTTCCTTTGGATTAATTCCTGTATCACTTGATTGGTATAATTCTTGATATCTTCATCAGTAAGTGAGGATTCCACTTGCGTATCTCTTATCGCATTTAATCTCCATAATATCACACGAATACACTATACCGAATCTAGGTGACTATGAAGCCTTTGATGCAGCTGGAAATAAACACATTGGAAGTAATCTAATACTCATGTTCAGTGTCGAAGGCGCGCCAGCAAAATTAGACATGACTAATCAAGTTACTAGTATATTAGAGTCGGACGAACCTCAAATAAGAACACATCTTGGCTATTTGGCTAAAGCTGTTGTCCTAGAGTATGAGCATTTTCCTGACCACTCGATAATAGAGCTTTTCAAAATAATTGAAAATAATGTTATGTTTCCCTTATATGATAAGTTCTACGCATTACGAAATGTGCTTGCCCATTCACCTGCATACTTTCCAAATACTATAAAATATTTTAAAGAATATTTTAAGGATAGTACCTTTGATTATCTAATATACGAACCAGACAATAAAATAATTATTCTTAACCTCCACTCTAACAAGACGCAGAAAGAATTGAATAAGCTGCTAAAAGAGCTCATGAATGAGATACGAAAATTTTTTAAAATATAGCGAAGACTATTATTTTCAATTATCACTTTGGGTATCAATCCTTTAGTGTATGCTTTTTTAGAAATTGTTAATCTCCAAAACTAGTAAATTAGTGTGATTTAATCGGCTTTAATCTAATGCAGAACGATATAACTCAATGTAAATTGTTCCTAGAGGTAAAGAATCGTTAACCACCATAGTTAAAGCTTAGGTTATTGTGGAATAAACGGAGGTGGAAGGACTGGAGTCTGAGGAAATGGTTGAATTTAGGCTAGGTTCTGTTGACGGAAACACCGCACAACTAATAAAAAAAGTGATATATAATGAGGATATTGGTGTTGTCTCATTTAGAGAGAATCCATCTGACGACGATGTACTAGACATTTGTGTTGAAGTAGAACCTTGGAGAAAGGACTTAATTCACCTATGGCATAATGAGGAGAAGCTACCTCTTGACGATTAATATCGATGTTGAAATGATAATATGAAGTATTACGTAGCCTTTCTTGGTAATTGAAGGGTTTTAGAGATATCCAGCAAGACTACTCCAAATAGTCCTATTGATACTGCTACGACAATAAATGTCAACGCAGCGATGGACGATTCCATTGACCTTTTTTAGAGCTACAAATTTAATAAAAGATATGGTAGAGTGTTTCACAAGACAAACCAGACGCCAACCTGGTATTGCAGCCAATCGAACAGGCAATTAGATGATTGCATAACCTGGTCCAGCGAATTATACAGGATAAAAGCTAACATCACAACTTGAAATGATAGCGAGAGATGTTGCAATATTGAAAAGGAAATATAACAGGTTTAGTAATAAAGAAAATTTGGAAAATGGGAATTCCCATATTTAGGCATTAAAATAACTCGTATATTAGCATTTTTTGCGGGAAAAATCTAATTTTGGAATCTAAACCGTATGTAGTTCAAGGATAATTTCAAACATCGAATTGCATCACGCTTGTCACGGCTAGTAAAATTAATTCACCAATTTATCTTTGGTTATTAATTTTAATTTTTTTAGTTACTAATTTACATAGTTGCTTGTAGTGTTCAAATATAATTGACATAAGGATTACATGAACTAGGATAGGTCTACAAGCCATGGTTCCTGCAACATTATAGAGTCGTGAAATAGACAACATTTCATCAAACACTTTTCTATCTTGCTTGTCTAACAACTTTCTAAACGGTCTCCATTTCAATATTTCAATTTCTGATGCAATTCTAAATGACGGTATAGTTCGACCCATGAATATTATGGGCAATTATTCAATTTAAAATCTAGAACCTGAGCTTTATCGGTTCATTCTGGAAATCCATTTTGTTACGTACGAACTCGGCTCTGGATTTATATATAATGTCACATTTCTATGCAACTATAACTTTCACTAACCAATGTTATCAAACAGTTCCATTTGTAATAAACACGAGTTTATAGAAATTGTGCTTATTTCGTTTACATGTATTTATCAATTATTAAATAGTAATTTATAGAATTACCCTAATTATGAGAGTGTATGATAAACGTATTCAAATCAATTAGTTTAGTTTAAGAGGGGTAAGCGTGAAATTACAAGTTAGAAATTTATCTAAAAAATTTAATTCAATCAGTTCTAATAAAGCTGAATACGTTATCGCAATTGAAAATATCGACCTTACAATTAGTGATGGCGAATTCGTAAGTATTGTTGGTCCCTCTGGATGCGGTAAA
>Ga0193705_1000206_pt1 | contig 12853 bp, 15 predicted proteins | sample U3m2metaG_FD_143045 | JGI IMG/M metagenome (GOLD analysis project Ga0193705, IMG submission 143045) | Soil microbial communities from a riparian zone of the East river system, Colorado, United States - U3m2 | ecosystem: Environmental > Terrestrial > Soil > Riparian zone | place: USA: East River... | reverse complement strand
ATACACCAACCGAGATCCAACTTGGGTTAGACCTGAGATTGTAGCAGAAATAAAGTTTAATCATTGGACAAATGAAGGAATTATGAGAGCACCTATATTCCTCCGATTCAGAGAAGACAAGAAGCCAAACGAGTGTACGATAGTAAGTGAAAAGCATATTGAGGATGAGGATGTCATTACCTCCGCTAATGACAAGGAAGAGGATGATAAGCTGGTGGAGCTGCAGCCAACTAAAACAATATCAAGACATCCTACTACGACAAGAACTATAATACCAGACACCACAACTGCAGTCGCGGAAGAGCAAAAGTTATCATTATCTTTACTCAAGTTCTCTAATCTTGGCAAAGTGTACTGGGATAAGACCTCAGAACATCCTGAATTCACCAAGAGGAATTTACTTGAGTATTACGACAAAATTAGTGCTCATATTCTTCGTTACCTTAAAGATAGACCTGTATCCTTAAGTAGATACCCTGATGGAATAAAAGGTAAGCACTTTTACCATAAAAACTGGGATCAAAAGAAACCTGAATACGTAAAAACAGTACAAGTATATTCTGAATCAAGAAATGACAAGATCAATTATTTAGTGTGTAACAACAAAGAAACACTGCTATGGATAGCAAATCTTGGATGTATTGAAATGCATCCATGGTATAGTAGGGTGAATGATTTCAGTGCTTGTAAAGAAGGGTCATTGTTAGTTGAAGACAAATGTGGACTTGATTTTCCTGACTTCATAGTCTTTGATCTTGATCCTTACATTTACTCAGGTACCGAGAGTAAGGGAGCAGAACCAGAATATAATGTTAAAGGATTCAAAGCTGCAGTAGATGTTGCTTATTATCTAAAGGAGTTATTTGATCAATTAAAGATCAAATCATATGTAAAGACTTCAGGAAAGACCGGTCTTCATATCTTTGTACCGATCAAAAACTCATATTCTTTTAGTCTAACCAGAAAGTTCGCTGAGACTATAGGTAAAATGCTACTTACAAAATATCCACAGAAAATTACAATGGAGTGGGATACTCATAAGAGAAAAGGCAAGGTATTCTTTGATCATAATCAAAATGCTAGAGGAAAGACCATAGCATCAATCTTCTCTGCTAGACCTACTATCTCTGCTACTGTATCTATGCCTTTAAGATGGAAAGAATTAGAATCTATTGTCCCTACAGATTTTACAATATTAAATGTACCTGAAGTCATTAGAAAGACAGGAGATGCATGGAAAGATATTTTAGATCAGAAACAGGATCTCCTTGAAATATTTGAGACTATGGAATAGAATAGCCATGTAAAAATATAGTATTATATATAATTTTAAATTTAGGTTGAATCAAAAGTTGCAATTATGGCAAATACTGATTACAATAATCCACACACAGTCATAGATAAATGTCAAAACACTTGGTAACTATTTGTTCATGTCTTTCATTTGTGATGTCTATCGATACTCAGTTGTCAGTTTGGAGTCTTCAGGAGAGGATAATGAAACCATTAACCACAGTATCAGCAATAATAAAAATTGAATTATTGTTTAGTAATAATATTATTGACTTGCCAAAGGCTGATCTGTTACTTAAGACATTATCATAGCTCTTTTTAAAGTGTATAGAGCTATTCAATGTATGGTATTCGGACTTCTTTGGACTATAATAGTAGTTCTGGTAGTAATCATAATCATAGTTGTATTGCTGAAGGTGCTTTTCGCAGTAATAGCAATAGGTCCTGTAGCGTTAGAACAGCATGTGATACAGGCTATTACCATGTACGTCCAAACTCCTCCGACTTTGCGGTAAGATCTCTGCTTGCCTGCCTGATTCCTTTCTTCTGATAAGAAGCACCTGGTTTAAAACTGTTAAATCATTCTTTTGCAGTAACAGCCTCAAATTCGAAGATATTGAGATAAGATTAAAGGAATAACTGATTGGGAGGTCTGTCGTTAAATTCTATAATATATCATACATATAATTCTCAGTTCCCCTCCTTAGTCTTACCTCGAATCTGAAATACTACCATGCCAAATAGAGCAAATGCGCCGGTTATAGCTGCTATAAAGGCTACAATGAACGCACTAACTGCAATCTGTGCTAATTGAACATTTACACTAGCTGCGAAGATAGCAAACACCAGGACAATGAAACCAATCAAAGCAAATAGACTCAGTAGTATTGTCCTGACATTATTAGATATTCTAGCGGATTCAGATAACTGGATATTATCGCTGCTCTTACTTCGTGATGGCGATGGTGAAACCACTACTACTTTTCGTTCAGTAGTTAGCTTAGCAGAATCATCTGATGAAGTTTCAGCTGGCAGCGTTTCCTTCTTATCCCTCTCGTAATCTTTATTATTACTCATGAGAGCTAATAGGGCTCTAAACTTTATAATGATATTTTCTACAAGTTGTCTTCCTTCATTTTACTGCATTTATCTTCTTCATAATCTAAGTCTTTGGTTAGACTTATTCTAACCCTTTCTTTGGTTGCTCTTCACCTAACATTTTGATCTCTTCTGGTGTTGGTTCCGTATCTCTCTCAAACTTGGCGCTGACTAAACCGCTTGGTGCGTTTATATATAAATAACTACCGTCATAGTTGTTGATATATGATTTTGGGATATAATATAGATGAACCTTCGAGACCCCCTCTCTTACTACAATAAATTCATTTCCTACTCTTTCAACATCTCCTATGTCCACATTATCTGATGCCCTAACATGCTTATGTATAACTTCTTCCCATGGAATATTGACAGTTCCACCAGACGAACTACTTTGAAGAGTGACTCCTGGCTCCTTTGCTATGATAGGTATACCGTGTAAGAACTGGGGATAATTTTCTTCTACCTTACGTTTTCTATTCATATACTCTTCCGTACGAAATTCCGACTCAGCAGGAGGGCTATCCCTTTCATATTTAGCTTTAATCTCATCTTTAGTCAACGAAGTATGTAGATGCTCCCCGTCAAAACCCTCAATATAGTATTTCGGAATATAATAGTGCTTCTTACTCACAAGCCCTTCTTTAACTTCTATATACTCAGTTGAAACACTTTCTACTTTCCCGAGATCCTGTCTGTCACTAGATTTTACTTTCTTATCGATAATTTTGTCCCATGACATCTCGACACCACCTGGCATTTGTTTAGCATTGGCAGAAGTTGCTTGAGTACCAGAGGTAGATGAACTGTAAGAAGGAATGGAATTGTCAAAATCACTATATTGTTTTATAACCATACTTTTTCTTTCAGCATATTCAGATGTTTCAAACTCCTTAAGGTCAGGCGGAGTTTCTCTTTCAAATTTAGTCTTTACCTCATCCTTTGTTAAGGATACCCAAAGATTATCGCCATCGTAGCCTTGAATGTAATATTTGGGAATAAAATAATACTTCTTTCCTATTACTCCCTCCTTGGTCTGAATATATTCTCTAGTTATACTTTCTATCTTCCCTAAATCATGATTATCGCTTGATTTGACCTTCTTATCAATAGCTTTCTCCCAGGAAATTATATCACTCATATTTTTTCTAATTAACTCCTATCTACTTGAATTTATCTATTCCAGGACCTCTGTAGAATATTGTTACTTAACATTTTTAGCTAGTCATTTATTAACATGATGACTACTCTAACCTAAGGAATCATGTCTCCACCGTCCAGCCTGCAGAAAAAGGGTAGAAGAAATGTTTACAGATGAGATAATGACGAATAACTACCTGTCTATATTTGAACACGTATTAAATGACGACCCTGGATCGAGATGGTAGCCTAGTTTAGTTTCCAACTACATTGACATAGCAATATTGCAATTATTATGGCGCCTATTAAATTGATTTTTCTTGAGAAGAACTTTCCTATCTATAGATCTAATTCTTATTCTGATTCTTCATTGAAACCGTTGTAATGTAGATTTAGTTCAGCACCATGCAATGGGATACCCTTTAACCACTGTTTCTACAGAAATTCCTTCAATTCAAACAATAACTGGGGAATGTTTTTCAAAGTGTAAATCAACAACTGATTTCTATAATACCTCTCTCCATCTCTCCATCTCTCCGTATCAGATAGACGGATTCATACTTTTTATTACGAGTTATTCTAGGTGGAAATCTTATAAAGACATAACCTCATAAGTAGGAACATACCCAACTTCAGGTACTCATTTAGACGATACCCTTTTACAGCCTATAGAGGGGTTTTTTCATCATTCCAGTATCTTCATGCACGGAATAAACTCGTTGTTTTACCATTGGAGTTAAGTCAATACCAATCAGTATTGTAGTTGCCAGCACCATTGCGGTAGCCCATAAAGTGAATTGTTATTCACAAGATTCTTGTAAACAGGTCATACTATAAAAGTAAATCTTGAGAAATCAATGCTAAAAAGGTATGATATTGATCTTACACAATTTAGACTGAGAACTGCTGACCTCTTAATAAAAGTAGGAAATGGACATGGCTTAAATGTTTCAAAACAGGTATTAGAAAAGTATAAAAATAATGTAAAAATGTTTCCGTGAGAAGTTATGTATATCTGCTTACAAGGAAATTCGCATAGAATCTAGGCCAATAAGCCCCAGGTGCAACAAGTTCTTTCTCCTTATCAGCAGACACTAAGATGTAGATGAGCTCACTTTTTGTGAATTTCGAGTTAAGCATTATTCTCATCCTATCTAATAAGTAGTCAGCATACCAGATCGGCCATTCTGGATCCTCGCCGTCCGAAGCAGCAAAAGCTTTATGATGAGCTTCTGCAGTTTCATTTAGTACATTTGCTAATTCTTCGGTTAATTTATCCTTTGAATTATTCATGTCTATTTCTGTTTCGTTAATACTAATAAGTTTGTGTTTATGATCAGATAGACATAGAAGGACAAAAGCTATCGGAGGACCTTAGAGAGGCATTTCCAGAAGATCTTTTAACTCCCTTCAAATTGGTTTTTCATAACCTAGCACTTCTGAAGGTAAAATGTTAAGCTAGCTATATGTTAAGCTAGCTATAGTATATAGGAGATGCTTATGCCATATCTCTACTATCTAATTTTTACTCATCTATTAATATGATATAACCCCATTTCATTTATTAATGATAGACCAAAAATTGGCAATTATAACAATTCATGATGTAGCTCCTCCATATTTAGAAAAAACGCTACAAGTATCAGATGAACTCAATAAATTGAAAATCCATTATAATCTTGGTATTGTACCATATTATAAAAAAAAATATAATATCAAAGACCATGCTGTTTTCTGTGATCAGGTTTGTTCATTATTACAATTAGGTAATGTAGAACTTGTTCTACATGGACTATATCACGAGGTAGAAGGGAGAATAGAGGATTTTGATACAGAATCAAAAGAAGACGAAATAAAAGATATCCAGCAAGGCTTAGATATTTTGTCATCCGCTAAACTACCTCGACCTTCTACATTTATACCACCATCATGGCATCTTAGCCGTCAAGCCATTGAAGCATTAAAGGAATTGAACTTTAATATCTCCGAGTCACAGACAGATCTTGATATTATTCAAAGAGGTAAAAAATACTTACTTCATCCCGCTATGAGTTGGGATCAGGGCGGAGACAAAGAGAAAAATAAAAAAATGGTAACCCAAAATAAACAGCTGTTTTATGATAGAGCGTTTAATGTGGACGGCAACTCTTATGGATTATTTAGAATGGCAATTCATCCTCCTTACGATCCCGATGAAGCGCAAGCAGACCAAATTGAAATGATAAAATACTTAAAAGAGAAAGAATCTTATGAATTTATAAAATATTCAGATTTACTTGGATCGGAGTCTTCTGCATAAATTCCCTCTGCGTGTAGTGGAATAGCTTCTGGAAATATTCTGATACATATTGACTCTTGTTCTCTAAATGTGAAAGAGATGCAAACTTTTGGTAGAGTTAGGTTAAAGTTTGGGCTATATTTCAATAGAAGATATCTATTCAAGACCAACAGGTGTAGAATCAATACCTTTCAAAATAAATAGTAATACATAATATCACTGTTGTGCTGTACATTATGAGCGCCTGATGCCAAAGCCCAAAACCAATTCAGGACCACCATAATAATTCTATGTCCTATCTACCTCAGGCACTCATTTATTTCCGATTGCTAGTGAATGATATCCATATGTGGAATGTATTGATATCTTTTAATCCATTCTTTTTTTATTAGAGACATCTTGCTCTTATTTGTATCAGTTTTCCCCTTAAATTTGAGATCGATTCTACTGAAAAATCCACCGCCACTTGAAGACGGTGTTGGGTAGAAGGAGAGTCTGAGTCTGGGCTGGCGTTGCAAGGGTTGCATTGGGTATAGCTGAAGTCTTATTTGATCCAAGAGATGTTCCAGGAGGTGTAGCCTGTGAGGTTGTATTTTTGGATGACGTTTGATTTGGTTGTAGAGCCAGAACTCCTTGCTGCAGCAAGAGGATTGATGAAAACAGGAATATCATTATCAATATTGCAGGCATACCATTCTTTGTTCAAATCCAAATCGATTCATCAGATAGGCTGGAGAATAACTGGGAAGGAAAATCTGATTCATCTTCTACTATTCTTATTAGCGATTATGGCCAGCCTTATTTAGAAAGACATGTCAGCAGAAAAGGAAAAACTTGAAGAAAAGATAGGTGAAGCTCTTGGTTTAGAGATGGCTGCGCAAAAGGCTGTAGAAGAGCTAGGCTCAAAAGGATTATTGGATGAAGCAGGAATGAAGGCTAAATTAGATAAGATGAGAAAAGAAGCGAAAAACCATCAGACAAAGCTTGAAGAATTGGTTCAGAAGTTGTCACAGTCACAAGGATTGAATCCTGAAAATATCCAAAGTACCGCCTTAGAAACTGAACAAAAGGCTTCTCAAATGATGAATACATATCTTGGGGATGAGCCGGATTCTTCTGAAGCAATAGAATTTCTATGCCTTGCTGAGGGCGGTGAAGTAACACACTATGAAGTTTTAAGTACTATGGCAGCAAAGAAAGTTAAAAATAAACAATTCTCCACTGCAGTCAATTCGATTCTGAGGGAAGAACAGAGACATCTTCAATTATGTACTCGATTAGCTAAGCAGGTCGCAGTATCTTGAATAGATCTTTTATTTTCTTGTTTAAGAGGATACTGAACAACGAATCCTCAGATAAGAACAAAGAAGTTTTTAAAGTAGGCTCTTCTATTGCTTTTGACAACATCTTCATGGAATTCTCAAGAAAAACCAGGGAAAGTCTACATTTTTAACAGACGAGTTCATCATGGTGGAATCGGATCTTTGCTAGGATTGTCAAATCTTCTCAAAAAATCTCAACCAATTCCTACAGGAATTTTATCAGGGTTAGGTGAGGGTCTAGCAAAGGATGATTATGCCGATAGAGATGAATGGTTCAAGTTCGAGAAAAAGCATGACGACACCGTAGTACCAGAAACAACGACGACGACGACTTCGTCAACAGATACCGATTTATCATATGCAGACGTCAGTAATGATAATACTAAGTCGCAGCAAGATGATAATAATGCAAGGGCCATCGAGGATGATAATAATGCAAGGGCCATCGAGGATGATAATAATGCAAGGGCCATCGAGGGAACGAAAGTGTCATCATCAAATAATCTAGATGAAGAGAAACAATAATCTATTGACCTATTGTTAAATTATTAACCGCTTATTTAATGGTGATTGTCTAACTTGCAGCCGTTAAATATGTTGTAGAACATATGAGATATAATAATGAGTAATTATAAAGACAAAGGTGAGAAATCTGATGAATCATCCTCTAATGTTGATGCGTCTTTTACATGCGAAGAATGTGGAAAAAAATTTAGTTCTCGTCAAGAACTTAAAGAACACACACACTGATTAAAAAACAACTAGGTTTATCGGTGCTTAAGACTACCATCATCTAATATACTTTTAGTTGTCATCTTGGAGATTTTATTAGACTATTATAGAACCTCTGATTGAGAAAAATTGGATGTTGAGAGCCGACTCCAAAGGATGTATTTAAATCTGAATTTGTCTGTCTAACTAACCAGCAATCATGTTTGATATTTTAAAATACTATAAAGTTTACGAGCCTTATAGTGTATGTTGCCATAGTGGGACACTACTCTTATTGAGTGGTGATGTGTGTGGTCGGCGGCGAGTCTACATTAAATTCTTCAAAAAACAACAAAAAGAAGAAGATATTATTAGTTGATGATGACTCTGATACTACCTGGCTTTCCAAAACAGCTCTAGAACGTAATGGATTTGAAGTCCAGACATTTGGGAGTCCTATTGCGGTACTGGAGAATTTTAAACCTGGGTCGTACGATCTATTACTGATCGATATTAAAATGAAAGAGATGGACGGTTTCGAACTTTATGATAAACTAAGAAAAATGGATAATAACATTAATGTTTGCTTTCTAACAGCAGCACAAGAATATTATAACAACTATAAAGAGCGTTATTCTTGGATACAAAAAGAATGTTTTATAATGAAACCAATTGCGCTAAAGAATCTAGTAAATATAATAAATTCAGTTTTAAGTTAGCTAGCCCATCTATTTTTATCAAATAATCTTTTTAACTGGGATATTCTCAATAAAGATACGCTTTGAGTCAGTCACAACAAGAGCAGGATTTCACAGTTCTCACACCAGGTGTTTCTTATCAGAAAAAAAAAGTCTTGGTTGTAGACGATGAAGTTGATATTACAACGATCTTTAAACTTGTTTTAGAAAAAGTCAATCTGCACGTAGATGTCTATAACGACCCATTGTTAGCATTATCTGACTATAAAGCTGGTATGTATGACCTATTGTTATTTGATATTAGGATGCCAGGGATGAATGGATTTGAACTATATAGAAAAATAAAAGATATAGAAGAGGAAGAGGAGAAAGTTAAGAATGGTAAACCTCGGGTATGCTTTATCACAGCATTTGAAGAATTTCGCAGTGAATTTAAGGAAACATTTCCAACTGTAGAAGAGGTTGATTGTTTTCTTAAAAAGCCTATCCCGATGCCTGATTTGATAAAGAAAGTAAAATCACAATTAAGTTTGTTATAGATGGTAAATAGATAGTCTGGATACTGGCCTAATGGTGGATCAATAGGTTACGAATACACCTTCCTTAAGGTAACCGTAATAAGTTTTGGTAGACTTGTGTAGTCATATGAATGATCAGATACCGCCTCCAATCGGTCCAAAAGGCTTTACAAAGAATTATGTATCTGTCTTTAAAGGCTACTTTTGTAAATACGTTTGTCAGAAGGAATGGGATAACTTTTACGAAGAAGATATCCTAATGAACGAAGAACTCAGGGATAACGCAAGGACAGTTATCAACAAACAAAATGAAGGGGAATTTCAGGGTGCCCTTTACGATAGTAATGCTGGTTATGCTTTGCTAGTGAGGTCTGTTTTGGATTCGCTTGTTAACCAAGCACTCTTCAAGGAGGAGAGAGAAGAAGGAAGACATTCCGTCTATTTGAGAACTGATAAATTAAAAGCCCTTTGCCCAGAGATTCTAAGAGTCATACTGCCTGTTATTGATTCACTCGTAGAGGAATACGATAGACGACAACAACGATGACAATAATTCCGACAGAATTAACGTCAATCTCTCTTACTGCAGCCAGATGGAGAACGTAATAACAAAGCTTACCAAACTAGGGTATCCACGCTACACTCTACACTCTAGAAGGATTTGTAACCAAAGCCGATTCGTTTTGATCTAAATTTACGTAAGCGTTGTTTCTTAGGTTACCTTTGCAGTAAATTTTACAGAATCTGTTTTCAAACTGCCATCGGGATTATGACTAAACGCACTTTGATTAGCATTGGTAGACTGAGGAGCAGCAGTAGTAATATTGGTGTTGGACAGACGAGCAGCAGTAGTACTATCGATGCCGCTACTAGCCTTGATGTTGTTGATCAAGATAGTTATACCTCCAGTATAGCCATTCGCAAAGGTGATCTTTTCAGCAGCTTTCCCTGCTATGATTGGTGGATTAGATTTGTGCCACAAAACTTTACCGTCTTCAGAATAAATGGTGATATCAAAACTATCTATGGGAAGAAGATTCTGATTACTTGATGGCTCACTAAAGGGAGTAGCACCATTCTGTAAACTTGTATCATCTCTAAGGTTTGTTCCGTTTTTAGGAATTGTCTGGTTTGTAGGTTCTGAAGCAGTTGCGTTAAGGAACAAGATCTCCATCGTAAACCCATTTTTTGGTAAACTATTAGGGGATTGAATTCCAGGTGGACTGCTCCATCTCAACTGTACCTTATAGATTCCTTTGTCTGAGGTTTTTGTTAGAATTGGTAGATTTGAACTTGTAGAATTTAACTGCGTATCAATCGTAGTAGCACTGCTAGTCTTATTTTGAATGGTACCCAAAAGCCCTTGTGGACCTAAGGACTTGGAATCATTGCCATTCATTGGAGAGCTTTGTGCAAAGACGTATGTAAAGAGTAATGGGATAATAGCTAAGAAGAGAATGACTGCAAACGATGTGGGAAGGAACATAGATTCTTTTGACCTTGGTTTCTCATTATTTATAAAATGATTCAAAAAACAAGAAATTAACTTTTCTTGCAAGAATGTAAATTTGCGCTGTTCTTGGTATTCGTATTTAGCTTCCACGTGCATATTGTATAGAGACTAGATCTATAATAAGTTATTATAACTCTAACTCTGCCATGGAGATGCAGCAATTAGGTTTATTTCGCATTGAATTACGCATCAGTCGGCCTAATCATTTGGAATTTTTGCTTCTTTCAGAAAACAGATTATTCAAAGACCTTTTAGTCAAAATTTACAATCCTTAGGATCGCCGGCCTAAAGTAGCAGTCAGTATAAATTAGCAGGGGCGTCAGCATAAAAACTGCTATACGTATTGTTGTTCAATATATTATGAATTCATAATGTTGTATAATAATAACCACAAATTATCTATAGCTCTATCTATCTGTTCGCTTGACAGCAATCATGATATCATTTGGGTTTATTCTAACGATGATACTGCTATACACCATACAGCGGTCATCGCCATCAAAACTGCAACAAGTGCAGTAATTTGGCTTACAGAATTATATTTCGCAAACATCGGGGTATAAACACCAATATTGTCTCCGCCATTTGAAAAAGTCACAGCAGCAACAGCCAGAAAAGAGAGGTATGGTTTGTTCTTCTCTTGTACTTTATGCTTTAAAGATGGCACTTTGTCTATGTCTTTCATTCTTAACTCAATTAGCTTCTTTGCTCCTATTCCTATGGGTACTATGCCAGTAGTCCTATGATGTAGCTGGAACAGCTAACGAGATAAATGAACCAAGCGCACTAGTAGCCACAAGCAAACCTATCCCTATATACTGAACCAACACTATTTGCCTAGCTGGAAAAGTCAGAGAGGAAGAAGAAGATGAGGAGGAAGAGGAAGAAAAGAGCATGATAAGCACAAAAATGTCATCGATGTTAGTAGCGGCAAAGGATGCAACTCCTATCGTTATTATACTAGGAATATCTACCATCGCTTATCAATGCAATGACCTTATTACATGCACTCATTGATGTATAGTACACCAACAGCAACATCGTTCTAAGGTACAATTAGGGCAATCATATGAGGATTCACTAGCACTACATTCTTCTGGATAACAATCACAATCCACACACCTAATTTTCATAATATTCGGATTCATCCTTGAAGCACACGGCAATATCAAAAATATCTTAATTAGTCACTATTATTTTTTCTTTCAGGTTATTTGAATTTTGAAAGAATCAATCATTTTATTTATAATTGGTAAATAAGTATGATAATCATCTACATTCGCGCTATATGCAAGAAAATAAGCTGCACCATTCTTTGTCGTAATGATCTCCAGAGTCTTTTCTTTTCCCTTCGCTGGTGTGTTACTGTCAACTTTGCTTGTAGTATACACTATTTTGTATGCGCTATTATTTCCTCCGATCTTAGTTGGTGATGATTCGTTAAGTTGAAAACTTACATTACTTTCTAAAGCATTAATCTCTTCTTTTACATAGTCAAATAATGATAAATGAGATGATTTATTACCAATAAGATCTGTTTTTGCTACTGCGATAATACTATTACTACTACTGCCATCACTGTTCCTAATGCTATTATTATCAGCAGATGAAAATGTAACAATTGGGGTGGAATAAAGTCCTGTAAATTGACCTGTAGGAGCAGTATTCTTTATCCAACTAGAGGGATAAAAGATCGTGAAGTCTTTTTCCTGAGTGACCGAGAAACCCTTCTCTCGTGCTGCTGGAATATCAGGCTTTGATTTGGAAGTGTTAAAAGATGGGGCATGAAAGCCACCGACTACTCTATCAGGGTTATTACTTGCTAAATTGGAAACAATATTTGCAAGGACTCGATTAGAATCATTAGTCAGAGATGACGAATTTGATTGTGCAAACGCAAACTGTCCGGAAATGCTGACTAGGATAGAGAGAAGTAAAACGACTGTAAATAATGCCATAAATAACATAGGAATTATGTTAGTTAGAGCGTACTCATAAGTTTTGGCATATTCATTCAAATCTACTAATTTTCTAGATATAAAATATTCAATATGTCTGATCTTTAGTTAAAAAGAATTTTATCTTGTAGTCTTCTCCCTTCTTTTGTTCATTAACATAAGAACTACTATAATCCTAAACACCGATGGTAGTGGTTCCCAAAATCGTAATGAACACAAGTAATATCAGAAAGATACGAGGCAGTGTAGTATCTCCAAATGCCAAGGAATATCATGGTCAACCTACAGTCGGTAAGGAGTTCTGCAAAATTGCTCTCTACCTTA
>Ga0193705_1000205_pt1 | contig 12870 bp, 15 predicted proteins | sample U3m2metaG_FD_143045 | JGI IMG/M metagenome (GOLD analysis project Ga0193705, IMG submission 143045) | Soil microbial communities from a riparian zone of the East river system, Colorado, United States - U3m2 | ecosystem: Environmental > Terrestrial > Soil > Riparian zone | place: USA: East River... | reverse complement strand
TGCTCGGCGACCTCGTGCAGCAGGGCGTTACGCAGAGCGACTACTCGGTCACGGGCCTCGTGCTGGCCGCCGGGACGATCGCGTTGATGCAGGTCGGCGTCTCGTACGTCAACTTCCGCTTCAAGCGCATGCGCACGGTGCTGGAGGGGGAGCCGATCGTGCTGATCGAGGACGGCCGCGTGCTCGAGCGCAACGTGCACCGCGAGCGGATGACTCGCCACGAGCTCGAGGAGCAGGCGCGCCTGAGCCAGATCGCCTCGCTCGACGACGTGCGCTGGGCGGTGCTCGAGACGAGCGGCCAGATCAGCTTCATCCCGAAGAAGTAGCCTCGGCCGCATGCCGCTTTACCTGACCGAAGGGGAGGTCGCCGACCTGCTCGGCCCGGCCGACGCGCTCGAGGCGGTCGAAGGCAGCTTCCGTCGCCTCGCCGCGGGCGAGGTCGAGAACGTGCCTCGCCAGAGGACGCGCTTCGAGGAAGGCTTCCTCGCCGTGATGTGGGCGGTCGACCACGAGCTCGGGCTCGCGGGCCTGAAGTCCTATGCGGCCGGGCGCGAGGGCGCCTCTTTCATCGTGCTGCTCTTCGAGACCGAGACGACGAAGCCGGTGGCGGTGATCGAGGCTGACAAGCTGGGCCAGCTCCGCACCGGAGCGGCAAGCGGCGTGGCCGCGCGCTACCTCGCGCGCGAGGGTGCCAAGTCGCTCGGCGTGATCGGCTGTGGCTGGCAGGCGCGCAGCCAGGTGGCGAGCATCCGGGAAGCCCTGCCGTCGATCGAGACGGTGGTCGCCTACTGCCGCACCGAGGAGACGCTCGAGACGTTCTGCAAGGAGGTCGGCGCCGAGGCGGGCGAGAGCCACCGCGACGCGGCCGGGCAGGACGTGGTCGTGACCGTCACGAATTCGCGCGACCCGGTGCTGCGAGGCGAGTGGCTTCGGCCGGGCGCGCTCGTGTGCGCGGTCGGCGCGAACGACCCGCGCCGCCGCGAGCTCGACAACGTGGTGCTCGAGCGGGCGGCGTTTGTCTGCTGCGACTCGATCGAGAACGCGAAGCGGGAGTCCGGCGACCTGATCGAGCCGGTTCAGGCCGGTGTGCTCGACTGGCTCGAGGTGCACGAGCTCCAGGAGGTGGTGGCCGGCGAGCTGCCCGGGAGGCAGGACGACGACGACATCGTGGTCTTCAAGTCGAACGGCCTCGCCGCCTGGGACGTCGCCATCGGCGCGGTCGCGCTGGAGCGGGCCCGGGAACGCGGCGTCGGCCGGGAGCTCTAAGGCAACTTCTGCTGCTCGGCTGCGACCACGCTTGACCCGAGTGCCCGGATCACTTCCGGCCGGTCGAGGATCCGTGCGACCTCCTGCGGTGTCGCCCGGTTGCGCACGTACGGGTCCTCGAGGGTCTCGGAGAGCGCCCGGCCGCGCTCGTGCTCGCGGATCAGGTACGCCGCGAGCCGCTCTTCCTGTGACGAGCGCGAGAATAGGAACGAGAACGGGTTCCGGAAGAAGTCGCCCAGTGCCATTGAGCCGATGCTAGCGGCGCTAGAGTCACCCTCGTGAGGAAGTCGTCGGCCGACCGCTTTGCCGAGCGTGAGGTGCACGGTGTCGACGACCGCGGCGAGCCCGAGCGGATCGTGATCTGGATCGAGCGGCTCCCGGGAGCGCTCTGGGCGGTCGGGCGTGCGGTGAATCCGCAGTACCGCAGCAGCGACGAGGCCCGGCGCGACGACTACGTCTTCCAGGGGTACGAGCTGAGCGACGCGCTCGACGCGGCCAACGCGACCCTCGAGGACGACGCGGTGGTCTCGGAGCAGGACGGGAGCTCGGAGAAGCTGAAGCCGTTCGTCAGGGACGAGCTGCTACGCCCGCTCGAGCGCTGGTTCTTCGGCCGCTGAGGCGGCTCAGCTAGGCCACTCGAGATCCGCGTTGGGGATCGGGTCCCCGTGCGGATCGTGCGTCGGGTAGCCGAGCGCGCTGTCGATCTTGGCCTCGAGCTCTTCCGAGAGGACGTGCTCGAGGCGCTCCGCCTCGTCGTGCACGTCGTCGACGTGCAGGCCGAGCGTGCGCGCGAGGTAGAGCTCGAGCAGGCGGTGATGGCGGATCACCTCGACCGCGACCTTCTCGCCGGCGGGAGTGAGGAGCACGCCGCGGTAGGGCGCATGCTCGACGAGGCCCAGCGCGCCCAGCTTCTTGACCATCGCGCTGGCGGATGCGGGCGAGACATGCTGCTCGCGCGCGAGGGCGGTCACCGACACGCGGCCGTCGCCGGTCTGGAGGTGGTAGAGCTTCTTCAGGTAGTCCTGAATGGACTCACTCAGGCCCTGCTTCGCCACGCGCCCAGTGTACGGCGCGGGTTGCCCAGGTCAGGCGCGAGCCCCGCTGGTAGCCTCCGGCGCTCGATGCTGATCCGCCTCGGCCACAGCCCGGATCCCGACGACGCGTTCATGTTCTGGGGCCTCGCCTCGGGCGAGGTTGACCCGCGTCAGTTCGAGTTCGAGCACGTCCTGCGCGACATTCAGACCCTGAACACGTGGGCGATCGACGGGAAGCTCGAGGTGTCGGCGATCTCGCTGGCGGCGTACCCGCTGGTACAGGAGAACTACGTGCTGCTCCCGCACGGAGCGTCGATGGGCTCGGGCTACGGGCCGATCGTGGTGGCGCGGGAGGAGCTCGCGCTCTCCGACCTGCGCAACATCGAGATCGCGATTCCCGGCGAGCTGACGACGGCATTTCTGGTGCTGCGCATGTGTCTCGGGCAGTTCCGCTATCGCGCCGTGCCCTTCGACCAGATCATCGAGGAGGTCACCTCCGGTCGTTCCGATGCCGGCCTGCTGATCCACGAGGGCCAGCTCACCTACGAGGCCGAGGGCCTGAAGAAGGTCGTCGACCTCGGTGAATGGTGGCTGCTCGAGACCGGCCTGCCGCTGCCGCTCGGGGCGAACGTCGCCCGCCGCGACGTCGGCGCCGACGTCCTGTTCGAGCTCTCCGACGTCCTGCGTGACTCGATTCAGGCGGGGCTCGACAACCGCGAAGAGGCGATGGAGTACGCCATGCAGTTCGGGCGAGGCCTCGACACGGAGCTCGCGGACCGCTTCGTCGGCATGTACGTGAACGAGCTCACGTGCGACTACGGCGACGAGGGCCGGCAGGCGGTGCGCGAGCTGCTCAGTCGCGCCGAGGCGCTCGGCACCTACGAGCAGCCCGTCAAGGTCGAGTTCGTCGGCTAGCGTTGGCGCGGTGAGCCGCGCTGTCGTCCTCTCTGCTGTTCGCACGCCTGTGGGCCGGTACGGCGGCGCGCTCTCGGGCGAGCGGCCGGACGACCTCGCGGCGCTCGTGATCTCGGAGGCGGTCTCCCGCGCGGGCGTGCCGGGCGAGGCGATCGAGGACGTCTACTTCGGCGCCGCCAACCAGGCCGGCGAGGACAACCGCAACGTCGCGCGCATGGCTGCGCTCCTGGCTGGGCTGCCCGAGTCGGTCGCGGGCGTGACGCTGAACAGGCTCTGCGCGTCGGGACTCTCGGCTGTGGTGGGCGCCTGTCACGCGATCGCGGCCGGTGACGGCGACCTGTTCGTCGCCGGGGGCGTCGAGTCGATGTCGCGCGCGCCGCTCGTGCTGGCCAAGCCCGAGCAGGCGTTCCAGCGCGGTGACCAGACGGTCTGGGACACGACGCTGGGCTGGCGCTTCCCGAACCCGCGGCTCGAGGAGCTGTTCCCGCTCGAGTCGATGGGCGAGACGGGCGAGAACGTGGCCGAGCGCCACGGCGTCTCGCGTGAGGAGCAGGACGCCTTCGCGCTGCAGTCGCAGCAGCGCTGGGCGGCCGCGGACGAGGCCGGCCGCTTCGCCGACGAGCTCGTCCCGGTCGGCGATGTGGTGCGCGACGAGCACCCGCGGCCGGACACGAGCGCAGAGAAGCTCGCGGCGCTCAAGCCCGCCTTCCGCGAGGGCGGTTCGGTGACCGCCGGCAACTCGAGCGGGATCAACGACGGCGCCGCCGCGCTCGTGATCGCGAGCGAGGAGCGCGCGCGCGAGCTGGGCGCCGAGCCGCTCGGGGCCTTCGTCGGCTCCGCGGTCGCGGGGGTCGACCCGCGCGTGATGGGGATCGGCCCGGTGCCCGCGGTGCAGAGGCTGCTCGGCCGCGCAGGGGTCGAGGCGGGCGAGCTCGACCTGGTCGAGCTGAACGAGGCCTTCGCCTCGCAGAGCCTCGTGGTGATCCGCGAGCTCGGGCTCGACCCCGAGCAGGTGAACGTGAACGGCGGCGCGATCGCGCTCGGCCATCCGCTCGGCATGAGCGGCGCCCGCCTGGTGGTCTCGCTGCTGCACGAGCTGCGCCGCCGCGACGGTCGCTACGGGCTGGCGACACTCTGCGTCGGCGTCGGCCAAGGCCAGGCTGCGCTGTTCGAGCGCGGCGGCCGCCGAAGCTAGGCTCCGCCTGTGCGGCAGAGCGTGAGCCTCGTCACCCTCGGCGTCTCCGACTACGACCGGGGGAAAGCGTTCTACGAGGCGCTCGGCTGGTCGGTCACGTGGGAAGTTGAGGAGACGGCCTTCTTCGAGGCGAACGGCGTCGTGCTCGTGCTCTGGAGCCGGGAGAAGCTCGCGACCGACATGGGCGTCCCCGACGAGCCCGCCGGCTGGGGCGGGATCGCGCTCGCCCACAATGTCGGCTCTTGCGACGAGGTGCGCGAGGTGATCGAGCTGGCGCGCAGCAAGGGCGGCCAGGTCACTAGAGAGCCGGCGGAGACGTTCTACGGCGGGTACGCCGGTGTCTTCCGCGATCTCGACGGGCACGTCTGGGAGATCGCACACAACCCCGGCTTCGGCCTGAACGACGACGGGAGCGTCACGCTCCCGAAGCCCGGCTAGCTCGTCGGGGGACGGATGTAGATCGTGCCCTCGTGCTTGATCGGCACGAAAGGTGCGCCGATGCGCATGATCGTCGCCTCGGCGTGCGCGAACAGCTCGTCCTCGACGCCGTCGGCGTCGTCTCCGCACGGCACTTCGATCGAGACCTCGTCCACGGGATGCGCCTCGATGCCGGCCTCGCGCAGCTCGTCGAGCAGCCGGTCGCGGTCCGGGATGCGGGCCGCTTCGACGTGAACCATCTCGGCCATGGGCAAATCATCCCCTGCTCGAAGGCGTCACGAAACTCCCCGATGAGCCGGTATCGTCAGCGCAAATGGCTGTGGCAACCGAGTGCGAGTACGGACTTTTCATCAACGGCGAGTCGACCGCGGCGGCCTCCGGCGAGCTTCGAGAGCTAGCCGAGCCCGCGACCGGCGAGCCGCTGGCGCGTGTGGCGGTGGCGAACGAGCAGGACGTCGACCGCGCCGTCGGCGCCGCCCGCGCCGCGCTCGAAGGCGACTGGGCCAGGACGCCGCCGACCGAGCGCTCGCGCCTGCTGCACGCCCTCGCCGACGCCCTCGTCGCGAACCGCAAGGAGCTGGCCGAGCTCGAGGCGCGCAACGTCGGCAAGGCGATCTCGTCCGTCAAGGCGGAGCTGGCGCAGGCGGTCGAGAACTTCCGCTTCTACGCCTCCGCGATTGCCTCGATCGCCGGCCGCTCGAACCCGATCGGCGGCTCGCTCCTCTTCTACTCGCTGAAGGAGCCGGTCGGCGTCTGCGGCCAGATCGTGCCGTGGAACTACCCGCTGATGATGACGACGTGGAAGCTCGCGCCCGCGTTGGCCGCGGGCTGCACCGTCGTCCTCAAGCCCGACTCGGCGACGCCCCTTTCGGCGCTGCGGATGGCCGAGCTCGCGGCCGAGGTCGGCTTCCCGCCCGGCACGATCAACGTCGTCCCCGGGCCCGGCCCGACGGTGGGAGCGCACCTGGTCAAGCACCCAGGCGTCGAGAAGGTCGCCTTCACGGGCTCGACGGCGACGGGCGCCGAGATCATGCGCCTCGCCTCCGACGGGATCAAGCGCCTGATCCTCGAGCTCGGGGGCAAGAGCCCGAACCTGATCTTCGCCGACGCGAACCTCGACGACGCGATCCCGAGCTCGGTCTGGTCGATCTACTACTCGGCCGGGCAGAGCTGCGAGGCACGCTCGCGCGTGCTGGTCGAGCAGTCGATCTACGACGACGTCGTCTCGCGCTTCGCGGAGGCTGCCAAGGGCCTGAAGGTCGGCGACCCACTCGACGCCGAGACGCAGGTCGGCTCGCTGATCTCCGGCGAGCACCGCGATCGCGTCCACGGTTACGTCGAGGCCGGCCGCGAGGAAGGCGCGGAGGTCGTCGCCGGCGGCGAGGCGCCCGAGGGCAACGGCGCGTTCTACCCGCCGACCGTGCTCGCGCAGGTCGACAACTCGATGCGCGTCGCGCAGGAGGAGATCTTCGGGCCGGTGGTGACGCTGATCCCGTTCGAGGACGAGAAGGACGCGGTCAAGATCGCCAACGACGTGCGCTACGGCCTGATGGCGACCGTGTGGACGGGCGATCCCGCGCGCGGGCACCGGCTCGCCCGGCGGATCAAGGCCGGGACGGTCGGGATCAACATGCCGTACACCGCCTTCCCGGGAATCCCGTTCGGCGGCTACAAGCAGTCGGGCTTCGGCCGCGAGCTCGGGCTCGAAACGCTCGACTCGTATCTCGAGACGAAGAGCGTGATCGTCTCGACCAGCCCCAAGCCGTTCAACCCGTTCGGCCTCTGAGTCGCTACCGGTGGCTGGTGCTGGCCGCCGGCACCGCCGCTCAGGCTTCCTTCTCGGCCGTCCTGGTGGGTCTGCCCGTCCTGGCGCCCGCGCTGCGCGACGCGCTCGACCTGAGCCTATTCCGGGTCGGCGTCCTGCTCGACAGCGTCTGGATCGGCACCCTGCTGACGCTCCTGCCGTGGGGGCTGCTGGCCGACCGCGTCGGTGAGCGGCTCGTGCTGGCCGCGGGCCTCGGCGGCTGTGGCGCAGCGCTCGTAGGTGCCGGGTACGCCGACAGCTTCCGCTCCCTGGTCGTGCTGCTCGCGCTCGCGGGCGCGGCCGGGGCGAGCGTCAATGCGGCGAGCGGCCGCGCCGTCATGCAGTGGTTCCCGGCGTCGGAGCGGGGTTTCGCGCTCGGGGTCCGGCAGACGGCGATTCCGGTGGGCGGGCTGGTGGCGGCGCTCGTGCTGCCGGCCCTCGACCTTCGCGCCGCCTTTGTCTTCCTGGCGTTGCTGTGTGTTGCGGGTGCGGCGTTCGGCGCGGCAGTGATCCGGGAGCGCGAGGGGCAGGACGACGTGCTCGAGCCGCGCGGCCTCGGCGTCACCCTGCGCGACCATCGCCTCTGGCTGCTCTGCGGCGGGAGCAGCTTCTACCTCGTCGCGCAGCTCGCGATCATTGGCTTCCTCGTGCTCTTCCTGCACGACGAGCGCGGGTTCTCGCCGGGTGCTGCGGCAGGCGTCCTCGCGGCTGTGCAGGTGCTGGCGGCCTCGCTGCGGATCGGCGGCGGGCGCTGGTCGGACGTGGTCGGCTCCCGGCTGCGGCCGCTGCGGCTGGTCGGTCTCGCGAGCAGTGCGACCCTCGGGCTGGCCGCGGTGCTGCTCGATGCGCCCACGGCCGTGCTCGTGCCGGCGTTCGTGCTCGCAGGCGGCTTCTCGATGGCGTGGAACGGCCTCTCGTTCACCGTCGCCGCCGAGATCGCGGGGCGCGACCGGAGCGGCGCTGCGCTGGGGATGCAGCAGACGGCGCTCGCCGCGGCCGGGGCGCTCGTGCCCGCGGCGTTCGCGGCGATGGTCGGCGTGACCTCGTGGCGGCTCGCCTTCGCCGCGGCTGCCGTCTTCCCCCTCGCCGGAGTCCAGCTACTGCGGCCGCTGCGGTCGTAGGCTTCGGCCGTGCGGGTCCTCGAGCGCCTCGACCAGCTCTACGCCATCGGCGGAGGCCACGGCGCGAACCGGCTCGGGGGCACCCGCGAGGAGGACGAGGCCCACGAGCTCGTGGCGGACTGGATGCGCGAGACCGGTCTCGAGGTCGACGTGGATCCGGCGGGAAACCTATTCGGCCGGCTGGTCGGGACGCGGCCCGAGCTGCCCGAGGTCTGGACCGGCTCCCACCTCGACTCGGTGCCCGGCGGAGGCCGGTTCGACGGCACCCTCGGCGTGGTCGGCGGGCTGGAGGCGGTCGAGCGGGCGCGGCAGCAGGAGCGAACGCTTGCAGTCGTCGCGTTCCGCGAGGAAGAGGGCTGTAGAGGCCCCGGCTGCGTGGGCTCGCGCGCGCGGTGCGCGGGCGGTGGGCTTGAGTCGGTGGCGGCCTTCGTCGAGCTACACGTCGAGCAAGGGCCTCAGCTCGAGGCTCTCGACGCGCCCCTCGGCGTCGTGACCGGCATCGCAGCGACGGCGCGCGGGGAGGTCGTGTTCGAGGGGCGCGAGGGTCACGCGGGCACGACGCCGATGGCCGCCAGGGACGACGCGCTCGTCGCTGCAGCGGAGCTCGTGCTGCGCCTGCGGGACACGGCTGCCGGGCTCGACGGCGTGGTGGCGACGGTCGGGCGCATCGAGGTGGCGCCGGGAGCGACGAACGTGATTCCCGGTCGCGCTGTGCTCAGCGTCGATCTGCGCGCGCCTGACGACGAGCGGGTTGAGGCGCTGACCGCGCTCGTGCCGGCAGAGCTGTCCCGGGGGAGGGCGATCGCGCTGTCGCCCGGGCCGAGCAGCGTGCTGCGGGAAGAGCTCAAAGCGCTCGGTGTCGAACCGCTGGAAATCGCGTCAGGAGCAGGCCACGACGCGGGCGTGCTCGCGGCCGCGGGGGTGCCGACGGCGATGCTGTTCGTGCGCAGCCTGAACGGCGGCGTCAGCCATTCGCCGGAGGAGCACACCTCGGACGAGGACGTCGAGCTCGCGATCACGGCCTTGACGGGAGCCTTGTCCCGGCTCGCCGCGGCTGGGGACGAGTAGTCGCACCTTCGGCGCAGAGCGGTCACAGACAGGTCACACCGCCGGCGGTACGCTCGAAGCGGGTGGCGGGTGGAGCTCCGATCCCCACCCATGGGTGGGGTGTGGGGACTTGGGGTTCCGTTCGGCTGACCGGCGGCGGCTAGGTCTCTTCGAAGCGGATCGGCTGGGCGCCTTCCCACAGCGCCTTGCGCCCCAGCTCGCCGAGTTGCTCAACGCCCTCCAGCACCGTCCCGAAATGGTTCCCGGCCAGCATGCCTGCCTTGCTGGCGAACGCGGTCGGGCCGTACGGGAACAGGATCTCCGTCTCGCTCACGCCGCCGGGATAGAACAGCAGCTGCCCGGGCGCCGGATAGCACATGGCGTTCTCCGCCCCGAACCCGAGGTCGAGCTCCCCGAACGGGATCCAGCACGACTCGCCGCTCCAGCGCGCGTGGATGATCCGGCTCTCGAGCGGCAGCAGCCGCCGGAACGCCGCCACCGTCGCCGGAGCGGCATCCTCCTCGAGGCGGGCGGTGAAGCGGAACTCTCCGGACGAGATCTCCAGCACGCGCCGAACCTACTTGATCGGCGCGCCCGCTCGGATCCACACGCCCAGGCGCTCGCGCTCCCCGTCGGTCATGCCCGTTGCGTTTCCGAGCGGCATCACGCTCGACGCGACAGCCACACTTTCGATCACCGACGCGTGCGCGTGCATCTGCTCCACGGTGTCGAGCTCGATCCCCAGCGGTGCGCTTGCGACTCTCGTCGGGTGGGCGGAGTGGCACGGCACACACCGCTCCTGGACGATCGCTCGCGCCTGTGCCCCGGACACGGTTGCCGCCGCCGCGCTTCCTGTCGACACGTCGGCAGGCCTGATCGCGACTGCCACTGCGGCGATTCCCAGCGCCGCCGTGACCGGGATCCACCACACCGTTCGCCCAGCGTGGCGGAGGTTGAAGTAGTGGCGGATCCAGGCACCGATCGCCATCAGCGCAACGAGCACGAGCCACGCCCAGCTGTGCCCGTACGCGGCCGGGAAATGGTTGCTCAGCATCGCGAACACGACCGGCAGGGTCAGGTAGTTGTTGTGCACCGAGCGCTGCTTGGCGCGCAGCGCCGGGGCCGGGTCGGGCTCCCGGTACTCCTCCTTCGCACGGACAAGGCCTCGGTGCGCCGGGATGATCACGAAGAAGACGTTCGCCACCATGATCGTCCCGAGCATCGCGCCGACCTGGAGGTAGGCCGCGCGTGGAGCGAACAGCTCGCCCGCGCCCCACGCCGCGAGTGCCGTCAAGACGAGCAGCACAGCCGCGAGCACGAGCTCGTTTCCGAGCAGGCGGCAGAGCGCGTCGTAGACGACCCACGCCACGGGCAGCAGCGCGATGCTGACCACGATCGCCCAGCCGGTCCCGAGCGGGTCCCCGGGGCCGACGAGGTACGTGTCCGCGTTGAAGTAGTAGAGGATCACCATCAGCGCGAACCCGGACAGCCACGTCCAGTACGCCTCCCACTTGAACCAGTGGAGCACCTCGGGCAGGCGGGGCGGCGCAACCCGGTACTTCTCGATCCGGTAGAAGCCGCCGCCGTGGATCTCCCACGACTCGCCGCCGACGCCGCGCTCTGCGTCCGCCGCGTCGGCCGGCGGCCGCAGGTGGTTGTCGAGCGCGACGAAGTAGAACGACGTCCCGATCCAGACGATCCCCGCGACGACGTGCAACCAGCGCGCGAGGAACTGCAGCCACTCGTTCGCGTATGGAGCTCCTCCTCTCGGCTCCGCTCGAGACGGGAGCCCAGCACCTGGAGAATCTCCGCCTTTGGCCGGCGGTCGACGAAGACGACAAACCGGAAGCCGAACTTCTCCTCGTAGACCTGGTTGAGGTAGGCGAGCTCGGTCAGCACGACCGGGTCGGCATCGGCTCCCTGCTCCACGGCCGAGCGCTCAGAGAGGTTGCGCGCGCCGATCGCCGGGTGCGCGTTCAGCGCCTCGAGCTTCTCGGCCTCGTCCAACCCGGCGATCACCTCGGGCGCGGCCTCGAGCGGGTCGTCGCGCTCCGCCAGCAGCTCGACGAAGCGCGTCCGGCCCTCGAAGAGCTCGGCGAGCTCCTCGACGCTCAGCTGCCGCGGTAGGTCACGCATCCGAAGGAGGAGACGAGCAGCGGCACGTGATGGTGGCCGTCGTCGAGCTCGAGCTCCAGCTCGACCCGGCGGAAGTACCGCGAGGGTGGCTCGAAGGCGAGGCGGTAGGCGCCCGGCTCGAGTTCGTCCGCGAGTCGCGCGCGCCCAATCGTCGTCGGTCTCCGCGCTCGCGACGAGCTCGTCGCCGCGACGCAGCTCGACGCGCACGCCGCTCCCGGGGCGCCCTCGCTCGGTGTCGAGGACGTGTGTGGAGAGCGAGACTGCCACTGCGCGCGAACTCTACGACTCGCCCAGGCTGCGCCGAAGCCAGGCGAGCGCCTCGACGCCCTGGGCGTGTTGAAACTCCCGGAGCGTTGCGAGCCCCGGCGGTGCCGGCAGTGTCGAGCGCTGAACGAAGAAGCCGGCGAAGGCGGCGATCAGCGGGAGCACGCGCTCGCGCGGCGCGTTACGGCCGAGCGGGTGCGCCTCGAACACCTCCCACGGCCGCGGCCCGCCCTGCATCGCGAGGCTTGGCAGAAAGCCGGCCAGATCGAGCCACGCCGCGCCGAGACAGGCGTGAGGCCAGTCGACAAACACGACGCGCTCCTCGGTGAGGAGGACGTTGTCCGAGCGCACGTCCGCATGGAGCAGCGTCTCGCCGATCGAGGCCTCCGCCCAGCCCGCCTCGAGCCGCGCGAGCTCGTCCAGCCGCGCGGTCGCCCACGGGTCGACGCCCTCCGCGCCACCTTGCTGGGCGAGCTGGCTCCAGCCGCCGAAGAGCTCGGCCAGATAGTCGGCGGCGGTCGGAGCCGCGACGGGCGCGGGCGTGAGCGCCTCGGCGAGGTCGGTCAGGGCGGCGAGCACGCGCTCGAGCTCATCCGGCCGCCACGGCACCGCCGGCTGGTGGCCCTCGACGTCCTCAAAGACGAGCGCCACCCAGTTCCCGTCGTCGTGGGCGAAGAGCAGGCGCGGCGCCGGCGCCTCCGCGGGCAGCGCAGCGGCGACCTCGGCCTCCCGGCGGTGCATGCCGGGTGAGTAGGGGTTGGGCTCGGACCCGACCGCCTTCACGAAGGCGCGGTTGCCGTCCGCCAACTCGAGCCGGGCGGCGACGCCCGGCGACATCCCGCCCGGCTGGGTCGTCGCGCCCACGACCTTCGTTCCCAGCCCGGTCTCGACGGCGTCGCGCACGCTCGCGGGCAGGGCCTCCCACGGGATCCGTTGCCCGCGAGCCTGGTGGTACGACATCAGCCCGCCAAGCGAGCGGCCGCGCGCCGGTGCTCCTGCGCAATCTCGCGCTCGTCTGCTCGCACCAGCCGGCCGTCGCGCACGACGTCCTCGCCCGCGACCACTAGCCGGTCGACCCGGTGCGGCCCGCTCAGCACGAGCCCCGCGACCGGATCGTCGGCGCCGGCGAGCTCGAGGCCGTCCGTTCGCCAGACGGCCAGGTCGGCGCTCTTCCCGGGCTCGAGGGACCCGAGCTCGTCGCGCTTCAGGACGGCCGCGCTGCCGCGCGTCCCGAGCCGCAGCGCGTCGCGAGCCGTCAGCGCCGCGGGCCCGCCGCGGCCGCGGGCGACCAGCAGCGCCTGCTTGACCTCGAGGAAGAGGTCGCCGCGCTCGTTCGAGGCGGAGCCGTCGACGCCGAGCCCGACTCGCACGCCCGCGTCCAGCATCGTGCGCACCGGCGCAACGCCGGCGCCCAGGCGCAGGTTCGAGGTCGGGCAATGTGCGACCCCGGTGCCCGTCTCGCCGAACCGCGCGACGTCCTTGTCGTCGAGGTGGACGCAGTGCGCGCACCAGACGTCGCCGTCGAGCCAGCCGAGCTGCTCGAGGTACTCGACCGGGCGGCAGCCGTAGAGCTCCTGGCAGTAGGCCTCCTCCTCGACGGTCTCGGCGAGGTGCGTGTGCAGCGTCAGCCCCAGCCGCCGGGCCAGCTCG
>Ga0193705_1000202_pt1 | contig 12912 bp, 14 predicted proteins | sample U3m2metaG_FD_143045 | JGI IMG/M metagenome (GOLD analysis project Ga0193705, IMG submission 143045) | Soil microbial communities from a riparian zone of the East river system, Colorado, United States - U3m2 | ecosystem: Environmental > Terrestrial > Soil > Riparian zone | place: USA: East River... | reverse complement strand
CGAGGACGAGGCCACCCTCGGCCAAGGCCAGCAGGGAACGCTCTTAGCCATTGGGCTGGCTGCCTTCGTGGCGCTTGTTGCCGGGATGGTCGTCGCCCTTGCCCGCAAACCGTCTTAATTTTGAGCTGCTCGCGCATCGCGCTGTGGATCCGCGCGCTATTGCCGACGCTCGCAGCTGAAAGAGCTCAGCTGGATTCTGACAGGCTCGAAATTCTTGCGCCAGACTGGCTCACATGCAAGATCTGTACGACGAGCGCACGGACTACCAGGGTGACCACCTTTTGGAGTCGGCTGCGCCAGCCGATCCGTTCGTGCTGTTCGACGCCTGGTTGGCCGACGCCCTCCTCGCGAAGGAACGAGGAGAGCTGCCGGAGCCGACCGCGATGGTGATCGCTACCTGCGTCGACGACCAGCCATCGACTCGGACTGTGCTGCTCAAGAATGTCTCGGACGAGGGTTTCACTTTCTTCACCAACTACAACTCGCGAAAGGGCAGCGAGTTGAGCCGGAACCGGAACGTCGCCCTGCTTTTCGGTTGGTACCCCCTGCATCGCCAGGTCCGGGCCGAGGGGACCGCAGAACTTGTGCCCCGCGCCGAGTCAGAGGCCTATTTCGCGACCCGACCTCGAGAATCACAGCTCGCTGCCTGGGCGTCTGAGCAGTCCGAGACCCTCGCCTCGCTTGAGGAGCTGACCCGGGCGTACGCGGCCGCTGAGCGCCGGTTCCAAGACACCACGGTGCCGTGCCCTGAGCACTGGGGCGGCTATCGGGTGATTCCGACCATGATCGAGTTCTGGCAAGGTCAGCCGAGCCGGATGCACGACCGGCTGCTCTACCGGCGCGCTGAACTGACCTGGAATCGCAGCAGGCTGGCGCCCTAGTTTAGGAGTCGATCACTGAGGAGCGATCAGCCCCGCGGTCTGCGCCCTGGCAGCGGAGAAGCGGGCTTGTGCATCGGCCCAATTGACCACGTTCCACCATGCCTTGGCGTAGTCACCCTTGACGTTCTTGTACTGCAGATAGAACGCGTGCTCCCACATGTCGAGTAACACGATCGGGATCTGGGCCAGCGGGAGGTTGGACTGCTGGTCGTAGAGCTGCACGATGTTCAGCCGTTGGCCGAGCGTGTCCCAGACGAGCATCGACCAACCAGAGCCTTGGATGGCGGTGGCGTTGGCCTCGAAATGCGCGCGGAATTTGTCGAAGCTCCCAAAGTAATCATCAATTGCCGCGGCCAGGTCACCGACCGGCTTGTCGCCGCCATCGGGTGACATGTTGGGCCAGAACACCGAGTGGTTGATATGTCCCAAGGTTGAAGGCGAGGTTCTTCTCCAGCCCGGCCACGGTATCGAACGAGTCGCTTTCGCGCGCCTCCTCGAGCTTCTCCAATGCAGTGTTCAGGCCTTTGACATAAGTGGCGTGGTGCTTGTCGTGGTGCAGCTCCATAATTTCGCCGGAGATGTGAGGTGCCAATGCGCCGTAGTCGTAAGGAAGATCGGGCAGTTCGTAGGCAGCCATTGCAGTCCTCTCGGCTCGTGGTGCGGGATCAGGAGTCAAACTGACGCTCATGCTACGACCAGGGATTGTCGAGCCGGCGCGCGCCCCTCGGGTCGGACCGAAGGAATACCAGCAGGTTTCGGTGCTGTGTTTGACTGGGCATTGTGACGCACGCGCGGGAGTGCTGGTGTGAGCCGCGAGCTGCGGCGTGAGTGCCGCGCTCTCCCTTGTCGGGCTCTGCAAGTCGTTCGGACCCAAGCGGGCAGTTGATCACCTCGACCTCGACGTGCGTCGCGGTTGCATGTTCGGGCTGGTCGGGCCGAACGGTGCCGGCAAGACGACCACCTTGTCGATGGCCACTGGTTTGCTGCGGCCGGACGCCGGCACGGCGCGAGTGCTTGATCATGACGTCTGGACTGACCCAGCCGGCGCAAAGGCGCTGATGGGGGTGTTGCCTGATGGGCTCCGTCTCTTCGACCGGTTGAGCGGGGCGGAGTTGTTGCATTACGTCGGTCTATTGCGCAGGGTGCCTCCAGCTGAGCTCGCCAGCCGCTCTTCGGAGCTGCTGGATGCGCTCGCTCTGGCTGACGATCGAGACACTCTGGTGGTGGAGTACTCAGCAGGCATGACGAAGAAGATCGGACTCGCCTGCGCGCTGATCCACGCGCCCCGGCTGTTGATCTTGGACGAGCCCTTCGAGGCCGTCGACCCGGTGTCCGGCGAAGCCATTCGCTCGATCCTGCGCAACTACGCCCGTGCCGGCGGCACGGTCGTCATGTCCAGCCACGTGATGGAGCTGGTGGAGAGCCTTTGCGACGATCTGGCGGTTGTTGCACACGGCAGGGTGCTCGCTGCGGGCACCCTCGATGAGGTACGGGCCGGGTCCAGCCTGCAGCAGCGGTTCTTGGATCTGGTGGGCTTTACAGCAGCGGGAGAGGAGTCGCTGGCGTGGTTGCGCTCCTCGTCCGGCTCAAGCTGACGCTGCTGAGGAACAGCCTGAAGCGCAGCACCTGGCGGACTGTCGGACTGATCATCGCAATGATCTACGCGCTAGGTGTCGTGTCCCTGGTACTCGCCGGCCTTGTCGGGCTGCGATTCACATCGCTCGCCCTGACCGCCGATGTCACGGTGGTCGCATACGCCGCGCTGACGCTGGGTTGGCTGCTGATGTCAATGCTGGTCTTCGGTGTGGACGAAACGATCGATCCCGCCAAGTTCGCACTGCTGCCCGTGCGTTCCCGAGAGCTGTTGCCGGGACTGCTGGTGGCTGGTCTGATCAGCGCACCTGGGGTGGCCACAGTCCTGGTTGCAGTAGGCCTGGTGATCAGCTGGGCGCACACGGTGCCGCTGACCCTGGCAGCGCTAATCGCGGTCCCGATTGGTGTCGTGACGTGCTTCCTGCTCTCCCGAGCAGCGACCGCTGCGTTCGCATCCTTCCTCGGGTCGCGACGGTTTCGTGATCTTGCGTTTGTGGGGCTGGCTCTCTTCGGGGTAGCGCTGGGGATCGGGGGCAACCTGATCAGCGCCTTCGTGAACGCTGAGATCGGCGACTTGCGGCGTAGCTTGGCCGATCTCGCGACGGTCGCCGCATGGACACCCTTCGGGTGGGCTTGGGCGATTCCGGCCGACGTCTCACGCAGCGCGTGGCTGGTGGCTGCCATCCACTTCATGCTGGCCGCCGCGTTGGTCGGGTTGCTTTGGATGGCTTGGAGTCACTTCCTCGCGGCCGGGCTGGTCTCGCCGATTGAACGCGGCGGAACAGGCACCAAGGTGAGCGATTCGACTGCCGTCGAGCGGTTCTTTCCGGCGACTCCGGCGGGTGGCGTGGCGGGTCGTACGTTGCGCTATTGGCGACGCGATCCTCGCTACCTGGCAGGAATTGCTGGTTTCCTCATCGCCCCGATCGTGCTCATCGTCACTCAGCGCGTGAATCCTGAGGGGATCGCCGCCATTGCTGCGTTTGCGCCGACGCTCCTTGGGCTTCTCGTGGGACTCAGCCTCGCGCAGGATCTGTCCTATGACGGCACCGCGCTCTGGCTTCACATCTCTGCCGGCATCAGTGGTGCGGAGGATCGTGCTGGACGGGTCATGTCAACAATGACGATCTATCTTCCACTGATCGTGATCTTGCTTGGTGTCGCCATGATCACCACGGGCGAGTGGCATTTGCTGGTACCGGCGGTTGGTCTCACGTTCGCCCTGATGCTCACCGGCCTTGGCGTCGGTTGCCTGGTGGGAACCCTGTGGCAGTGGCCGGCGCCTCTACCAGGGGCCAACCCCTTCGGCGTGGGCAACGCCGGAGGCCTGCCGTCGCTGCTCTCCTTCGCAGTGACCATGATTGGCACATTGATCTTGACGCTGCCAACGATTGCATTGGTGGTTTGGTCGTTCTACACGCCGTGGGTGGGCTACTTGACCCTCCCGGTTGGCTTGCTCTGCGGATTCATCGTGCTGCGGATTGGGATCGCGCAAGGTGGCCGGATCCTGGACCGGCGCTGGCCGGAGGCCATGCTTGCCGTTTCCGAAAAGACCGCCTGACATTAGATCAGCAGGTCTCCCTTTGAACTTGATTCAAGTTCGTGAGTCGCGGCCCTCTCGGCTGAGGGGTGGCTGCCTGACTGGAACGCTGGAAACTTCACTCCAGGCGGCCCAAGGTCACTCTTGCTGAGCGTAAGAAGGCGTCGGGAGTTTCCGCTGGAGTGATGTTTCCAGTGTTAGCGGCGGACCAGCAGCACCCGGAAGCCTTTGGCTGAGGCTGCGCGCTCGCACGTGTAACCCTGCTCAATCAGCCACCGCTGCAGGGTGTCCGCACCCAGGTTCTTGCCCACCACCAGACGTGCGACACCGTCGGGTGCAAGACGGGGAAGCCAGGAGAGCAGCAGTTCATGCAAAGCCTGCTTGCCGATTCGGATTGGAGGGTTGGACCAGATCTCGTCGTAGCGCGCTTCAGGATCAACCTCGTCCGGCCGCAGCGCCAGTACGCGGTCCGCAACACCGAGCGCCTCCGCGTTGTCCCGGCACAGAGAAAGCGCCCGCTCGTTTACATCAACCGCGTCCACGAGCGCGCCAGGACAGTCCACGGCCAGGGCCAGCGCGATCGGGCCGTACCCACAGCCAAGGTCGAGGATCCGCGGGCTTCCCTGTGGTATCGGTGATGCGCGCAACAGCACGGCAGTGCCGCGATCGAGACCATCGGCAGCGAACACGCCGCTTGCGGTAATCAACGGCAGCTCTCGTCCCCAGATGCGCGCCGTGATAGTACGCCGAACCTCAGTGCCGCCGGGCTGCTCACTGAAGTACTGGGAGGGCTCTCGCGGTGTCATGATCGACTTGCCTGCCGCATGGCGCGGGCTTCGAGTGCGCGCACCGCCAATTCATGATCAGCCGGATAGCCGACCTCTTCCAGGGTCAGTCCGGCCGCCGGCATCACCGTGATCGTAGGGTCGCGGACCCCTCGCTCAGTGATCGCAGCCAACCACTCATGATCACGCTGACCAGTGGCTACAGCGATCAGTGCCCCGATGAGCGATCGCACCATCGAGTGACAGAACGCATCAGCGCGTACGTTGCACTCGATGACACCAGCCATCGGACCGGATGGTACGCGCCGACTCGCCAGCTCGAGGAGGGTCCGGATCGTGCTTGCCCCCTCCCGCCGACGACAGAAAGCGCCGAAGTCCCTCAGGCCAAGCAAAGGTGCGGCCTCTTCGTTCAACTGAGCAAGATCGACTTCGAGGCGTACTTGGGCAATGTGATAGCGGTAGAGCGGATCCGGCGGCACGCCTGCATCGCACAGTCGATAGACATAGCGCCGCCAGATCGCTGCAAACCGGGCGTCGAAACCGGGCGGAGCCGCTGAGATCCGGCGCACCACACAATCGCCGTCCAGCACTTTGTTGAGCCGCCTGGTCAACGCATCGCCACCGTCGCTGATCACCGTCGGATCCAGGTCAAGATGGGCGACTTGGCCTCGGGCGTGCACTCCGGCGTCGGTCCGACCGGCGCAAACCAGTTGGACGGGCTCTTTTAGGCGCAGGACTCGGGTGATCCAGCTCTCCAGCTCGCCCTGCACGGTATGCAATCCGGCCTGAGCCGCCCAGCCTGAGAAGCTCGTCCCGTCGTAGCTGAGGTCGAGCCGCCACCGGACCTTGGACGGTTCGGCCGGTTCAGCCAACACGGCGATAGGCAAGGTCGAAGATCTGACGCCCCGCGTCCAGCCCTCGTTGCTCGAAGTGGGTGATCGGCCGCGCGGCCCACCGCGGCGCCCAGCCGTCGGGATGCGCATTGGCGAAGGATGGATTGCTGTCCATGACCTCACGGATCCGATCGGCATAGTCAGCCCAGTCGGTCGCAATCCGCCAGATTCCGCCCGACTTCATCCGAGAAGCAGTCAGCGCAGCGAACTCGGGAGTCAACAGCCGGCGCTTGTGATGGCGCGCCTTGTGCCAGGGATCAGGAAAGAACAACCAGATCTCGTCGGCCGATCGGGCTGATAGCAGATACTCCAAGGCGGCCACCGCATTTGCCTCGACGATCCGGACATTCTCAAGGCCGGTCTTTGCCAGCTGAGCGAGGATTCGCGCGATGGCGGGTTGGTAAACCTCGAGGGCCAGAAGGTTGGCTTGCGGGCGAGCCGCCGCCATCGCAATCAGGGATTCGCCAGCGCCGGGCCCGATCTCCACGATCAGATCCGCATTGCGCCCGAACGCCGCAACGAGATCCACGGAGGCGGCCGGGTGGATCGATGTGGAAGTGCCGAGCCGAGGCACATCGAGGACGAAGCGTTCCCGGTAGGTCTCCCACGCGCGCCGCTGGTTAGGGCGCATGCGGTTACTGCGTCGCACAAACGAGACAACTTCCCGCCGCCCGCGCAGTTCCGCCCGTTCCACAGCCGACCCCATCATGATCTTGGCAAATATAGCCGGACATCATGCGCTGCCGTTTGGAGCGGGCTTCGAACTAGCTCGAGATGTCCTTGGTTGACAACCTCGCACACGCGGCGAGCCAGAAGACTCCGGCATACACCAGGGCTGTGATCAGTCCGCGCTGAATCGACTCGGTGGCAATGGGATCTCGAAGCAGATCACCGAATGCGGTCCACCAATGCGTCAGCAGCCAGGGGTGCAGCCAGTCCAACTGGGAGATTGAGTCGAGGATGAACATCATCACATTCACCAGCACGATCGCGATGGTCGCGCCAATCGGCTGCTCAGTGAGAGTCGAGACGAACAATCCGATCGCGCCCAGTGCCGCGAACCCTGCCGCAAGGTACAGCGAGCTCAAGACCAGCCGCCACACCCCGTCGGCCAGCGAGGTTTGGGTACCGGAGAGCAGGGTCATGTCGCCGGCGCCGAAGAGCGCGAGGCCCATGATCGACCCGACGAGCGCCACCAGGAGTGTCGCCACGAGAGCGAAGATCACAATTGCGGCGTACTTGATCACAAGCAGCCGGGTGCGGCCCGCTGGAATCGCCAGCAAATAGCGCAAGGTACCGAGGTTGGCCTCGCCTGCGACCGCGTCGCCCGAGATGGCGCTGACTGCTAACGGCAAGAACAGCGGCAACTCCAGGGCGAGCGCCGCGAAGGCCACAAACAACCCATTGCCAGTGATCCCGATGATGAAGTCTGGACCGGCGCCCTGGCTCCCCGAGGAGACGCGTACCGAGATTGCCAAGATCACCGGAACTGCCGCGAGCACACCGAGTCCGGCGATGTTGCGCCGGCGACCGAAGATGATCTTGAGCTCCGACCGGAGGAATCGGGTGGACACCCGCGCCCGAGGCTGGTTCGCGACGGCAAGGACCTCAGCCGCTGACATCGAAGCCCTCCCCAGTGAGGGACACGAACACGTCCTCAAGGCTTGGCCGCAGCACTGCGAACCCGAGCACCGGTACGCACGCATTGACCAGGTTGGGAACGATCTTCTCGATCGCCACGTCACCCAGCGTTCCGGTCACGTATCCCGACGAGCTCGCGATCTCGCTCAGACCCAGCTCGGTCAGCACCCGCGCCGCGTCCTCGGTCCGGTCGGTGTCGACACGTACCGTCTGCGTCGTGCTGGCCCGCAGCTCGTTCAGCGGCCCCTGCGCCACCAGCCTGCCCTCGTACATCACCCCAACGTGGCTGCAGATCTGGTCCACCTCGGCAAGCAGGTGGCTGGAGACCAGCACAGTAGCGCCGTCGCTGGCAAGCTCGCTGATGAGGTGCCGGACCTCCCGCGTGCCTTGTGGGTCGAGCCCGTTGGTGGGCTCGTCCAGCACCAGCAGGTCACGCGGCATCAGGAGTGAGTTCGCGATCGCCAATCTCTGACGCATGCCCAGCGAGTACGCCCGGTAGCGCTTCTCAGCAACAGCCAGCAAGCCGACCCGGTCGAGGGCGGCGTCGATCCGCACCCTGGAAGTCCGTGGGTCGCTGTAGCGATCGGCGGCATCCAACCTGGCGAGGTTGGCACGCCCGGACAGGTAGGGGTGGAAAGCCGGCCCCTCCACCAGGGAACCGATGCGCCGAAGTGCGGTACGGGCGCCAGCCGGCCCAGCAGCGAAATTTCGCCAGCCGTCGGCGAGATCAGGCCGAGAAGCATCCGGATCGTGGTGGTTTTGCCGGAGCCGTTGGGGCCCAAGAAGCCGTAGACCGCACCGTCCGGGACCTCCAGGCCAATGCGGTCCACGGCGGTATGGCGCCGGAACCGCTTGGTGAGCCCGCTGGTGAGAACGGGGGCGGAATCGGCAGGCGCAGATGTCACCTGTTGAGCGCCTGGTAGATCACGTCTGGCCGTACCGCGCCGACAGCAAGCCGGCCATCGTCGGTCCACACGGCGGAGAAGGCAGTACCGGCGAGCAGCCGTCCCGAACCCCAGGACCCCTGCACCGGCTGCAGCTTGCTGAGGAACGCCTTGAGTTGCTGATCACTCTGGCTGTTCGAAAGGTCGCCTACCTTGGTGACCGCCACTGCAGTCCAGCCGCTGCCGACGACTGTCGTCGCTTTCCTCGCGTCCTGCGACTGCTTGCGATCTTGCGCGCTCGGCGTCTTGTCGCTCGGTTGGACCTCTGTCACTTTGGCTCCCGGCGGCGGATTGAAGACGAACTCAGCATCATCGGGCCGGGTGAAGTCCACCGACGTATACGCAACCTCGAACACGATCTTGTTATCCGTCCCGAACACCTGTACGCGTAGCGGGAGCTTGGCATCGCCGTCGATCGCGATCCGAACCTGGCTGATCAAGGAGTTGGAGTCGTTTGGATCGAGTACCAGCTCGTACGCGGGACGGCCGGCAACCTCGACGGAACTGTCAGTCGTCACGGTGGTGGTCGGCTCAAGCGCCTTGAGCACCCTATTGGCAGCTTCCTCTGGTGTCTTTGGCGTCTCGGACGGTGTGCTTCCGGGCTCCGCGGTCACCGTGCGATGGGTGGCCGCATTGTCTTTACTGGACCAGGTCCAGACGTCTTTGCCGTTTCTGATGAGGTCGTACTCGCTGTAGGTGCCGAGCACCGCGAGGCGTGCCTTGTCTGGCGCGGAATATCGCACGCGGAGCGTGTGGGTGCCTGAAATCAGGGACGTGAGCTCGGCGTTGTCCCGTCCATCCGCGCCGGGAATGGCGGGAATGCCGAGATCAGCACGTTCGACGACGGTGCCGGACAGCCCGTCGGTTCTGGCCTGCTGGAGGTCAACGAGCAGCTCCTGCGGTGTCCGGGTTGGCAATCTTTTTTCCGCACTCGCGGTGGCGGCGACGAAGCCGGTTCCCGCCACGACGAGTATGAAGGCCAGCGGCGCCAGTAAGCGCATCGCTGGTTTGGAGTCAAAGATCCGCATACGTCAATTGTTGCCTTCGCTCACTGTGAGAACCCTGAGGTGCTCCGCGCACCTGCAAGAACCCACGACGCTCGCAGCCGATACTGGGCGTGTGCGGGTTCTGTTGGTCGACGACGAGGAGCGGATGGTTGCCGCGTTGCGGCGCGGGCTCGCGGCCGAAGGATTCGTGGTGGAGAGCGCGACAGACGGGACAGCTGGCCTCCGGTTGGCTCAGCACGGCGACTTCGACGCCGTCGTATTGGACGTCATGCTGCCTGGGCTCTCCGGATATGAGGTGGTACGCCGACTGCGTGCTCAGGAAAATTGGGTTCCAGTGCTGATGCTGTCGGCCAAGGATGGTGAGTACGACCAGGCCGACGCTCTCGACGACGGCGCTGACGACTACCTGACGAAACCGTTTTCATTCGTCGTTCTGCTGGCTCGGATCCGCGCGCTGCTGCGACGGGGCGCACGAGCCCGGCCTGTCGTCATCAGCGCGGGAGATGTGAAGCTAGACCCCGCAAGCCGCGAGGTCTGGGTGAAGGACGTGCCGGCCGACCTGACGCCCCGCGAGTACGTGCTGCTGGAGTATCTGATCCGCAACGCCGGTCGGGTGATCGGCAAGGCCGAGCTCCTGGACCATGTGTGGGACAGCGCCGCCGACGTCGCCCCCAATGCTGTGGAGGTCTATGTCGGCTACCTGCGGCGCAAGATCGGGAATGATCGTTTGATCACCGTACGCGGCGTCGGTTACCGCCTGGTGGCGTGAGAACGGAACCCAGCACGTGAAGCGATTCTGGACGTTGAGCCTGCGGGCTCGCCTGATGATCATCGGGCTCGCCGGAGTAGGTATCGCGTTGATCATGGGCGGTCTGGCGTTCTTCGGCGCACTGACCTACACCGTGAATCGCACGCTGGACAACGAGGCCCTGGGCAGTGCTCAGGAGGTTGCCGCATTGGTCAATGAGAACCGGCTGCCCAACCCCATTCCCGTGTCTGGCGCTCAGGTGGTCCAGGTGGTGGACGCCCAACAACGGGTGATCGGCGGTTCAGTGACAGCCGACCGGCTGACGCCGCTGCTGCGGGGGGATGAGCTCGCAACGGCCCTGACGGGAGAGGCGGTCGTCGTGGCCGGCGTACGCGTCGGCGCCTCAGGACCGCTGCGTGTCCAAGCCATCCAGGCAGGACCGCCAGGTGCACAGGTCAGCGTGATCGTCGGTCTGCCGTTCGGCGATGTGCTGGCCACGCGTACGGCGCTCCGGAACGCGCTGCTCATCACGTTTCCGCTGCTGCTCGGGGCTCTGGGCGCAATCGCGTGGCGGGTGATCGGCTGGACACTGCGGCCGGTGGAGCAGCTCCGCGCCGGGGCCGAGGAGATCAGCCGAACGGGCCGGATCCGAGGCCCGGCCAGGAGCGAACGGCTCCCAGTACCGTCGGCCGCAGACGAGATCCGCGCTCTCGCGGTCACGCTCAACGAGATGCTTGATCGGCTGGCTGACGCCCAGGAACGGCAGCGCTCGTTTGTCGCGGATGCGGCTCATGAGTTGCGTAGCCCGCTGGCCAGCATCCAGGCGCAGCTCGAGGTCGCCGGGCGACTTGGCGAGGGCGGCACCTTGCCCAGCGACCTCATGACAGACGTCAAGCGGCTGTCTGGACTTGTCGACGACCTGCTGCTTTTGGCACGGGCGGACGCCGACACGAGGCCACCGGCACGATTGACCGCTGTCGATGCTCGCGATCTTGTTGCCGAGGTCGCTGCGGCGTACCCGGATGCTCGAGTCCCGGTGAGACTCGTGGCCAACGATGAGCCGGTGATGATCAAGGTTGATATTGGCGAGCTGCATCGGGCGGTTGGGAATCTGGTTGACAATGCGGTGCGGCACGCGCGTACCCAGGTGGAGGTGGCCACCCGAGTTGATCAGATGCGGGCTGTGATCAGCGTTAGCGACGACGGCCCAGGCATTGCGCCGGAAGATCGTGAGCGGGTCTTTGAGCGCTTCACCAGGCTCGATGACGCGCGAGGTCGGAACTCAGGGGGTGCAGGGCTTGGCCTGGCCATTGTCCGCGAGCTTGTCATTCGAGCCGGCGGTACCGTCGAACTCACCGCGGTGGAGGCTCCGTGGAATACGCGGGCGGAATTGAGACTCCCGATGGCTCGAGCACAACAATCACGTACCGATCTTGTTACTGACCCTTGACTTAGCACTCCCACCCCCTTGTCTGCTAACGCCTGCGTGGGGACCATTGAGCCAAGCTCGGCTGGTGATCAACGACGTACCACCACGGTGCTGCACGTACGCAGCGAGTTGGGAGGTCATCATGGATGGCTTTCGGCCATCGTCGATCGAGGTTGCACCGCTGCAAGCCGATGGATCGCTGTATGGGTTCATGTTGATGGGGCGCTGGCCCAACGACACCGTCGAGTGGGCACGCTTCTTGGTGCTTGCCGTCCAAATGGCTGCCGTTCCGGGGTTGTTGCCGACGAGCACCGTTTTCCGAGTGCGCGAGGAAGTGCCGGAGCAGCCGCACCCGGGGGCAGTCGGCCTGGTAGTCGCCGAGGGGCAACTGCTGGGTGATCATCCTCTGCGTCCCGGACATTTCGCGGAGCATCACCCGCCCGGGCTGATCGTGCTGCACCCGCCGTCGAGCACGCTCGCGAGCGTTCCCGAGTACAACGTGGCATCGGGCTGCGTCTTCCTGCCTGGCCTGCCGTACCTCGGACTTGACCATCGCGCTGCCTGGGTGGAGGCCGACGTCGACGGGACGGTGACGCAGCTGATCAGCAAGGTGGGCATCGACCCCCAGGGGAACGCCGATACGGCCGCGCTCGCCATGCTGCTCGCCGCCTGACGCCATTCACCCAGGATCGCTGTCAGCAACCTATGTTTACGTAGCTTCCTGGCGGTCTGCAGATGTTGCAAACTGTGCAGACCGCACGCAACCTACGTGAATATAGGTTGCGGCCGGGTCCGTGGGGGGGCCGTGCGAGCGGGGACCGGGCCCGCAGCAGGGGAAATGAAATCGCTTCGTGATCAGGTCGCGCCTAGCATGGCCGACCATGGGACACGTCGAGCTTGCCGGGGTTGGCTATCACCTGCCCGACGGTCGGGTGCTGCTCGACGATGTGTCCTTCCGCGTTGGTGAGGGTTCCATAGTCGCCCTGGTTGGACCCAACGGCGCGGGCAAGACCACGCTGCTGAAAATCATCGCTGGTGATCTGATGCCGACCAGCGGCTCGGTCTCCCGGAGCGGCGGCTTGGGCGTGATGCGTCAGTTCATTGGGAGCATCCGGGGCTCCCAAGATCCCAAGCGATCCGTCGCATCGACGTCGGTACGCGATCTGCTGTTCTCGCTCTCGCCTCCTGCACTGCGTGGGGCAATCGCCGAACTTGATCGGCTGGAGCTGCAGCTGATGGAGGACGACCGCGAACAGATCCAGCTGCGTTATGCGCAGTCCCTGGCCGACTACGCCGACGCGGGCGGGTACGACGCCGAAGTGATCTTCGACGCCAGCTGCACCGAGGCTCTTGGCATCAGCTATGACCAGGCCAAGTGGCGTGAAATCGGCACGCTGTCGGGAGGTGAACAAAAGCGGCTGGCCCTGGAGGCCTTGCTTCGTGGCCCCGGA
>Ga0193705_1000201_pt1 | contig 12915 bp, 12 predicted proteins | sample U3m2metaG_FD_143045 | JGI IMG/M metagenome (GOLD analysis project Ga0193705, IMG submission 143045) | Soil microbial communities from a riparian zone of the East river system, Colorado, United States - U3m2 | ecosystem: Environmental > Terrestrial > Soil > Riparian zone | place: USA: East River... | reverse complement strand
TCGCCGCTCCGCGAAGGCGTCCCTCGCCACCCGGCGTCGAATAGCCGAGAAAGGTTGGCTTCCGGAATCCCGCCACAGCTGTCGATGATGGCCACCCGAATGTGACCGTCGTCAGTACGTCGGCCCTCCAGTCTCACCAGCAGTTCAGGGTCGGTGTGCCGGATCGCATTCGTGGTCAGGTTGGTCAGCGCCCTGGCCAAATCGTCAGACGAACCAAGCACCGCCAACCGGTCGTTCTCTGGAAGATCGACGTCCAGGCGTACGCCTTGTGTCCGGGCCGTTGCCTCCGACTCGGTCGCCACATCACTGATCAGCTCGGTCAGTGACACCATCGTTTGCGGTTTCGCGTCCCGCGTTCCCTGGACGCGCGAGAGTGCGAACAGATCGTCGACCAGAACGCTCATGCGCGCCACAGTGGCTCGCAAATGAGACATCGCTCGTGGCACGTCGTTGATCACACCGTCCTCCAAACCTTCCGACAGTGCCCGCAAACCGGCCAGCGGCGTACGCAGGTCATGGGACATGAAGCTGACCAGCTCTTGGCGAGATTGTTCGGCAGCCCGCTCGCGAGCGCGTGACTCGGCAAGGGTGCGGCGGGTTTCAGCCAGGTCGTCCAGCACTTGCGCGAGCTCTCGCGGGGCGGCGGCAGTCTCGACCGAATCCGCCACCACTGACGTGCCACGCGCCGAGTCCGAGACGAGCTGGTGCAACCCGGCGCCAACGCGGCGTGAGGCACGCGAGATCCGGCGCACCACCAGCCACGCGCCGAGCGCGGCAAGCAGCAGTGACACGAGCAGCGCGATCAAGATCACCAACGAGTCGTGGGCGGAGAGGAACATCAGCTGCACATTGATCAGCACCGTAGTCGCCACCGCGACGACCGGCAGCAGCGTGGCGATCGTCAACTGTTGGCGCAGCGAGCGGTAACGCAGAAGATGCAGCAGAAGCAGACCGATCAAGCCGACGGCAATGCAGCTCGCCAACGTCAGTCCGATGATGATCAACAGGTCTGTCATGATCGACTGTCCTCACCCACCAACTCGTCCTCACGCGCCATTCGGTAGCCAAAGCGCCCGACTGTCAGCACCAGCGTCGGGTCGGAAGGATCGCGCTCCAGCTTCTCCCGGAGCCGTCGTACATGCACCGTCACAGTGGAAGTGTCGCCGAAGTCCCAGCCCCAGACCCGGCGCAGCAGTTCTTCCTTGCTGAAGGTTTGACCGGCGTGGCTGGCGAGGAAGGTCAGCAGGTCGAATTCCCGCATCGTCAGGGCCAGCAGCTGACCTGACCGGCGTGCCTGGCGGGCGGCTGAATCGATGGTCACCGGTCCCAGTGTCACGGTGGAATTGAGCAGCGGCATGCCGGCCAGCCGTTCGGTACGCCGGAGCAGAGCCTCGACTCGCAACACGACTTCGCGCGGTGAGAAGGGCTTGACAACGTAGTCGTCGGCGCCGGTCTCCAGGCCAACCAGACGATCTTCCTCCTCGCCACGTGCGGACAGCAGTATGACGCACGCATGATCACCGCTGCGCCGTCGGCGGCGCAGCACCTCTAGCCCCGACAGGCCTGGCAACATGATGTCCAAGATCACGACGTCCGGGCCGATCCGTTGCCAGAGCTGCGCGGCCTCGCCACCGTCGCCGCTGCATTCGACCTGGTAGCCGGCTCTGGTGAGATAGGCCCGCAGCACTTCTGCCATCGTGACGTCGTCCTCGACGACCAGAACGCGCGCTGCCATGATCGTCAGCCTAGGCAGCCAGGATTGCGGCGACTACATCGCCGGGCAGCCGCGCCTGAGAGCGTAAGCGAGTCGAAAGCGATTCGCCCCTGCCGAGTGCCGGCGGACGACCGTAGCGTCGAAGGCATGGCCGGTGCGTTGTCCCTTGAGGTCGACGTCATACTGCCGTGTCTCAATGAGGCCGAGGGACTTGGCTGGGTCCTTGGGCGAATGCCGCCCGGCACACGGCGGATCGTGGTCGATAACGGGTCGACCGACGGCTCCGCCGTCATCGCGCAGGATCATGGTGCGCAGGTGGTAGCCGCCCCACAGCTGGGATACGGCGCAGCCTGCCATGCAGGTCTGTTGGCCGCAACTGCGCCAGTCGTGGCTGTGATGGACTCCGATGCCAGCCTGGACCCCCAACAGCTCGAGCGTGTCGTGGCGCCCATCGTCGACGGCACCGCCGATCTCGTGATCGGCCGTCGGACACCGGTCAACGCCGCGGCCTTCCCGTGGCCGTTGCGACTCGCCAACCGGGAGCTCTCCCGGCGTGTGCTCGGGCGTACCGGCCTCAGGCTTGCCGACCTGGGTCCGATGCGGGCGGCGCGCCGCGAGGCGTTGCTGGCGCTGAATCTCCGGGACCGCCGGTCGGGCTACCCTGCCGAGACCGTGGTACGCGCGGCCGACGCCGGGTGGCGGATCGTGGAGGTGAGCGTCGACTATCTGCCGCGCCGGGGACGATCGAAGGTCACTGGTTCCCCGTTGGGCGCGTGGCGTGCCGTGCGCGACATGAGCGCTGCGTTGCAGGCGCCTGCTGACCCGGTGCTTCGTGCGCCATGAGCGACCACGCTGGGACGGTCATCGTGCTGGCCAAGGCACCCAGGCCCGGGCGGGTGAAGACTCGGCTGCAGCCTGCCTTTACCGCCAGCGAGGCGGCGGGGCTGGCTGCGGCGGCGCTTGAGGACACGGTCGCAGCGGTGCGGAGTTGTGCAGCGACGCGCCGAATTCTCGCGTGGGAAGGCGATCGAGCGTGGTGGCAGGAAGGCCTCGAGGTGATCGATCAGCCGGCGGGAACTCTCAATCTGCGGCTAACCGCTGCATTTGCAGCCGCTCTCTCGGACCCGCTGGACGAGCCGGCTCTGCTGATCGGCATGGACACACCGCAGGTCACCGCTCAGCTTCTGGACAGCGATTGGGAAGGAGCTGATGCCGTTCTCGGGCTAAGCGAGGACGGTGGCTTCTGGGCGATCGGCCTGCGCTACGGGCATCCTCATGGGCTCTTTGACGGGATACCGATGTCGACCAGCCGCACCGGTTCAGCACAGTTGGCCCGGCTCTTCGACTCCGGGCTAAGCGTGAAGCTGTTGCCACCGCTGCGCGATGTTGATCGACCCGAAGACGCCGAGAGTGTGGCGGCGCAGTTTCCTGGGCTGGATTTCTCGCGGAAGTATGCGGAGCTGATGAGCGGGCGCCGCCGCCAATCCAGCGACCGCCTCTTCGATGCCGCGTATACGGGCATCACAACGGTGAGCAATCTCGGCCGGGCCGGAATCAAGGATGAGAACCCGCTGCCGCTGGACATCTCGCGCTGGTCCGGCCCGGCGGACGCGGTCGACATGCTCGTCGTGGCGCGCTGCGAACCGCCGGTGATCGACCTGGGCTGCGGGCCAGGCCGCATGGTGCAGGCACTCACGGAGTCTGGGCAGCCCGCGCTTGGTGTCGACATGTCCTCGGTCGCGGTGGAGCTGAGCAGGGCGCGCGGCGGGCTGGCGCTGCGCCGTCGAATCGACGAACCGTTGCCCGCCGAAGGCCGATGGGGGACCGCGCTGCTCATGGACACCAACGTTGGCCTCGGAGGGGACGTGGCGGCGTTGCTCGCCCGCTGCATCCGACTCGTCCATCTGAGCGGCATGAGGTGCACACCGTGGTTCTGCGGACGCATCGCGCGACCTCACCGCTTCTGTCATGGTCGCGCATCGGGGCGTCGGCACTCCTCGAGGTGGCCCCGGCGCTTGACCTTCTCTTGGTGGAGGAGTGGACCAGCGGGACGCGGGCGTTCGTCGCCCTGCGTTCCATGCGGCTCGGCACGAGCTGACTTGGCTCGATCGCGACGACGGACGCCCGGTTGCCGACGTCGGTTGATCATCGCCGCGCTGCTGTCACCCTCGAAACTTCACTCCAGCCGCGACACCGTGGGGACCTTCACGCGTGACCTCACGATCTCCGGGTGGGCTGGAGTGAAGTTTTGAGGGAATGACACGCACTAGCCTCGAAGACATGCTCATGCCGGAGGGACAACCTGCGCCAAGCGACGGCTCGCTGCCGGAGCAGGCGTGGTCCGAGCTGTCGCTCCGACCGCTCGGCATCTACATCCACGTCCCGTTCTGCATGACACGTTGCGGCTACTGCGATTTCAACACCTATACCGCCGCCGAGCTCGGCACCGAGCCAGGAGCCAGCCGCGCCGGCTACGTCGACGCCGCAATCAAGGAGCTCGAGTTGGCGGCTCGAGTGCTGGCTCCGGACGCACCAGCAGTCTCGACGATCTTCGTCGGGGGTGGTACCCCGACGGTGCTGCCGCCGGATGATCTTGGTCGGCTGATCACGGCTGTTCGTGACCGTTTCGGGCTGGCCAAGGACGCGGAGGTGACCACTGAGTCCAACCCCGAGTCAGTCGACGCCGCGGGTTTGCACCGGCTCCGCGAGGTGGGCTTCAACCGGATCTCCTTCGGCATGCAGTCCGCCGTGCCGCACGTGCTTGCGACACTCGACCGGACTCACACGCCTGGCCGTCCGCTGCAAGCTGTGGGCGAGGCTAAAGCAGCCGGGTTTGCCAACATCAGCCTCGACCTGATCTACGGGACGCCCGGGGAGTCTGCCACCGACTGGAGGGAAAGCCTGGATGCGGCGCTGTCCGCGTCGCCCGATCACATCAGTGCCTACGCACTGATCGTTGAGGAAGGTACCCGCCTGGCGGCTCGGATCCGGCGCGGCGAACTCCCGCCCACCGATGAGGATGATCTTGCGGACAAGTACCTGATCGCCGACGAGCGGCTGGTGGCCGCAGGCCAGACGGCGTACGAGGTGAGCAACTGGTCCACCAGTGCGGCGACCCGGTGTCGACACAATCTTGGCTACTGGCGCAGCCATCATTGGTGGGGGATTGGGCCCGGAGCTCACAGCCATGTGGGTGGCGTCCGGTGGTGGAACGTCAAGCATCCGCAGGCGTACGCGTCCCGGCTTGCCTCAGGTCAATCGCCGGCCCAGGCCCGGGAACTGCTTTCGGCGGAGCAACGGCGGGTCGAGCGCATCCTGCTCGAGCTTCGCCTCGCTGATGGCCTCAGCACCTCACTGCTCACAACGACGGAGAAGAGTCGCCTTGTTGATCTTCGAGCGAGACGCCTGGCGGTGGTCGAGGACGGCATGTTGATCTTGACGCGCGACGGAAGGCTGCTCGCCGACGGCGTGATCCGTGATCTGCTGGACTAGTTATTCGCTTCGCACAGCGGAGTTCCGCTGGCCCGGCGTGAGTTACGGCGGTTGGAGCCTGGTGGTTGTCTGGGAGTGTGGCGGCCCTGGCAATGTTCCCGCTGAATTCGGTGCTGTTCCCATACATGCCGTTGCGACTGCGCGTCTTCGAGGAGCGCTACTTGATCATGCTTGCCGAGTTGCTGCGGAGCGATGAAGCGCGATTCGGTGTGGTGCTGATCGAGCGGGGTCGGGAAGTGGGCGGTGGGGAGCAGTGCTTCAGTGTCGGCACGATCGCCGAGATCACCCAGCTTGGCGCCCAGGAAGGCTTTGTCGGCTTGATTGCGCAGGGCAGCCGACGCTTCGAGGTGACCGAGTGGCTGGAGGATGCGCCCCATCCATGCGCCGACGTGCGCGAGATAGCGGAGCCGGAGTGGGACAACGGTTTGTGGCAGCTGCGCGAGAGAACCGAGCAACTAGTACGCCGCACTCTTGCTGTCGCCAGCGAATTCGCCGAGAACGTCTGGCCGTCCGATGTTGAGCTATCTGCCAACCCGGCAGCGGCAGCCTGGCAGTTGGCCGCCATCGCACCGCTCAATGCTCTTGATCAGCTAGCGCTGCTGGGCTCAACTTCGTTCGCCGATCTGCTGGCTGGGGTCTCGGAGCTGACTTGTGAGGCGGCGCTGAGCTACGACACCCCATGGCCCGACATCGAGGCCGAGTAAGACTCCTGCGAGCGTCGATAGGCACCAGCTCCCGCCGACCCGTGCGAGCAGAGCTAGTACGCCGCAAGGGCTACGTCGGCGCGGACCCAGTGCTGCCACGCGGAACCAATCTGATGGGCAACAACACCTGGCGCGGCGTGGATTCCGGGTCGATCAGCAACCGACCGACGTGGAGCCCCTTGTCTCGGATTGGTTGATGAACCGTGGTGAGATTGGCGGCTTTGGCGGCCGGGATGTCGTCGAAGCCACACACCGACACGTCGGCTGGCGTGCTCAGCCCGCGGCTCACCAACGCCTGCAGTGCGCCGAGTGCCAACACGTCGCTCAAGCCGACAACCGCCGTCGGTAGCTCATCACGGTCATGCAGCCACCTGATGGCACTGGCACCAGACTCAATCGAGTTGTGGCCGCCGGAGACGATCATGACCTTCCCTGGGATCGTCTTCCGAAGACCGGCGACACGGCCCGCGTAGTCAACAAAGCTCAGCTCGGCTACGTCGAGGCGCTGCCCCGGGCTGCCTGCCGGTTGGTTGGTCTCGACGAGGACAGCAATGTCGCGGTGACCCAAGTTGGCCAGGTGCTCACCTACCATGGCGCCGGCGCCGAAGTCGTCGATTGCCACCCAGCTCGCATCGGGATCGCTGCTGGCGCTGGTGGTCACCACCCGAATACCGCGCGCCCTCGCCAACATCGCAGCCGGGTGGTCGGCGGGAAGAGACAGGATGGTGAGTGCATCGATATTGGCCTGCCTGACGGAGGTCACGTCACTCTGCTCCGCATCGTTGCCTGACGAGCCCGTCCTCCGCCTGGACAGGGGCATCAACACAATGCTGATGCCGTGTTCCTCGACAACCTCGCTGAGGCCGGTCAAGAACTCGATGGCGAACGGATCGGAAAACGCGTACGAGAGCCGCTCGGAGAGAAGTACTCCGACCGCGTCCGCCCGACCCATTCGGAGCGTCCGACCGGCGGCATCGGGACCCGGGTAGCCGAGTTCCTCCGCCGCGGTGAGAATTCGTTCGCGCAGCTGCGGTGACAGCTGGTCTGGGCGGTTGTAGGCATTCGAAATTGTTGCGGGCGAGACTCCAAGGGCAGCGGCGAGGGTCTTGACGGTCATGCGCGCCATCGGTGCCTCGCCTTACTCCAGCTGCTGAATCGTTCTAGTCAGACTAGTCGGTCGATGGCTCAGCCGGCATGGACTCAAGCGGCCGGGTCTGGCGTTACCTGGCCACCCCCCGGCTCTCCGCTGCCTCAGCGCTTCTTCTTGCCTTTTCTGACTTCCCAGGTATCACTTCCGGGCGTCCAGTTCAATATGCTGGCGCGCTCCATGAATTCATCGCTCGAGATGTCGCCGCGTGCGAAGCGCTCGGCCAAAATCTTCTTGGCCTCACTCTCCGGTGAGCGATTGCTGGGCAATGACGTGGGCCCGAACTGACCGTGCCGAACTAGGAAGAACAACAAAGTGCCCAGCACGAGCAGCGAAAACAAGAAAAACATGGCAGCTCCTAAGAACGGTGCGAAAGGCGGCACTGCGCCGCTTGCGATGGTCGTGCCGGCCTCGCCGGCTCCCCAAGGAGGGCCGTGATGATGATGACCAAAGCCGCCCTCCAGCGGAATCAGTAGTGGGGTGGTCATGGATCCCATTGTGTGGCCGGGCGCCTCTGGCCGGCATCGGCTGAAAAGCGGCTCTTTGACTACGTTCCCTGACGTAGTCCGGATACCGCTGCCACACGATGTGCAGCTCGTACGGCCGGTCTAGTGTCAAGAAGACCGCATCGGCGATCAAGCCGAGCAGCTCAAAAGACACAGCTGCGCTGGGTGAGAAGATCGAGGAGGAACCATGCGGGTCGAGGCCCGGCACGCCCTTCTCATCGACTCCGTCATCGGATTGGCATTGGCGGTAGCCAGCTGGATGGCCTCGTTCTATGTCTGGGACCGTGCCGAATTCAGCCGGCCAGAGTGGGGTCACGGGCCACCTCGCCACATGATCACCAGTGTAGATCCGTCCCCGTGGGTGCTGCCTGCGGTGATCGTCGTGGCAATTGGAGTCGCCATCCGCCGGATCTGGCCTCGGGCAGCCTTCGTCGCGACCGTCGTCGGAGTCGGCGCCTATCTGGCGGCTGGAGCAATGTTTGCCCCGATCTTCCTGGGACCTGCCCTCGCTGTGTACGCCATGGCGAGTGGCGCGTCGATCTTCACAGACCAAGGATCCGCAGCCGTCCCGCGATCAGCGATGCCGCCGGTTCGTAACTGGGCGCCGCTGCTGGTCCTGCTGGTACCGATGATCATGGCAGGGCACTGGCGCGAGGCCTACCTGGGCCTGCTCGATCCAGCCTTCTATGGAGGCTTGGTGAGTGTGATCGCAATCGCCGTCCTCCCGGCCATGATCGCGTTGCTGGTGCGGAGTCGTCGGGAAAGCGAGCAGGAGGTGCGTGAGCAGGAACGCCGTCGTTACGCCTACGAGGAACGGTTGCGGATCGCCCGCGACGTGCATGACGTGGTCGGCCATAGTCTTGCCGTGATCACCATGCAGGCTGGAGTGGCGCTTCATCTGCTGGACAAGGAGCGGCCCGCGCACCCGCGTCCGGATCAGGTGGCCTTCTCTCTCGAGGCGATCAAGAGAACGAGCCGTGAGGCGTTAGCAGAGCTCCGGACCACGCTGGAGGTCTTTCAAGCAGACTCTGAGGAGCCTCGAAGTCCGCTGCCCGGACTGGCTCGACTCGATGACCTGGTGGATGGGCTGCGGTCGGCCGGCCGAGAGGTGACCCTGATCCGTGAGCACTCTGATGATGATCTTCGAGGGCTGCCGGTGGCCGTCGACCAGGCGGCGTTTCGGATCATTCAGGAGTCGCTCACCAATGTTGTCCGGCATGCCGGGGTGGCTCACGCCACCGTAAGAGTGATTCGCCGGGCCGGGATGTTGACCGTCGAGGTGAGCGACGATGGACCCACAGTGAGCTTGCCGTCCGACGGGAACGGGATCCGTGGCATGCGTGAGCGGGCCCGTGCGGTGGGCGGCACGGTTCGGGTCGCGGTGCGCGAGCCGAGGGGGCTGGTCGTACGAGCCGACTTGCCGCTGGCGGAAGGAGAGCTTCGGTGACCATCTCCGTCGCTCTCGCCGACGATCAGGCCCTGGTCCGGATGGGCCTGCGCGTCCTGATCGAGTCCGAAGATGATCTTGTACTGGCCGGTGAGGCGGAAGACGGCCGGCAGGCAGTGGACCTGGTGCGGCGGACCCGACCAGACGTGATCTTGATGGATGTCCGGATGCCACGGCTTGACGGGATCGAGGCCCTGCGGATGATCGCGGGGGATTCCACGCTGGCTGGCGTACGGGTGATCATGTTGACGACCTTCGAGCTTGATGAGTACGTCTTCGAGGCGCTGCAGGCAGGCGCAGCTGGCTTTCTGATCAAAGACACTGAGCCGGCCGACATGTTGCGGGCCATCCGGCTGGTCGCCGCGGGGGAGTCACTGTTGTCACCGTCAGTGACCCGGCGGGTGATCGAGTCGTTCGCATCACGATCGCCGATCCGCAAGACGCATCCGCAGTTATCGGAGCTGACCGATCGAGAGCGTGAGGTGCTGGCGTTGATCGGCGAGGGACTGAGCAACGACGAGATTGCTGAGCGGCTGGTGGTCAGCCGAGCGACCGCGCGTACCCATGTGAGCCGAGCCATGATCAAACTTCGGGCTCGTGACCGCGCCCAGCTGGTGGTCATCGCCTACCAGTCCGGTCTAGTGCGTTAGAGCGCCGACTTGTCCGCCCACGGTCGCCCCAACAACTTCCAACGCTGACAAGTCGGCGTCAGACCAGCGGGAGGGTTGGCCCTGGCGGCGTACGCTGCTCGGCCGCCTGGGCCGCAATCCAGCCGCGCTGCTCGAACACGAACTCCCGACCCACCGGCTCGCCATGGCCGGGAACCGCGAGAGTCGCGGCCGTCATGAGCCCGATCACCGCATCCACGGTGGCTGGCCATTCATCAGGAACCGAGTCGGGCCCGAACGACGGCGGCCCGGCTGATTCCAGCAGGTCCCCGGCAAACAGCACGTCGGCGTCCGGCACCACGACGACAAGGTCTCCGTCGGTGTGCCCCCGTCCCAGATGCGCGATCTCGACCCGCCGGTCACCCAGGTCGACTGCCGTGGCGACTGCAATCTCCACGTTCGGCTGTCCCAGCTCCCGAGAGTCGACGCCCAGCCGCTTGGCTTCAGCGGCCGCTTCGGCAGACAGGAGCCTGGAGCGCACCGACTCATGCGCGATCCGTGGCACGTCTGCGAAAGCAGCCAATCCAAAAGCGTGGTCGTAGTGCCAGTGAGTGATCACGACAGCGGTCAGCGGCCTATCCGTCACGGCGGCGAGCGATGCGCGAAGGGTGCGGCCCTGCGCAGGAGTTGACCCAGTGTCCACCAGCAGTGTCCGCTGGGATCCAACAATGAGTCCGAGATTCACTGATTCGGGCTCGGCAACGGCGACGTACACGCCTGATCGGACTTCACGCCAGGGCCCGAGTCCTGCTGTCACGTCGGATTCGGCAGCCGATGGCGGCTCGGTCATCACGCTAGACTGGCACTCTGTTTGTGCGAGTGCCAAACTCCGTACGCCGCAAGTTCAGCACCCCGGGCAGGGAGGTTCCGAAGGAAGGAGACGCATGGACGACCGCAAACTCGACGTGCTCCGCGCCATCGTCACCGACTACGTCTCCAGCCAGGAGCCTGTGGGCTCCAAGTCTCTGGTCGAGCGTCACGATCTCGGCGTCTCGCCCGCGACTGTTCGTAACGACATGGCTGCCCTCGAGGAAGAGGGCTACATCACCCAGCCGCACACCAGTGCTGGTCGCATCCCAACCGATAAGGGCTACCGGCTGTTCGTCGACCGCCTTGGCTCGCTTAAGCCGCTGTCTCCGGCAGAGCAACGCGCGATCCAGACCTTCCTCTCTGGAGCGCTTGATCTAGATGACGTCCTACTGCGCACGGTCAGGTTGCTGGCCCAGGTCACACAGCAGGTTGCAATCGTGCAGTATCCGACGCTCAGCCACTCTGTTGTCCGTCATGTCGAGATCGTGTCGATGTCGCCGTCTCGCTTGCTGCTGATCCTCATTACCTCTACGGGGCGGATCGAGCAGCGCGCTCTGGAGATTCCGGAGCATGACGAGGAGACGCTTGCCGAGCTACGGGCGCACCTCAATGCGGCCGCGGTCGGGAATACCTCCCCCCAGGCCGCAGTTCGATTGAGCAAGCTCAGCGGAACGCTGCCACCATCGCTGCAGATCCTTGGCCAAGCGGCGATTGCAACGTTGTTGGAAATGGTGAGCAGCGAGGCGTCAGGGAGGATGGTGGTCGGCGGTATGCCCAATCTGACCCGCTACGGCGCTGAGTTCGAAACCACCGTCAAGCCCGTGTTAGAGGCATTGGAGGAGCAGGTGGTATTGCTGAAACTCCTTGGCGAGGCGACTGCCGACCACGTGACTGTGCGGATTGGGCAGGAGAACCCATTCAAGGAGCTTCAGTCCACATCGGTGGTTGCCAGCGGCTACGGTAGTCAGGTCGACACGTTCGCGACTCTAGGCGTGGTCGGGCCGACCCGAATGGACTATCCCTCAACGATGGCGTCGGTCCGTGCCGTGGCCCGTTATGTCGGTCGATTCCTCTCCGAAGGATGAGAACAACTCGCATGAGCCCTGACTACTACCAGATCCTGGGCGTCCCGCGCGATGCGACAGCTGAGCAGATCAAGAAGGCCTACCGCCAACTTGCGATGAAGTTGCATCCCGATGTGGCGCAAGAGGCGGACGCGGCTGAGCGGTTCAAGAGCGTCGCTGAGGCGTACGAGGTGCTGCAGGATCCCAAGAAGCGTGACCTTTACGACCGCGGCGGCGATCCGCTGGGCGGTGGCATGGGTGGCTTCAACGGCGGCTTTGGCCCCGGCGGCTTCGACTTCACCAATTTGGTGGATGCGATGTTTGGCCAGCAGACCTCGCGCGGCCCGAGGTCCCGGACACGCCGCGGTCAGGACGCACTGGTTCGCCTCGACCTGGAGCTAGCCGAAGCAGCCTTCGGTACCACCAAGCCGCTGCGCGTCGATACCGCCGTACTCTGTCCGCGCTGCAATGGTTCCGGCGCCTCGGAGGGCTCCCGGCCGGTGAGGTGTCCGACGTGCCACGGGCAGGGTGACGTAACCCACGTTCAGCGTTCCTTCATCGGCGATATCCGGACCACGCAGCCCTGCCCCACCTGCCACGGCTACGGCACGATCATTCCGGAACCATGCATGGAATGCTCCGGGGATGGCCGGGTCCGTGCCACCCGAACCATCAACGTCAAGATTCCGGCGGGGGTCAGCACTGGGAATCGCATTCACCTTTCCTCTCAAGGCGAGGTCGGTGCGGGCGGCGGTCCGGCTGGCGACCTTTACGTTGAGCTGCAGGTCTTCCCACATGAGATCTTCCGCCGTGATGGCGATGATCTTGAGGTCGTGGTCAAGATTCCGATGACCGCGGCAGCGCTGGGTACCGAGGTGATGGTGGCGACCCTCGAAGCCGACCTCGAGGATTCTCCGCCCGAGGCCAGAGCAGTGCGGATCACCGTGCCGTCTGGGACGCAGTCCGGCACCCGGATCCCCATCGATGGCAAAGGCGTCCCACGGTTGCGGGGAAGTGGGCGCGGGCAGCTCGGCGTCACCTTGCTCGTCCAGACTCCGACGCGGATCGACGACGAGCAGCGGGATCTCCTCCGGCAGCTGGCTGAGCTCCGCGACGAGACCCGACCTGAAGTCACCGTTCAGAAGCACAGCCGCGGCGTCTTCGGGCGGCTGCGGGACGCGTTCGCCGGCCAGTGAGGCAGCCTGAAGCCCCGGATCGCGCGCCGCCGTGCTGAGGAGCCGAACATGACGGACCCGCTCTTCCTGTCAGATGATCTCACCGATCCACTGCCAACGGTGGGCACCCATCTGATGCTCGCCGGAAATGAGGGACGACACGCTGCAGTCGTACGGCGGATCCGGCC
>Ga0193705_1000200_pt1 | contig 13043 bp, 10 predicted proteins | sample U3m2metaG_FD_143045 | JGI IMG/M metagenome (GOLD analysis project Ga0193705, IMG submission 143045) | Soil microbial communities from a riparian zone of the East river system, Colorado, United States - U3m2 | ecosystem: Environmental > Terrestrial > Soil > Riparian zone | place: USA: East River... | reverse complement strand
ACGACGTGTGTACACTGCCTGGGTGCGGCGTTCCTCCAACGGCGCGTTATCCAGAAACGCGTACGGCCGCGCATTTAGAATCTCAGCAGCAAGCGGCGACGGCTCGGGCAGGTCGCGCGCGATGCAACGGATTTCGCCCCGTTCGATCCTGCGCAAAACTTCTTCCAATCCGTCGATGTCCATCGCTTCGGTCAGGCAATCGTCGATTGTCTGTTTCACCAACGGGTGATCCGGAATTTCGCGATCGCCCACAATGTGTTCCAAACACGCAAGCTGGTCCGGAAAAACTGCCGCCAAAAGATTTTCCGATTCCATCCTCTGCAATGGCGCGGCGATTTTCGCGCCCCCGCGAAACCGCGGCACTGCAAGTGAACGCGTCGCGTTCCAGCGCCAGCGGATGGTGAACATCGGCGCATCAAGCAAAGCTTGAACGAGCAGGTCGCGAACCGTTTTGGAATTCAGATAACGAAAGACTTCCTCCAGCGGAAACGAATGCTGCGTCCCGAGCGAAATGACAATTGAGTCGTCCGTGGCCGCTGCTTGCAGCTCGAAATTGAATGAACGGCAAAAACGTTTTCGCAGCGCCAGCCCCCAGGCCCGATTGATTCGACTGCCGAAAGGCGTGTGCAAAACGAGTTGCATGCCACCCGATTCATCGAAGAAACGCTCCATCACGAGCGTTTGCTGAGAGGGAAGCGCACCCAACGCGCGATAAGTGGCGGCGAAGTAGTCGGCGATTTGCTGAGCAGCTTTTGCCGGCAAGGTCATTTCAGAGACGATCCACTCGCGAACGTCTCTGCCGTCGCTGAGCAATTTCTCCACTTCTGCACGAAAATCCGAAACAGCTTGCGAAAGCTCAGTCGTGCGCGCGGGTGCCTCGCCGAGCCAAAATGGAATTCCCGGCGGCTGGCCTTTGGCGTCTTCCACGCGAACGACCCCGGAGTTCACGCGCAAAATTCGCCATGACGCATTGCCAAGCTGGAAGATGTCGCCAGCTAGACTTTCGACGGCAAAGTCTTCATTCACTGTGCCGACGAAAGTTTCGGATGGCTCGAGAATTACTCGATAATCAGCATTGTCGGGAATCGCCCCACCGGAGGTGAGCGCAACGAGTCGTGCGCCGCGGCGCCCGCGCAAACGACGGTTCACTGCATCGTGATGAATTAACGCGGCGCGCCGGCCGCGTTTCGTGCTGAAACCTTCGGCGAGCATCTTGACGACACTATTGAACTCCTCGCGAGTAAGATTTCGGTACGGCCATGCACAACGGATTAGTTCGAAAAGCTTCGGTTCCTCCCAATCCTCAATGGAAGTCACGGCGACGATTTGTTGGGCTAGTACATCCAGCGGTTTTTCCGGAATGTTGAGTCGATCGAGCTCGCCGCGACGGACGCACCGGAGCAATGCCGCGCATTCGATCAGTTCATCGCGCCTCAACGGGAAGACGCGCCCTTTTGGCAAACCACCGCGCTTATGCTCGGCGCGACCAACTCGTTGGAGCAGGGTGGCGATGGAGCGCGTGGTGCCGAGCTGACACACGAGATCAACCGAACCGATATCGATGCCCAACTCCAGCGAAGCCGTAGCAACGAGAGCTTTCAATTCGCCGCGCTTCAATCGATCTTCGGCGTCCAGACGCAGTTTTGCGGAGAGGCTTCCGTGATGCGACGTCACCGCGTCTGCGCCGAGCAGTTCGCTGAGGTGATGCGTCACGCGCTCGGCCATCCGGCGCGTGTTGACGAACACCAACGTGGTCCGGTGCGCCTGAATCAGTTCTGCAAGCCGATGGTAAATTTCCTCCCATACTTCATTCGACATCACCGCTTCGAGCGGCGAACCAGGGATCTCAATACCCATGTCCAGTTCGCGCCGATGACCAATGTCTATGATTTCGCAATCAGGATTGCCGGTGTCGTCCACTGCACGAGCGCCGACCAAAAATCGGGCTACTTCCTCGATCGGCTTTTGTGTTGCAGATAAACCGATTCGTTGGAGCGGATTGTTCGTTAGCGCAGCCAAACGTTCGACACTCAGTGCGAGGTGTGCTCCGCGGCGATCGTCCACGACGGCGTGAATCTCGTCCAGGATTACCGTGCGCGCCGGGCTCAACATCCGCCGGCCGGAATCGGAAGTGAGCAGCAAATAAAGCGATTCCGGTGTGGTAACGAGAATGTGCGGCGGTTTTTTAACAAGCGCCTGCCGTTGGGCAGCTGTCGTATCGCCAGTGCGCACATCCGCGCGCACATCAATTTCGCGGCCAATTGATTCGTTCAACAACGCGCGAATTCCAGCGAGCGGCTCCTGCAGATTTTTGCGGATGTCGTTACTCAACGCTTTGAGCGGCGAGACGTAAACGACTCGCGTTTCGTCCGGCAAGTCGGCCTCGATGCCTTCGCGAAACAACACATCCAGTGAAGCAAGAAATGCCGCGAGCGTTTTGCCCGAGCCTGTCGGCGCGGAAATCAGTACATGCCGGCCGGACTGGATTGCCGGCCAGCCACGCAGTTGCGGTTCAGTCGGTGAGCCGAACGTTCCTTTGAACCACCGCGCGACCGCAGGATGAAATTGAAATGAGCGCATCGAACCAGAACCGCGAAACGCGGAACATCTAATTTACGCGTTTCAAAAGGCCGTGCACGCAATATGCGCTTTCTGCCTTCCAAGGTGGATCGGCTTCTCCGAAGACGATGTCTATCGCCGAAGGCGCAGTAATCTGTTCCCCAGTGCGTCGCTGCTCACCAAATCCGGCGGCAAAGCCACATCTTTTGCCAACGCGTTGAGGACAACGCATTCCACCTTCAGAGCGCTGCCTGTCCAGCGAAGAAGTTATGCTCGCGCTCGTAGCGCGATTACTTCGCGAAGCATCCGCAGACTGTCGCGCAAAAAACTAACTTTGCTTCCTTGAGCGTGGTTCCACCGGACCGGAATCTCCCGAATCCGCAATCCAGCGCGCTGTGCGAGAAGAAGCAACTCGACATCGAAGGCGAAACCCTCAACCCGCGCCGCCTCCAGAATCGGGCGACAAACCTCCAGCCGAAACGCCTTAAAACCGCATTGTGTATCCCAAAATGGCAGACCGGTTGCGACGCGGACAAGAACATTGAAAACCCGACCGCCTTGTTCTCGTCGCCAAGGCTGGTGAATCCCGATTAAACTGCGGTCGAGCGCGCGGGAGCCGACAGCAATATCGATCTCGCCGTTTGCAATCGGGTCGATCAATTTCGGCGTCTCTGTGAGTGGCGTTGAAAGATCCGCATCAGAAAAGAGTCCGATCGGTTCTCGAGCGGCAAGTAATCCGGAGCGGACAGCAGCGCCCTTCCCGCGATTTGGAAAATTTTCGAGCAAACGCGTCGCGACGTTCGTCTCTGCCAGAATTTCGCGCGCGATGGTTCCCGTTCCATCGGTCGATCCGTCATTTACCACGATCAATTCACTTTCCGGCGCGTTGGCTGTGAGATAATCGAGCGTAACGCGAAGTGTTGCACCAATGCGCGCTGCTTCGTTGAAACAGGGAATAACGACCGAAAACGGAGGGAGCATGAAGATCGTTAAAAGGTTGAACCGTTAAAGCGTTGAAGCGGGAGGCCGATTCTTGTCATGTTGAGCGAAGCGAAACATCTCTGATTATCACGCTAGCGTTGCCGAAAGGACCCATCCGAGATTCTTCGCTTCGCTCAGAATGACAATGCCCCTCGCGCTTTAACGCTTCAACGCTTTAACGATAGATTTCGATGACAAACTTGCCGCTTGAATCGACATACCCCCGATACATCCCCGCGGTATTAAACGGCAACGCCATCTTGCCTTCGTGATCGATTGCAATTAAGCCGCCGGTGCCACCAAGTTTGGCCACCTTGTCGAGAACAGCTTGCGCCGCGTCCTTAAGCGACATTCCCCGATATTCGATGAGCGCCGAGATATCATGACCGACTGAAGCTCGGATAAAATATTCGCCATCGCCCGTCGCGGACACAGCGCATGTCGCATTGTTCGCATAAGTTCCTGCGCCAATGACGGGTGAGTCGCCCACGCGTCCGGGCCGCTTATTTGTGGTGCCACCGGTTGAAGTAGCGGCGGCAAGATTTCCATTCTTGTCCAGCGCGACGGCGCCGACAGTTCCGTGTCGATCTTGATCGGTAATGATAAAGGCTTTCCCCGCACCGCCCGTGCGTTTCTTTTCAGCGGCTTTGATTTTCTGCAAAGCCTCCCATCGCGCCTGGGTAAAGAAATATTTCTGGTCCACGAGTTCCACTCCGTTCTCTTTGGCGAACGCTTCCGCGCCCTCGCCATCTATCATGACATGGCCAGATTTCTCCATGACGAGGCGCGCGAGGCTGATGGGATTCTTCACATGCTTTAGGACGGCGACGGCACCGGCAGCGAGCGTTTTCCCGTCCATGACCGCTGCATCCATTTCGTTCGTACCGGCACTTGTAAATACCGAGCCCCTGCCCGCGTTGAAATGCGGATCGTCCTCCAGCACGCGTACGGCCGCCTCGGTCGCGTCGAGGCTCGATCCGCCACGTTTCAGAATTTCGTAACCAGCCGTCAGAGCCCGCTCGAGGCCGGCGCGATATTCGCTTTCCTTTTCCGGTGTGATATCGCTGCGCCCGATGGTTCCCGCGCCGCCGTGGATCACCAGCCCGAATCTTTCGTTTTCCATTTTTCGTTGATCAACTGTCCGAGCATCGTTTACAGCCTGCGCGGAGCTTGGTTGCTTCTCGGCAAACGCCGGCGCAGCGCCACTAAATAGCGCGATGCCAAAGAAGCAATTGAGTACGCAAAACAATTTCACTTTTGAGGTTCTAACGATTTAACGCTTCAATGTGTAGCATTCCCACAAAGTTTGCTCTTTTCCCTCTGGGGAACTAAGGCGACCTTTGCCGGCCATGGCAAACGCTGATCCGCCCGTTTTGATTGCCCAGGGAATCGGCCACCTCGCACGCAATTTTCTGCGTGAGGTTGGCAGCCTGTTTTGGTTCATCATGAACACGTTCGAGGAGACGTTCGAACGTATTCAACACGGGCGGGTGCCGTTTCGCGCCGCCAGCTTTTTCCGGCACACCCAACGCGCCGGTGTGGACTCAGTGCCACTTGTGGGACTCGTGTCGTTTTTCCTTGGGCTAACCATGGCGCTGCTTACCGGCTATCAGTTGCAACGCTTCGGAACCGAACGGTTGATTCCTGGATTGGTCGCGATCGCTTTTACCCGCGAGCTTGGCCCCCTCATGACCGGCATCATGTTGGCAGCGCGGATCGGCGCTGCTTTCACTGCCGAGCTCGGCACGATGCAAGTGTCGGAGGAAGTGGAAGCGATTGAATCCATGGGCATCGGCCCACTGCGTTATCTCGTCGCGCCGCGAATGCTCGCGTTGTTTCTGCTAATGCCTTGTCTCTCCATGGTTTCGAATATCGCGGCCGTATGCGCCAGCAGCCTGATTTGCAAAGCCTATTTCAGCATCGCGTTCCCGTACTTTCTCGATCTTGTGAAAGATTCATTGCTCATTCGCGATATTATTACCGGCATTTTAAAGAGCTTTCTGTTCGGACTACTCATTGCGGCGATTGCCTGTTATCGGGGATTGACTGTGAAAGGCGGCGCGGCTGGCGTTGGCACATCGACAACTTCGAGTGTCGTCACTGCCATCACCGTAGTGATCGGCTTCGACACGCTCTATAATGTCGTTTACACGGTATTCTTCCCCACGTGAGCACACCGTCGCACATGGTTGAGCTGCGCGATGTGCACATGCAGTTCGAAGACAAAAAAGTGCTCGACGGTCTTTCACTTAAAGTTGAGCCACAGGAGCGCCTGGTGATCATGGGGCAAAGCGGAAGCGGCAAAAGCACCATCTTAAGATTGATTCTCGGCACGCTTCGACCGAATTCAGGCTCAATCTTTTTCAAACGTTTTGAAATCAATCGACTTCCGCGCCGAAAGCTCCAGCGCATCCGCCAAAACATAGGGATGGTCTATCAATACTCGGCGCTGTTGAGTTCCCGTAATGTGCGCGACAATGTCGCCCTGCCGCTCGAAGAGCTCACGGACAAATCGCGTGACGAGATCGATAAGATCGTCGACGAAAAGCTCGACCTCGTCGGCATGAAAGATTCCAAGGAGCTGCTGCCCGAGGAACTTAGCGGCGGAATGCGGAAGCGCGTGGCCCTCGCGCGCGCTCTCGTGCTCGACCCCGAACTGCTTCTTCTGGACGAGCCGTCGGCCGGCCTAGACCCGGTCATTGCCTCAGTGATCGACGAATTGATCATTAGCCTGAGTGAAAAATCGAAGGTCACATCCGTCACCGTCACGCACGAGATGGAGAGCGCCTTTCGCATCGGCACGCGAATGGCTATGTTGTACCAAGGGAAAATCATTGAAGAAGCCGAACGCGAAGAATTCAAACAGTCCAAAAATCCGGTGGTCGCGCAATTTTTGAGCGGCAGCACTGAAGGTCCCATTCTGGAAGGCAGCCTCGATGCAATTACAAAGAAATGAAATCATGACCGGCCTGCTCGTGATCGGCACGATCGCGATGGTCGCATTTCTTTTGGTTTTACTCGGGGCACCGGGCTTGTTCCGCCCGCTGGTGACCTACAAGATTTACTTCGATAACGCGGCTGGAATCAAACAGGGGGCGCCGGTGATGCTGGCGGGCCGCAAGATTGGCCAGGTGCAGAAATTATTTTCGCCGGTGTCGCCCGAAGAAGAAAAGCAGGCGGAGGAGGCAGAGGCGGCAATTCATCCGCCTGAAGCGAATGCGAGTCCCAGCCCAACTGCCACGCTGGGCAAACCACGATTCGAAGTGCGCGTTGATGTGCAGGTGGACAAGAGCGCCAGGGTTTATCGGGACGCCAAGACACGGTTGATGCAGCTCGGATTGCTGGGCGACATGGCCATCGATTTCACCCAGGGGATCGAAGCTTCCGGCCGCGCGAAAGATGGTGAGATGTTCGCCGGCGAGCGCACTCCTGATCTAGGCGACGCAGCGGCCAAGATGCTGGAAGTGATCAAGCCGGTCGCGGCCGAAGCTACGAACACGATGAAAGACCTTCAGCAGACTGCGCAAAACCTGAACCGTATCACCGACGAAAATTCCGAACTGAACCTCGCGCTTACGCAGTTCAAGACATTCGGCGAGCATCTTTCCGGTCTGACCGCGCCTGACAGCGCGCTTTCGCATTCGCTCACGAACATCGAAAAAATCAGCACCAGTCTTACGGAGAACGACAACATCGAGGTGACATTGCGAAACCTGCGGACCTCGTCAGAGAAACTAAAGGTCGCGACTACCGAGCTCGAGCCAGCAGGCGAAAACATCAAGCAATTCAGTGAGACAATTAAAACTCAACCGTGGCGTCTGATCTGGCCCTCGACAAAAAAGTACGCCGAAGCATCACCCACTCCCGCTCCTGGTCAGGGAACCATCACGGTGCGCAAAAGCGCGCGTGCAAGATCACGCCCAAGCGCGACCCCCGCCTCACGCACGAGCAGTCGATAGAACAGCGCGCGCAAGACGATCTAACGAGCCGAAGCTGAGCTACGGCCCGTAGCTTTTGGTGAATTTTTTTCTCGATTCTGTCTCGGGCTCGCCTGATGTGATCGGCGCTGATGGCTCAGGCTTATCTGCGGACGGTTGTTCCGCCGGTTTTGGGGACGGCGTGGGTTGCTCTGGCTGTTGCGCGGTAGGTGCCGGCGTGCCCTCACCACGGCGAGCAGGCTCTGTTCGCGCGACTTCCACATACGCCATCTGCAAATTGGAAAGAGCATTGCTCAACACTTTTGCCTCTTCGCTCGTGAGGTTCCCGCGCGTTTTTTCCTGAATCATCTCGAGTTGATCGATGAACATCCGGGCGAGATCCAGGTTCACTTCGCCTTCGCCGGTTTTCGGATTTGGAATTTGGCCGAGAAACAGCGCGGCATTTTGCGCGTGCATCACGACAAATTCAATGAAGCGCTGCGACATCTCGCCGCTCTGCGTGGTTTTTTGGACTTCAGCCATGGCTCATTTGTGTTTCGCGGCTGCCGAGCCTTCTGGCGGTCGCACCGTTGCCAAAACATACGGCTGATCGCGAAAATATTTTGCAGCCACTTGCTTTATCTGTTCGAGAGTCACCCCGTTCACGTCGTGTTCGAGTCGCTTGTAATAATTGAAGCCCAGCCCGTATAGCTCGTCGAGCGCGCAATGATAACCGAACGCGTCATTGCTTTGATTGGCGATCTCCTGTTGTCCAATGAGTTTCTTCTTCGCTCGCTCTGATTCCACCGGGGTAAGACCATCATTGGCGAGCTTGTGAATTTCATCGAGTAACGCGGTTTTCACCGGCTCGATCTTTTGCGGATCGGTTCCGAGATAAAATGCGAACAATCCCGGCACCAGGCCCTGCATCTGGCTTGCGCCGACGTAATACGCCAGCCCCATTTGTTCACGGATACGGATGAAAAAGCGCGATCCGAGATCGCTGCTCGCTTGATCAATTAATTCCAGCGCGTACCGATCAGGGCTCGAAAGACTCGCGCCGCGGAACCCGACCATGATCACGCCTTGCGCTTTGTCTTTGCGGCTTTCCACAGTTTCCGGTTTGCCCAGCGGCATTGGAGGTTTGGCATCAGTCAACGCAAGCGCACCCGGCTGCATCTTGCCAAGCATTTGCTCTACAAGTTGCTTTACTTCGGATGCTTTGACGTCACCAAAGACGTAGATGACGCCATTCTTGGCGACCACGTAACGATCGCGAAATTCGATGAGATCTTTTTGCGTCAGACCCTTAACGGATTCAACGGAACCATTGCTGCGAAGCGCGTAAGGATGCTGGGGAAAAAGCGCCTGCCGCATGATATTGCGCGCCACGCTCGTCAACTGTTCTTCCTCCTGCTGGATCGAGGCGATCTGGATTTCTCTTTCGCGCGCAATTGCTTTTTCCGGGAACGTGGCGTTCAGCAACACATCCGAGAGCAAATCCACGCCCAATTTCACATCTGGATTGGTGACATCGACAGACACGCTAAAGCTGTTGTTACCTGCGTCGCTCGAAATGGAACCGCCTACTGATTCGATCTCATTGGCAATTTGCTCAGCAGTGCGCGTCTTAGTTCCCTTCAACAGCACCTTCGCCATCAACCGCGTAATGCCATTTGTCTGCGGCGTTTCAGCGAGTAGACCGCCACGAAAAACTGCGCCCATGGCCACGAGTGGTAGTCGAGGATCTTCACGGACCAGCAATCGTAATCCATTCGAGAGCTCAAACTTTTGAATCTCACCCGCGGCGCCCACTTTCGCACCCTCACTTTTAGCAGCGAGTGAACCCTTTGGATTCAGGGAGATAACCGTCAGATTGTTCTCCCTCAGATAATTTGCGGCGACGCGTTTAATGTCAGCCACCGTCACTTCCTGAACAGCATCGAGATAATGCCGGCTGAAATTGAGATCGCGCGTGAGCAACCAGTTCGAGCCGATGTCCGACGCCTGGCCGCGCATAGTCGTTAGCGCGCCGAGATGATGGCTAAGCGTGATTTTCTTGGCCTTTTCCAATTCTTCCGCCGTGACGCCAGCGTGTTTCACCTCGTCCACGATGCGCAAAGCTAGTTGCTCGGCGGAATCGCGCTTCTTTGGATCGACAGTAGCATCGATGCCAAACAAACCGGGATCGCCGGGCGTGTAGGAAAACGCGGATATGCTGAACGCCAGACCCGCCTCTTCGCGAACGCGCCGGTACAGGCGCGAGCTGCGCCCGTCGCCGAGAATCGTCGAGAGAAGATCGAGCGCGGGAACATCCGGGTTTGTGACCTCTGGAACGTGCCAGGCGAGCGCGAGATGCGTTAGCTCTGTGGCAAATTCCTGGTGCACTTCGCGCCGGCCAAGTTGCGGCGGTTCCGCAGGAATGAATACTGGCTTGAGCGACTTCTCCGGATAGGCCTTGAACAATTCCGTCAGCTGTTGCCGAACTTTGTTCGCATCGACATCTCCCACTACGACAAAGGTGAGATTGTTCGGCACGTAGCGCGTTTTGTAATACTGCATCACCTGCTCCTGGGTGAGCTGATTGTAGATTTCGATCTCGCCGATGACCGGAAAGCGATAGGGATGCCGCTGATAAGCCGTCGCAAAAAGCAGCAAGCTGGCCATCCGATCAGGATCATCCATACCCATGGCAAACTCTCGCCGGATGACTTCCTGTTCCTTCTGGTATTCTTGCGGCGGCAGAGTGGAATTCATCATCGCGTCCGCCAAAATGTCGAGAGCGGTGGAGACGCCATCTTTGGGGACATCGATCCAAAAAACCGTTCGATCGAAGGACGTGTAGGCGTTGATGTAACCGCCCACGTCCTGAATTTTTTGCGCGATCTCATTGGTCGATCTGGTCTTTGTTCCCTTGAAGAGCATGTGCTCGAGGATATGGGACAACCCCGCGCCCAAATGCTGGTCTTCGTCGATGCTTCCCGTGGCGCACCAGGCCTGCACACTTGCGACCGGCGCGCTGCGATCTTCCTGGACGATAATCGTCAGTCCGTTCGGCAGAATCCATTTCTGCGCCGTGCTCGGCGGAAAATTGATGGCCGAGGAAGGTTCGGTCGGCGCAGCTTTGAGATTAACCATGCTGAACAATAAACCCGCGCAGAGAAACTTCGCCAATGGGATACAATTCATTTGTGATTGGCTTGGCCGAGTCGATTCCAGTGATCAGGGATCAGGGATCGGCGCTTACCACTTACTTTCTCGACGTAGCGGGCTTCCGCGCCGGCAAATGCGACGGCGGTTTCGCAGTCGCCGGTTTTTCCGGGGCGAAGGGTTTCACGAAAGCCTCTTCGAAATCATAAACGTTTTTGAAATCTTCGATTGAATCCTCCTCAGTTTTCCCGAACACGCCGGCGCCGATTAGATTAAACACCATGTTCCCAATGTCTTCGCAGGAATGGACTCCCCAGCTGTCGAAAACCGTCGTCACCATCGGTCCGAATTCCTTCATAGCGTAACGCCGCACTCCATCCAGCAATTCTGGTCCGCTCACGTGACGCACGCTGACGCCTTTGATTTTCTTCTGTTGCTTGGTCGTGAAATCGAGTGCGTCGCGCAAAAAGACGTAGGCGCCACGTCCATAACGTGGATCGCTGGTAACGATGGAATCCAGAGCCTCGGCGAACCCAATCTTTTGCATCAGCAGAAATGCGCGCTCAGAACGCGCTGATCAACATAGTCGCCAAGCTCAATAGCGGCAACTGTCGAATGTCCACTCATAATTACCTTCCTTAGTTTTCAAACTGGTCCTCTAGCGCATCGACGTAAACCGAAAGCGGATCGTGTCGGGTTGGAGGTGAGACCTGCGATTGATTCACGGCTTTGAGATAATCGGTGAAATTGCCGCTGCCTTTCTTCATTTGAGTCGCTTCGAACCAGTTCATGTAGTCGTCAATATCGCTCATTCGAGCGGCAAGTTGTTTGCGAGTAAGATCCAAATGCGACAGACGCTTCGCGATTCCTCTCCTTTTCCCGCGGGCAAGCAGCGCGACCATCTGCTGGTATTCACGTGCGATTGGTCGCAAAACCGGATTGGCTTGAGCAACAAACACGAGCAAATCACGACTCAACTGACTCAGCGCCATCTTCTCGCTCGGAGAGATCTTGCGCAGCGCAAATTCGTCAAGCGCTGCTACTTTAGCCGGCTTATTTGTTTGCGAGATTTTCACGCGCAACAGTTCATCAAGGCGCTGCTCGCTTTCGGCGAATGTCAGTAACTGGGAGATCTCAAAATTCCTTAACCGATGTAACGTCAACTGCCAGCTTCTCTCCGCATCACCGACAAGGAACGGAAAGTGCGACTTCAAATTCGCGACCGGTTCGTTTGAGGCTTGGGATAGATCCCCGATGTACTTTGCCAGGCGGGGAGGACCGTCCTTTCCATCGATCAACATTTCCACAAACGCAAAAGAATGCGCGCGATAAAGCACGCGGCCCGCTGAATCGAGAAGGCCCGGCTGTTGGCGAAGAAACGTCTCCAACGGCACCGTTTTATTCGCCGCAGTGAGCGCTTCGACCAGGTAGCCGCGATCACGTCCAGGCGCAAGCGCAAACACGCCGTCGAGCAACCAATCGGGTGGTTCGACGAATACCGTTCCGGCAGCGATATGCGATTGATTCCGATAAATCATCTCCAGTAGGATTGCGCGAAGGACCTCGCGCTCGATCAATGAAGCATCGAACTTTTGTGAGACGGTCAGGTCCAGCTGGAGCTTGAGGCCAAAACCAGTTTGACTAAATCGCAGGCCAGCTGGTGGAACTTCAGGGAGATTTGCTTGCTGCGGTTGCAGACTCACAACGATGGGAACCGCCCAATTGTCGCGCTGCCGCAACAGCACCAGAAGATCGGCCTTCGTCCGCTCCGCCAAGTTGGAGACCGCCCCGCGTAGCTCCGCGTCAGCTCCGTAGATGACGAATTGACGGGACGGACTCACACTGTGTTCCTGCGCCGCGCCGTAAAACACGTGCGCTGCAAACACAGCTGATATCAAGAGCGCGGCACGCTTTATAGCCATTGGCCGCGGATGATAATCGCCATGCCTGCGCGCTGACCAGCAAGAATCAAAGCGAAACTCCAGCCGATGGCCGGTTCTTAATCATGTAGAGCAATCTCAATTTAGTTCTTTGCGTAAAAAAACGAGACTTCGACCCTGTCGCGGGGTATAATCAGTGAATCCCGATTAATCTATGAAATCAAAATCAATTCTTTGTATGAGTTGCTTCGCTGCGGTGGCGGTGGTGGCAGCAGGCATGGCGGTGGCGGCAATTGGCACGGAGGAGGCGGCAACTGGCATGGCGGCGGCGGTAATTGGCGCGGTGGCGGCGGTAATTGGCACGGAGGCAACTGGGGCGGCCGCAACTGGAACAATTGGGGCGGCAACTGGCGCCATAACCATAATAATGTGATTTTTATCGGGGACTTCGGGTTTCCGTGGTGGTGGGGTTGGGGCTCATCGTGGGGCTGGGGCTACCCGTACGGCTACGGTTACGGCTACCCATATGGTTACGGTTCCCCGTACGGTTACGGCT
>Ga0193705_1000196_pt1 | contig 13092 bp, 10 predicted proteins | sample U3m2metaG_FD_143045 | JGI IMG/M metagenome (GOLD analysis project Ga0193705, IMG submission 143045) | Soil microbial communities from a riparian zone of the East river system, Colorado, United States - U3m2 | ecosystem: Environmental > Terrestrial > Soil > Riparian zone | place: USA: East River... | reverse complement strand
GTGTGTCATCGCCGACGTACCGCTCGCCCGGATGAAAGGGCTTCCTCGGCAAGAAGAAGCTAGGGCGGGGCGAAGGGATTGTCCTTCGTCCCGCCGCTTCGGTTAATGCTCTTTCCGATCGGCTGGCGGCTCAGACGCGGCGCCAGGCCCATCCCCGCCGGCATGCCAATACCGATCAAGCACCTAGAACGCATAAGGGCCGGTAAGACCGGCCCATGCGGGGGAAACGTGCGGGGCGCAACGACCCCGCTTGAAGTGTCCTAAGCCTGCTGTGCTGAGGCGATCTTCTGCCTGAGCGAGGACTCAGGGAAGTTGCGAAGCTTGCGCTTGAGGTCCGCAGTGATCATGTGAATAGCCGCCTTTCGTTGAAACGAGGGGATTGCTCCCTAGTTGTCGGCCGGAGCGGATGACGCTGCATCCCTCGAATTGGTACCGGGCGGAATGAGGACCCGAAGCGCACGCGGGCGAATTTCGAATACGAAGGGCGGCGTGAGCACGTCTGGTTCGCCGTCGACGGCTACATGCGCCCTGTGCCGCTTCGCGGCTACCTCGAAGCGCTTGGACGTCCATTCAACCCAGCCGTCCGTGGGCTCGATCCGGCCCGACAGCGCTCGAGCGAAGAGGCGGACCAGACGCCAGCTACCCACAGCCTCGACGACGTAGGCGTGGAGGCACCCTTCGTCGAGCCGGGTTCGCCGGCCCAGGTCCGAGATTGCGTCCAGCGCGTAGTCGTTGTTCGCAACGAGAAGGACCAGCGCGCGTCGCCGCTCCATCCGGCCTTCGACCTCCACCGTGAGATCGAGCGGCTGACGACTCTTGCCGAAGGCGGCGGGGATCATCCGAAGGGCGGCCACGAGCCTGTTCTTCGTGTCGTGACTGGGGTCGTGGACGAGGCTTGCGTAGAGCCCGAGCGAAACGTTGTTCAGGAAGACCCGTCTGTCGACCGTTCCGACGTCGACTCGGCACTCCTCGCCGCCGCGAAAAGCGTCGAGCACGGACACCGGATCGTCGCAGTCGAGGCCGAGATCTCGGGCAAAGTGGTTCCGGGTCCCGAACGGGACGCAGACAAAGGGCACGTCGTGCTCGAGAGCCTCGCCGGCCACGGCCCCCAGCGACCCATCTCCCCCGGCCATCCCGAGCGCGGGAGCGCCCGACTCTGCACGCTCCCGGGCGATCGCGGCGACATCGTCCTCGCGCCCGAGCATGTGGGTGTCGATCCCCCGTCGCTCGGCCTCTGCGACCAGATCCTCGGCCGACGGCTCATCGTCTCCCGACCGCGGATTGACGATCAGGAAGGGACTGCCGGGTCGAGCGATTAGACCGCGCCCTCGATCGCGTGGAGCGTCCACGCAGGACCGATGCGGATCAGATGCCCGTCCGGGTCGGCGAGGTCGTACACGTCGGTCCCGAAGCGGGTGCGGACGATTGCGCCCCCGTCGACCCCCCGCTTGCGCAGGCGCTCGACTTCCTGCTCCAGGTCGTCGGCAGCGAGCTCCAGGCGCGTGCTTCCACCGGCTTCGCGGCCGCGATCCGGGTCCCAGGTGAGAACGAGGTACGTCCGCTGCTCGAGGACGAAGAACGCACTATGGGCGTTCTCCCCCTCGTCGTAGGCGGCCTGTGGCCCGTAACCCAGGAGGCGCGAGTAGAAGTCGACCGCGCGGTCCAGGTCTGTGACGTAGAGGTGGACGGCGGTGACGTTGCTCATGTGGCGGCACGAGAGCGGCGCGCCTTGGGCTTGTCCGGGCTCGAGCCCGCCTGGCGCTTGTCACGCGCCTTTTTCTTTCGCTGCCGGTCGTTTTGCCAGCGACGAATCGCTCTCGAGCCACGTCCCATTAGAACCGGGACTCTACCCGCGGGCCGATCGAGGTGGCATTCCTAGGCACCGAGGAACGTCTCGTAGAGCAGGAAGAGGTTCAGGCTGACGATCACGGTCGCTACCCCCGCAGCGACGACATTCGTCAGCCGCGAATTGGCGAGCCCACCCATGAGGCTGCGTCGGCTCGTAAACACGACCAGTGGGATCAGGGCGAACGGGATCCCGAAGGAGAGCACGACCTGGGAGAGGACGAGCGACCGACTCGGGTTGGCGCCGAACCCGAGAACCACGAGAGCGGGAGTCAGGGTGATCGCCCGTCGCAGGAACAGTGGAATCCTGCGGTTGATGAATCCCTGCATGACGACCTGGCCGGCCATCGTGCCCACGGAGGACGACGAGAATCCGGAGGCAAGCAAGGCGATCCCGAAGAGCACGGCTGCGGTGCGCCCGAGCTCGCTCTCGAAGCTGCGAAACGCATCCTCGATCGATTCGAGCCCAAGACCGAAGAACACGGAAGCAGCGATGGCGAGCATCGAGATGTTCACGGCGCCCGCAATCGACATTGCGATCACGACGTCGATCCGCTCAAAGCGCTGGATCCGGCGCTTCTCCTCCTCGTTTCGGCCCTCGACTCGCGACTGAGTGAGCGCCGAGTGGAGATACACGACGTGCGGCATGACCGTGGCGCCGAGGATCCCGACGGCGAGCAGGACGGACTCGGTGCCGGAGAAGGCAGGGAGAAAGAGGTGCTTCGCGACCTCACCCGCATCGGGCTTCGCGATGAACACCTGGCAAGCGAACGAGACGACGATCACGCCCACCAGCGATGCGACGGCGGCCTCGAGCCGTCGGAATCCGTAGCGCTGGAGCGCGAGAATGGCGAAGGCGCCCGCTCCAGCGATCAGCCCAGCGGGAAAGAGCGGGATCCCGAACAGCAGGTAGAGCCCGAGCGCCGCGCCGATAACCTCCGCGAGGTCGGTCGCCATCGCGATCCCTTCCGCCTGGATCCAGAGACCGACCGAAACGGGCTTGGGGAAGTGGTCGCGGCAGCATTCAGCGAGGTTTTTCCCGGTCGCGATCCCGAGCTTCGCCGAGAGGGTCTGGACCAGCATCGCCATGAGGTTGGCGCTCAGGACGACCCAGAGCAGCAGGTATCCGTACTTCGCTCCACCGGCGATGTTGGTCGCGAAGTTGCCCGGGTCGACGTAGGCGACGGCGGCGATGAACGCCGGCCCGAGAAACGGCCAGAGCGCGCGTGGGCCCTTGCGTTCTCCCTCGAGCGAGGCGTGGGCGGCTCGGAGCGTCGCCGCCTCGCCCGGGAGGACGTCCTGGACATGAGGTTCCGCTGCTCGAGGCCGCTCCGGAGTCTTGGAAATCAACTTCATGTGGGCTCGTCTTGCGGCAGGAGTATGCCGAAACTAGAATTTAGACATGTCTAAGTTCCATCGCCTCACCCGCCGACAACTCGTGGTCAGCACCGCTCCGGCGATCGCGGCGTTTCCGCTGGCCAAAGCTGGCATGGCGATCGCAGGCGGAGAGGGGCCGCAGCACGCCCATGCCGCTGAGGGAATAGCGCTCAGCCATGCGGCAATGATTGGTGCCGAGGTGCCCGCGCCGGGGGCTCGAGGCGAGCTTGACGCACTGCTGCTGCCTCCGCCCGCCCTGCCCCATGCACCAGGCCGGGTACGCGAGTACACCCTGGTCGGCGTCGACAAGGACATCGAGGTCGCGAAAGGTGTCTCGTTTCCGGCCTGGACCTACAACGGCACCGTTCCCGGCCCCGTGATCCGAGCAACGGAGGACGACCTGCTGCGCGTGAACTTCGCGAACGGGGGGTCGCACCCGCACACGATCCATTTTCACGGCATACACCCAGCCGACATGGACGGAGTCTTCGAGATCGTCCATCCCGGCGACAGGTTCACCTACGAGTTCCCGGCCCGGCCTGCGGGGATGCACCTCTACCACTGCCACTCGACCCCGCTCAAGAAGCACATTCACAAGGGGCTCTACGGCGCCTTCATCATCGACCCGGCGAAACCGCGGGAGCCCGCGCAGGAGCTCGTCATGGTCCTGAATGGGTACGACACCGACGGCGACGGCGGGAACAACTTCTACACGGTCAACGGCCTGACCTTCTACTACGCGAAGTACCCGATCCGGGTCAGACGCTCTCAGACCGTCCGGATCTACCTCGTCAACCTGACCGAGTTCGATCTCGTGAACTCGTTTCACCTCCACGGCGATTTGTTCCGTTACTACCCGACCGGTACGGGAGATCAGTTCGAGTACACGGACACGGTCATGCTCTGCCAGGGCCAACGCGGCGTGATCGAGATCGACTTCGCGAACACCGGCAACTTCATGTTCCACGCCCACCAGTCGGAATTCACGGAGCTCGGTTGGATGGGCTTCTTCGAGGTCGTCGACTGAATGGCCGTGACCGAGGGTGCTTTTCGGAGTGCGCCATGGCGCCTTTGGGCCCTCGTCCCGATCGTGCTCATTGTCGGGACAGTCTTGCTTGTCGCGGCAGCAGGCGGCTCGCTGGTTAGTCTCGTCGGGTCGAATGCGCCGCAGCCGGACGAGCTCGACGTCCGTCGTGTCGTCTTCGAACCGGGGCAGATCCGGGTTCGCGTAACGAATCCGCAGCAGGATGACATCACGATCGGCTCGGTGACCGTCGACGACGCGATCGTGCCGTTTACCCTCGACGGACCGGCCCAGCTCGGCCGGCTTCGCTCGAGCACAATCGTGATCCCGTTCCAATGGGTCGAAGACGAACCGATCGCGATCGGAGTGACAAGCTCCACCGGTATCGAGACCGTGAAGGAAGTCCCCGCTGCAGTCGAGACTCCCGGCGTTTCAGGGCGAAGCATTCTTGGGTACGCGCTTATCGGCTTCCTGGTAGGCGTCGTGCCGGTCGCTATCGGCCTCCTCTGGCTACCTTCGCTTCGCCGGGCACCGCCCGAGTGGGCAGCCGCCTTCATGGCCCTGACCGCCGGACTCCTCACCTTCCTCGCCGTCGACGCGCTCTCCGAAGCGACGTCGCTGCAGGCAGCGCTCCCGTCAGCACTGGGGGGAGCAGGCCTCGTTCTCCTGGGCGTCGCCTTGAGCTATCTCGGTCTGACTTTCGTCTCCCTCCGGCTGGGCCGAGGCGCGAAAAGCGGCGGCGCTCGGCTCTCGGGTTTCGCGCTCGCCACCGTGATCGCAGTCGGCATCGGCCTCCACAACCTCGGAGAGGGCCTTGCAATCGGATCCTCCTTCGCGCTCGGAGAGCTCGCACTTGGAGCGTTTCTCGTCATCGGTTTTCTCGTTCACAACGTCACGGAAGGGCTCGGCATCGCGGCACCGCTCGCTGACAACCGCAACGTCTCGCTCACGAGACTGGCAACGCTCGCGGTGGTTGCGGGGGCTCCGGCAATTCTCGGAGCCTGGATCGGCGGGTTTCTAACCAACGACCTGCTCGGAGTTCTCTTCTTCGCAATCGCCGCAGGTGCGGCCCTTCAAGTCGTCGTCGAGGTAGGGCGCTACGTGGCCCACCGTGCCCCCGGTGGGCTCACGTCGGGTCACGTCCTCGGCGGTTTCGTCACGGGCGTCGCGGTCATGTACGTGACCGGGCTCTTGATCTAGGAGGGCTCGGCGAAACGCAAAGCGCAGTGCGACGTTCCACCAATCCCTCCTAGGGAGGCAAGAGCGGTGAGGAAAGCGTGACCGCAAGGGCGCGAGGCTTCGCGAGCGCCTGCAGCACGAGCACGGTGTCGGCGACGGCTGCGTCCTCGAGGTAAGCCTCCCGCTCCTCGAACGAGCGGAGGACGGCCCGTACGGCTACGTCGTACGCCGGCGAGTCGCGGCCGGCGAGCGCTGCGAGCGCGTCTGCCACAGGCGCTGGGAACGCATCGGGCGCCTCACGCTGCAGCGACCCGGCCGTGACGGCGGCTTCTTGGTCGGCCCCGAGGACGAGATGGGCCAATGCTCCCGCGTAGCGCCCGATCGGCGACGCGCTTTCTGCGGCCCCCGCCGCGAGCGCCCAGCGCGCGTCGGCGGCCGCCCCTTCTCGATCCCCGGCGAGCAGCCGGGACTTGACGGCGCCGACTGGCCTCCCCCAGCTCTCGGGCGGAGCTCCTACGAAGCTCTCGCGGTAGCGCTCAGCCGAGCGGGTCAGCCATGGCGCTGCGTCCCCGGAGCGACCCTCCATCAGCCTTGCGAGCCCGACGCCGCCCGCGGCCATAGCCATCCGAACCAGCTGCTTCTGTCGCGCATCCGGTTCCAGGGAGAGTCGCGCCTCTCCGTCCTCGTACCGCGACACCTGGGTAGTCGCGTAGGCGTCCCAGTCCATTCGGACACGGTACAGGGTTGGCTCCACGAGTCGAGAGTATGCTGACACTACGCGTATACATTTGTTTTCAAACGGATAGTGATGACCGTGGCCGACACACAGAGTATTGTGGTGCGACGCAGCGATGAGCCCACGCTCTGGCACACATTGGAGAACGGTTGCCTAGACAAAAGTCGACACACGTGGACGACCCTCATGCCGTCGGAATCAGGCTCAAGAGAGCGCGCGACGACGCTGGCCTGAGCCAGCGGCAGCTCTCCTTCTCGGGCTGCTCGCCCGCCTACATCTCGAGGATCGAGGCAGGCGACCGGATTCCCTCACTGCAGCTGCTCCGGGAGCTCGGCAAGCGGCTTGGGGTGAGCGAGGATTACCTGGCGACGGGCGTCGAGGCTCGAGGCCAGACCACGTCCCTCGAGGCCGAGCTTGCGCTTCGGTTCGACGATCTCGAGCTTGCCGAAGGCCTCTACGAGGAACTGCTGGCTGAGGCCACGGCGCCAGACGGCCGGACGGAGGCCCTCACAGGGCTCGGCCGCGTCGCGCTCCGCCGCGGCCGGTCGGACGAAGCGGTCCGCCTCCTGGAGGAGGCGCTCTCGACCGGCTCGAAGGACGAATGTGAGCTGCCGGAGCTCGGTGAGAGCCTCGGACGGGCTTATGCCGAGCGGGGGGATCTCTCGCGCGCGCTTGCGATCTTCGAGCGCTGCGTCGCGCATTTCGAACAGAAGGGCGACACCGTCCTCAGCATCCGCTTCGCCTGCCTGCTCGGGGCAACGCTCCTCGAGACCGGAAACGCGGCCCGAGCCGAGGCGCTCGTCACGGACGCCCTGGGAACGGGGGAGCCGCTGTCCGACCCCTCCGCGCGTGCGCTCCTCTACTTCTCCCAGTGCCGGGCCCGGAGCGCCGAGGGCGACGTCGCAGGAGCGAGCCGCTACGGCAGATTGGCGCTCGCGACGCTCGAGTCGGCCGACGACGCCCGTTTTACGGTGCAGGGGCGCCAGATCCTGGCCCGTGCGGCCCTCGCGAGCAATCGGCCGGAGATCGCGCTCTCTCACTACGAGGCCGCCCGACCCCTCCTCGAGTCCAGCGGTTCGCGACTCGAGCAGGCCCGTTTCGGGGCCGGGGAGGCCCACGCCCTCGCCGGGCTCCACCGCAAGGAGGACGCCACCGCCTTGGCCGCCCGCATTCCCGCGCTTCTCGACGGCGTGTCACCCGCCGAGGCCGGATCGGTCTACTCGCTCCTAGCCGAGGTCCATGCGGACCTGGGTGATGTCGCCCGCGCGAAGGAACTCTACGAGCAGGCGGCCGAGCTCCTCGAGCAGTCGAATCTCAACCCCAGGCTGATCGACGTTTACTCCCAGATCGCGGAGCTCTACGAGGCCCAGGGCCGCCGCGAAGATGCGTACGAGTACATGAAGAAAGCTGTCGGAATGCAGCAGCGAGTCGCTGCCGCCACGCCAACCTAGGATTCCTGAGATATAGTTGGCGTCGAGCCGCGCGCGCCGACGCGCGCCGGCCTTTCACTTCCGTTGTAGCGCATCCGCGCTGCGCTCATGCAAGAAGCGATACCGCATCCGATCGGTCCGTCGGCGGGCGCGGACGGCTTGGTGGCCGCCGCCCTCCGCGCCCAGGCGTGGGCGGGCGAGCCTTTCCTCCAGGCCGACGAGAACGCCGCCGAAGCCCTGGCAGAGGGCCGGGCTCGACGAAGCGCCCTCGACGACGCGCTCCGGGAGATGGATGCAGGACGCAGGACGCCGTCATCGGAGTGGAAGGTGCGCTACGCGCTGATGCTCGGGCTCGAGCGCGTGATCACGGATCATCCGCCCCGGCTTGCTTCGGGCACGGAGCTTCGCCGGCACCAGATCGACGCCCTCGCGGGGATGCTGACCGAGCTGATCTCGAACATCGAGCACCCCGCGGAGAACGGGGGTCCGGAGAACGGGGCTCCGGAGAACGGTTCGGTAGACGAGGAAGCTTCCGGAGGCGAGGAGGAGGAGCCTCTGCTCGAGGTTGACCAGGTCGACGACGATGACCTCGACGAGCCAACTCCCGGCAGCGATCCGGGCGCAGTCCGCCGCTTCCGGTTCCGACATCCGACCGCGTCAGGGAAGACGATCGCGGCGGGCGGCTTCGTCGAGGCGTCCCGGACGATGGGCGTCCTGATCCTCACCCACAGGCGACTCCTCGTAAAACAGTTCGAGCGGGATCTGACCGCCGAGGGCTACGGCGACCGCTTTCGCCCTGCCATCGAAGCGGGGAAAGAGCCTCTGACCGGCAACCCGATCACGATCCAGACCTACGCCTGGTTCGCGCGGCATGTCGGGAGCCTCTCCCGCACGGCCTATCAGCTCGTCATCTGTGACGAGGCGCATACCGCGCTCGGCGAGAAGACCAGCGCCGCGATCCGGAGCCTGACCGAGCCCGTGTACATCGGGATGACGGCCACGGAGCAGCTGATCGCCAAGCAGGTCTCGGATGTGTTCCCGGCCTCCGTCGACGATCTTCCGCTTGCCGATGCTGCGCGGCGTGGACTGATCGCACCGCTCCGGTGCCTGCGCGTCCCTCCGGCGGCGGCGATCTCGTCGGTCCCGATCGTCGGCGGCGACTACGACCAGGAGATCCTGGCCAAGGTGCTCGACCACCAGCTGATCAATCAGGCCGCCGCGAGCTTCTACCGCGATCGCTTCGACAACACGCCTGGAATCGTCTACGCAGCCGGGGTCGAGCATGCCTACAACCTCGCGCGGGAGTTCCGCGCCGCAGGGCTCAAGGCTGAGGCCGTGAGCGGCCGGACGCCCCCGCTCAAGCTCGCCGAGACGCTCGCGGCCTACGAGCGCGGCGAGATCAACATGCTCGTGAACGCCCAGCTTCTGGCCGAGGGGTGGAACTCGCCTCGCGCGACCATCTGCATGCACCTCGCGCCGACCGCGAGCCGCCGTGTCTATCAGCAGCGGATCGGCCGGATCATGCGAACCCACCCGCGCAAGGAAGCGGGGATCGTCGTCGACTTCACCGATCCTGCGGCGACCCACAACGACCGCACGATCACGCTCCACACGCTCCTCGACTCAGACTTCTACCGACCCGGCGCACGGGTAACGCCTGCGCCGCGCCGCCGCGTGCAGCGCCGCGCCAGACGAAAGCTCTCGCCGGCTCCGTGGCTCATCCCCGTCACGCCCGCCCCGGCGCGGCGCGTCGCTGTGATCACGCGCGAGTGGGAGCGGGTCGATCCGGCCAGGCTCGCAGACGACGAGCAGCTCTTCTGGGCCACCATTGCGGGCCGCCAGCTTCGTTTCGACGAGCGCCAGCAGTTCGCCGAGAAGCTTGCGAAGACATCGCGCGAGTGCCGGGAGATGTTCCTCATGAGCTGCGCGGCCGAAAACCCGAACCGGCGCCTGCGTCTGTCCGCACTCGGCGACCGCGTCGCTATCTCGGTCGACCGGGCGAGCTTCGACGATTTGGTCTCGATGGTCACGTCGGCTCCCACCTGGGAGAAAGACCGTGTCCAGGGAGTCCGCGTGTTGCTGCGAGCGATCGGCGAAAGCAAGGTCGAGGCACCCGATGACATCGTGTCGCGTTGGGCGTGGCGCCTCGCCCGCGCGACTCGGAAGCTGCAAGACCGCCGTGCCAGTGCCGAGCTTCCGGATGCGAAGCGCCTGCTCGGGGCCCTGACGAACTCGCGCGGCCATCGCCACGAGGAGAACGCTGCACGGCTCGTCAACGTCGCGTTGGAGCAGCCGATTCACGTCGCCGTGGCCCTTCTGGCCTCGGCCGAGGCCTATACGCCGACGGCCCAGCGACTGATCGACGGTGCGCGGGAGCGCCTCGGCTCCCCGGCGGAGGTGGCGAACGCGCTTGCCGATAACCTCCCGGCGCCGAAGCAGTCGTCCGGCAAGTCGCGCCGCCGGCGCCGAAAGAAGAAGTCGAAGGGCAAAGGACAGACGCAACCCCAGTCCCAGGCCCAGAACGGGTCCGCGCCGGTCCAGCCTGAAGAGACACCGCCGGGCGAGCCCACGCCCGAGCCCGCAGCGACGGGCTGACCCAGCTCCCCGCCGAAGGAAGCGGGCTCGAATCGCGCGGCTACATCTACTCTGAGTGAGTGCTCGTCCTCGTCGCGATCGCGTTCGTGGCTGGAATCGTGACCGCGATCTCCCCCTGCGTACTACCGGTTCTGCCGATCGTCTTCGCCGGCAGCGCGAGCGGAGACCCCCGCCGCCCCTACGCGATCGTCGCAGGCCTCGTGGCGAGCTTCACCGCCTTCACGCTTGCCGCGACCGCGCTCCTCTCCGCGCTCCACCTTCCTGATGACCTCCTGCGGCAGATCGCGATCGCCATCGTCATCGTCCTGGGGCTTTCGCTCGTCTGGCCCTGGCTCGGGAGCCTCGCCGAGCGACCGTTCCTTGCCCTCGGCCGGCGCCGTCCCGGGGACGTAGGCGGCGGGTTCCTACTAGGCGTCAGCCTCGGCTTGCTCTTCACGCCGTGTGCCGGGCCGGTCATCGCGGCGGTGTCGACGGTGGCCGCGACCCGCAGCTTCTCCATCGAAGCCGTGTTGGTCACCCTGGCCTACGCCCTTGGCGCCGGCCTCGTTCTCCTCGCGATCGCAGTCGCCGCGCGGCGCGGGTTCGCGCTTCCGAAGCTGCGCGAGCGCGCGCGCGTCATTCGCCCGGCGCTCGGAGCCGTGATCGTCGGCGTCGGGATCATGATGATCTTCGGGCTCGACCTGAAGCTCCAGACGCGCGTTCCCGGCTATACGCAGGCGCTCCAGGGGCTCGAGGAGAGTGCGGCGGCGAAGACGCGGATCGACGACCTCGTGGGCGGCGAGGAGAGCCGTGTGAAGGAAAGCACCCTGGACGACTTCGGGCCTGCCCCGGAGTTCCAAGGTCTCTCGGGCTGGCTGAACTCGCAGCCGCTGACCCTCGAGGGCCTGAAGGGCAAGGTGGTGCTGATCGACTTCTGGACCTACTCATGTATCAACTGCCTGCGAACGCTCCCGTACCTCAAACGCTGGGACGAGGTCTACCGCGACAAGGGCCTGGTCGTCATCGGGGTGCACACGCCGGAGTTCGCCTTCGAGCGGGTGCGATCGAACGTCGACCAGGCGACCCGCTCGCTGGGCATCGACTATCCGGTCGCGCTCGACAACGAATACGGGACCTGGAACGCCTGGGCGAACCGCTACTGGCCCGCCAAGTACTTCATCGACAGAGCAGGAAATGTCCGCTTCGCCCATTTCGGCGAAGGCGCCTACGCGGAGAGCGAGAGCGTCATCCGGAAGCTCCTCGCTGAGCCGGGACTCCCGAAGCCCGTCTCCGGGTCGGTCCAGGCCGAGGTTCCCGTCGGCGTCGAGACACCGGAGACCTATCTCGGCTACGAGCGGATCGACCGCTTCTACGGCTCCCCGATCGCGAGCGACCGCGAGGCCGACTACACGCTTCCGAAGGTGCTTCCGGCCAACGGCCTCGGGTATGGCGGCCGCTGGACGGTCGAGAAGGAGCGCATCGTGGCCGGGACGGATGCCAGGCTGCAGCTTCGCTACCACGCAAGCAAGGTTCACCTCGTGCTGGGGAACGAGGGAGATCCCGAAGAGGTGGAGGTCTTCGTGGACGGCCGCCGTGTGAGAACGGTCCGCGTGACCGGTGACCGCCTCTACACGCTCGCCGAGCTGCCGGCGCCGGCGCGCGAGCATCTCCTCGAACTGAGGTTCACCTCCGGCACCGAAGCCTACGCCTTCACCTTCGGTTAGCCGGATCGCGCTCCTCGCGCAATCCCGACCCTAGGAAGGCTCGGCTCCGCCCTCGTCCTGCCGCCGCTCCTCGTGGTCGCGGAGAAAGCGGGTCAGCTCGGCTGCGAGCGACTCGCCGGAAACGTCGAGCTCGTCGCCGAGTGTGTCCCGGCGCCGCTCGAGCTCACGGACGTAGGCCTCTGTCTCCTCGTCCTGCGCTACAGCCTCGCTGACCTGCCGCTCGTAGGAGTCGGCGGCGCGCTCGAGCTCGCCCAGGTCGAGCTCGACATGGAGGAGCGCGGCCAGCCGAGAACAGAGGGCATGGGCCGCGCGGGGGCTCGAGGCGAGGGAGGCATAGTGCGGTACGGCTGCCCAGAGGCTCGCCGACGGAAGGTCGACCCCCCTGCACGCATCGTGGAGAACCCCGACGATGCCGGTCGGCCCCTCGTAGCGCGAAAGTGAGAGGCCGAGCTCACGGACGAGCTTGGGGTCGCTGGCAGAGCCCGTGACGGGCGAGGGTCGCGTGTGAGGTACGTCGGCGAGGAGCGCGCCGAGGGTGACGACGAGGTCGACGTTCAGGTCCGCGGCGAGGCCGGCGATCTCCGAGCAGAACGTCCGCCAGCGCAGGTTCGGCTCGACACCGAGGAGCAACAGGAGGTCACGATCGGCGCCGGGGAGCTCGGCGTGGTAGAAGACGTTCTCGGGCCAGTCCACCCGTCGCGTCAGGCCGTCCTCGAGGGCGACGTGCGGACGAGTTGCCTGAAAGTCGTAGAACTCTTCCGGGTCGATGTCGCCGAACCGCTCAGCGTCCCACGCCTGAGCGAGGTATCCGGCTGCGAGTGAGGCACCCTGAGCGCCGTCGTTCCAGCCACGGAAGGCCGCTACGAGAACGGGGTGTCGCAGCGGCGGCAGGCTCTCGATCCGAAGGTGGTCGGCCATGTCCCGAGTTTACGGCAGCCGCCACGGGATTTCGGCCCCGCCCGGGTCACCCGCGGCCCACCTCCCGCTTTCGAGATTAATCCGAAAAGGCGCGCGGGTGTGACGCCGTTTGTGACGTTTCCGTGCGCGGATGTGACCAAAGTCGCACCGCGACGGCGACGACGCCCGCCCAGACTGCGGACGCAAGGGCGACGTGACCGAGCACGAGCCCCCACGGCAGGCCGTTCCGCCACTGGATCTCGCCCACGGCCATTTGCAGGAGCAGGATGCCGAGCACACCCGCGG
>Ga0193705_1000195_pt1 | contig 13119 bp, 16 predicted proteins | sample U3m2metaG_FD_143045 | JGI IMG/M metagenome (GOLD analysis project Ga0193705, IMG submission 143045) | Soil microbial communities from a riparian zone of the East river system, Colorado, United States - U3m2 | ecosystem: Environmental > Terrestrial > Soil > Riparian zone | place: USA: East River... | reverse complement strand
TCGCGACATTCACTATGTCTTCCTTGCGTGCAATAGCCACATATTGTTAGATCTGGCTTTCCATTAGTTCCCATCAAATGTTCATCTGTCAGTGATATAATCTTGTCTGGCCTAGATAAGGTTATACTAGAACATTCTTCCACAATAGAAGCAAGTCGTTGTTGTTGTTGCTACCGCTAAACAACCAAATCCTTCGCAAATATTCTTATTAATGTCGAAATCATTAAAGTGTTGTTCAGGGGATTAGACTATATTTTTTCAAAAATCTGAATATGCAGTAAACTTAATGCAGTAGAGCCAGAAATAGCATATGCAATGGTAGATGTATAAAAAATGAAGATAAAGCTTTTGATACGTTCCTCTGATTTGAATGGAATTTTGCTAGCCCTATTAAATCAGGTGGGACTAACCGGTGAAACTATCGATTATGATCAACCTTTATTGTCACAAATAATAGATGCGGAGGTAATTGTAACTGGTTTTAGCAAAATCGATAAAAAAATCGTAGATGCTTGTCCAAACTTAAAACTAGTTCATCAGACGGGTATTGGTGTTGATAATGTGGATGTTGGCTATTGCACGTCAAAATCAATCTATGTAGCTAATGTTCCACTTGCTAACGCTGTTTCAGTAGCTGAACACACTCTTTTTCTTATATTATATTTGGCAAAGAATCTGAAAGCTATTTCTTCTACTACTAGGCCAAGTCTACTAGAAAGAAGAGTAGCTGGCATTCTGGGTTCAGAGGTGCAAGGAAAAAGTCTTACTATTGTTGGTCTTGGGGCCACGGGCTTGGAAGTAGCAAAGCGAGCAAAATCCTTTGGCATGCAAGTTGTTGCAGTAACAAAGAATCCCTTTCTGAAAAAGCCAGGGATTGATAAAGTATATTATGTAGACAATTTGGGGGGACCTGAGATCCTTTCAGAATCTATTGCTCGAGCAGATTATGTTTCATTACATACTCCGCTTACAGAGGAAACAAGGAATATGATAGGAGCAAAAGAATTGGGTTTGATGAAAAAATCAGCATTCCTGATAAATGTTGCCAGGGCTCCTATAGTAGACAGAGAAGCATTATTTACAGCACTATCGAATAACAAAATCTCCGGAGCGGCGTTTGACGTATTTTGGGAAGAACCAGCAGATCCTAATGATAAATTAGTAAAACTTTGCAATTTCGTGCTCACACCGCATATTGCAGGATGGACCACCGAATCAATAGACTCAATAGCAAGAATAATAGCAACTAATATTGGAAGATTTTGGCAAGGATTAGTTCCTTTAACAGTAGTAAATTCAGAATTAACCTATTGAATATTTGTACTTTTGAGAGTGTAGAGTCATTATGGAGACAGCTGATGCCACATAACAGACAAGTACGGCAGCAGCAGAAACAATCCAGACGACTAGAGTCAGGTGATCTCAACTGTGGTGTTTTAATTAACCATTATTTTCGTTTTCTGACTAATATGTTATTGCCTTCCAGCTTTACTTCGTATGTTGGAACTGATTGCCTTGCAGGAGGCTTTGTTGGCTCGCCAGTCCTAACATCAAATTTGGAACCATGCCAAGGACATTCAACTTCGTATCCTTCGAGTGTTCCCTCATCTAGGGGTCCACCAACATGAGTACAGACATTTCCTATTGCGTAATAATTTCCTTCGATATTAATGATACAGACTTTTTCACCTGCTACGTCAACTGCTTTCATACTTGAAGGTGCAATGTCTTTTGATTCAGCAGCCTTAACAAAATCTTCACTCAATTCTTACCCCTCTCATATCTCAGAATAGTTACTAAACGCTATATGCTTTTCTCTCTATTTTGTAATATAACTGAGCAGAAGAGTAACATTGGAGATTCATTCCACGAGATCATCACTCGCATCATACCCATCTACCCATTTCACTTCTACAAGACTTAACAACTGTCTGAAGATGTAAATAAAGACAATTTGAACTGAAAAGAGACGTAGTAGTCATATTGCTAATATTCAGATGGTTGTTCTGAAAATCTTAATTATAACAATCAAAATGTAAAAACATGGAAAACACAAACAATTCGCCTATCGCCGTAGCTGCGCAGGAAGGACCTAGCGTATCAGTGGTAGGCGATACCTATCGCATTGTTATAGGTAGTGAGCAAACCAACGGTGCTTATGCTCTTATTGATATGTTGATTCCTCCAAGAGGAGGACCGCCACCTCATTCGCACGCCAACTTCCAGGAAGCGTTCTATATAATAGATGGAGAGATTGAAGTAATAACAAAGAAAAAAACATACCCAGCTACAAAGGGTTCGTATGTAAATATACCGTTTAATGGACCAGTACATAAATTTATCAATAAAACGGATAAAACGGTACACATTCTCTGCCTTACAACGCCCGCCGGTATGGAGAAAATGTTCGTAGAAATAGGAAAGCCGGTACCTGCCGATACTTTCTTACCTCAGCCACAAATGACGCCGGAAGAACAAAAACAATTTCAAAGCATCGCAGAAAAGTATGGACAGAAAGTGTACCCGCAGGATTATTTAGATTAATGACAAACAGTGTTAGGTTTTCTTGGGCTGTTCAGATATAATTTTATCATGAAACATCGTCGTCTTCTTTTTTTACAATAACACAAATTAGAAGGTCAGGTCCTCAATCCACTGGATTGTTATATCTTTGCGATCAGAGTTGTCAGTCCCGACATTTCTTCTTCTTTTCCCCCCTTAATGATAATTTCTGCTGTTCTAACTTTTCATTTATGAGCCATCTTCTAAAATCACGGAGTAGATAGTTTATTTGGGGCCTATATCCATCCCATTTTTGTATTATCTTAACTTCTTCTTTACACTTTGAGTTTAAGGTCCCAGGAATTCTAACAAGACACGAGTTTATCATTGGATTATGTTGAGGATCTTCTTTTTTATTTGTTAGAGAATCCTCTGGAAACTGCATAAATTTGCTAGTTAGATCTTTTCCACTGCACTGACAAAGGAGCTACGTTTGGACCAATAATGAAGCTTGGAGCTAATGAAACTATTGGTAGCAGTGGAGGATAAGACAATCATCTACCTTCCCGGCATTTTTTAATATGTTCAGGACATTAGAAGACTGTTGGGACTAGTACAACTAGAAAATATTATCGATATTTCGTCGAAAGCCAGTTTGGCTTTTTCATATTCTTTCTTTGATTGAAGACTTGTCTACACCTGAGCAGTGCTACACGGGAAACGCAGATCAGGTTAGTTAACAACACTATTAGTATATGATACATTCCGCTTAGCTCTATCTTTTGCTCAAAAAAAGATCCTGATCTTTCCAATAGCAAGGCCAAGCTTAGAAATTAAGAATCATTTTGTTTCTGAACCTTTAGATATTTTCTGGCCTCTCTGAACTCCGTCACGCATTGCTCAGTTATGGTGTCGGCTCAACGAGTAAGCCCGACCGGACCTGGCGCTTTATCTGTTGGAAGACAGGCCTTTCCTCCTACTGTATCTAAAGAACTACATAATGTAATTTGGAATTCTGTTGCAGAAGCTTGGGTTGCCAAACTAGTTGCAATCACAATAAATCCTAGTGCTGTGACGATTGCAAAGATTGTCAATATTGTTTTTGTATGCATAATAACATATAGGCTTCGTTAATTATAAGAAATTTCTATTTTTATTAGGAATCTCGTTGTACAACATTATTTTGCTGGAAAAATCACACAAAAACATCTACTAATAAAGAAACTTTTATCCAGATCATGCCAAGCCTTGTATAAACTGAACAGAAACGATGAGGCGTTTGATTTCGTCGAAAAAGCTAGGTTCCTACATGTAGATGGTGTACTGGTAGTAGCTAGAGAATCAGAATAACTGGTATTATAAAATAATAGTTATTACCATTGTTAATTTTTAATTTTTGCCTTAATAATTGCACACGTGGGCCGGCGATTAAAGAGGCAAGCTGTGGAACATGGTGAAACATAATGTCAAACGGTTATAGCATAATATCATACATGATATTATCTATCATCATGATTCCGATGGGTATTTTTAAACACACTGCATTTTTGCTTTACAAAAATCCCATACTTTTCTTATTACCTTCAATAGGTTCGCTTATATCTATCTTAACAGAGGGCACTTTCGTTATAGGACTTCGCAATAACAATAACGAAAATTATTTTCCTTTTTCAGACGTTACAGTTCTTATTTTATTTTTTATTGCATTTACGATTACCTATTTTCAACTGTTGGTCATTGCTAGAAAAGTCATACCAAAGACTGCATTTAAAGCTAAGGACGATGGCGTGAGGGTTGTAGAGCTCCTAATAATTTATTCAATCTTCGCATTAGCTTTGGTAAATATTGGAAATTATGAAAATGATCTACGCAAAAGCTTTGCTTCACAATCAGACCGCTTATCGCTGTACACATTTAAGGTTAATAACTATCACGAAACATTAGCCATTGTTATCCCTTCTGGTATCTTTATAATTTTGTTATCGGCAATTATTTCCCTTTTTTTTACTGCATGGATGGTTGAATATATCTTGGTAGGAGATCAGGTAATCAACAGGCATGGTGTCTATCAATCCTTGAAAAATATATTTAGCGTTATAGCAGCGCAAAAAGATAAATCCAAAAGAGTCGGATTGTTATTTCTTATTACAATACCAATTTCAATTATTGGGTTTATGCTGACAAATATAGCAGTTGTTTCTATTGCAGATAGATTAGACACATATATGTTTCAATTTGTAGTTTCAGGTTTGATAGGAACAGTATACTCACCTTTCTTTTTAATATACTTATTTCTTACTCTCTTTCCTAGACCTGTTTAAGAAAGTTTTATTCTCCTAAGATTACTTCCATATTATCAGTATTATCATGCTGGTTCAGTACAAAAGTCAACGAAGCTCTAATTAATTCTGAAATTGTGGGGGCCCTGGTATCCCTAATAATCAAATTCCAGATGAATTAATGACGATGAATTTATTGAAAGCCCTTCAAACCTTGAAGTTTTTATAGTGCCGACGTGTTGATTTTGTATCCCTTCATATGATAAACCACAAATTTGCTGATATTATCGCACATTTGAAAGAATCAAACTTGCATGCACAGAAGCTAAAAATGTTATTATCACTTGGCTTACTGACTCTTATTTTGGTATCAGGGGTTATTGTAGTAGCTGCGTATGCTCAGACACCTCCACAGGAAAAGCCATCATCAGCATATTCTAAAAGTAGTGTTGTCGTAAACTTTGATCCAAAGAAAGGACAGCTGCCTGAAGGGCTAGTAGTAAATAATAAAAACATATTTGTTGCATGGGCTCCGATAGGTCAGGTTGTCAAAATAGATAAAGATAATCTTACAGTAAGCAAGTATGGATCTTGGCCAACAATTCCTACAAACAAAGGATTCATGTTGGGATTGGATTTTGACAAACAAGGTATGCTTTATGCAGCTATAGCTTCTCTTTCGCCTGAATTAAAAAGCGGTATATATCGCTTGTCCTCTGGAGGTGCTGGTCAGGCTGCTTTGTTTGCTAGTAATACGAACATGACCTTTCCTAATGATCTTCTATTTGGCCAACAAGGACGTCTCTTTGTTAGTGACTCATCTGGTACGTTGTTCACAGTACAGTCGAACGGCAACGTAGTAAAATGGCTTACCGATCCTCTTTTAAAGGGTGATCGTAATTTCTGTCCTCCCGCCGAGTTACCTTTGGACATAGGTGCAAATGGTATCGCTTTCGATAAAAACGGTACTAGCCTATTTGTAGTTAACACTGATAGAGCATCTATCATTCGTGTTCCGATAATGAATGATGGATCTGCGGGTAAACCTGAGCTATTTGTAGGACCAGATTGTAAAAATCTTAATGGTGCAGATGGTATAGTAGTGGATAAAGATGGAAGTATCATAATTGCTGTTAACAAATTAAACAAGATTGTTAGAGTGTCGATGGACAAGAAAATAACTGCTCTTGAGTCAGACGGTATACTAGACTTTCCTGCTAGTGTGAAAATAGACAATGGCACTGCAGGCCAAGAACACATCCTCTATATTACAAACTTCGGCTTCGTCTCCGCTGGCAAACATCTCACACCGAGGGTTGCTCTACTTAAGGCTGGGCTTGGCTAGCAGCTGGGATAACAATAGGGAAGTTGTGTGGCAGCAACAAAGCGTTAAGATGCACGAGCTAAGAATGAGAGGAAGGAGTGTCGCTTATGAGCAGGGGTGTCAATCATGTCAGACACTTCTTAAGTAGTGCATGCTACTAAACTACTAGACTAGAGAGCTGAACTAACCTTAATCTCCTATGAACGATATCATTGAGAATCGCCATCAAGTAAATGCCTCTAATTTCCTTTACCTTAACTGTGAAAAAAGCAAAAGTCGCTTTTTCAGTTTTTTTCAAAAAATCAGATAAATCATCATCACTAATAGCTGACATTCCTGCCCTAATGCATCTAGGCGCCCAATGATTTTCATCGTCGATATCAAGTCCAATATTTCTCTCTGAGTAATACTCTAATGAAATAGATTGTTTATCATCTTCTCCTAATAACTTTATTGAAGTACCATGAAGTGATTCAGGTATTCTTATTGCAGTAAGCATAGGTTTGTTATTGGTCCAAGTTTTTACACAATACTTCAATTTGTTTTGCACTTTTTGCTGCAGCTCATTATTATCATTCAAGTTTTTTTGATCTAGTTTCTTTAAACCACAACAAGTGGCCCAACTCATTTTTAATCCTCCTTCTTGGCCGTCATTAAAAGATACAATGATGGGTTTTATAGATGTGCATTTTTCGCAAACGTATATTTCGAATCCAAATATATCTTCAGGCCTTGGAATAATATGCGAAAGGAATTGACTAGGATAGAAGTAAGGGGCCCCATTACTACCAAATTCTTGGAAATCAATCTGACCTTTGGTAACTCATTATATCGTCCCATCGTGATTTATTAATATCATATACTTCTAAAATTGATTAATAGAAGTAATGCAGATCGCAATGTTGCATCAGGGTATTTTGACAAAGGCATTTGAGGGAAAATTGGTTCCGCATCATCTGACAGATGGGCCAACCAATGAATTTCTAGAGAGCATAAGACAAAAAACCAGTGCTAATTAAAAGTCCTGTTAGCGATTGATTATTCTATTGTAAGAAGCAAACGCATAAAGACATCTGAAATAATAGTAGATAAAGATACTATCGAAATAAGAGCCCCATTTAATAAACCAGAACATGAGATTCAAAAAATTGTTCAGAATAAAGCAAGTTGGATTTTAAAGAAGCAAAAAGATGTTTATCAGTAAAAACTACGGAATACCCCCAACTTAATAGCTATGATAGCCAGGTCGGGTAAAGAGACAAAAATTGCAAATCTACTTGTGAGTTTATTCATAGATTTACACCTCCTTTTGGACAAAAACTTAAATAATGTGAAGTATTTCAAAAATCATGAATCAATTACTATATTTTATAAAGAATTTGAATAATATAAAAATGGTTAACTTTTACGCCTACAAATCATACAAAGAATTTATGATTTCATACCCAGCAAATAGTAACCAAGGTGAAATGTCACCCGATTATTCTTGTGACCGTTAGATGGAGTGGTGACTATGGATTTCGGCATACATTTTACCTCAGGTTCAAAACAAAAGGATAGCCTACAAACCAAGATAGAAAGACTTGCTCAGAAAATCAGTAAACCCAGCACGGTATCGGCTGATTATTTCCATAGGGTATCCCTTTCTCTCGACAGAATGATAGATGATTCGCAGAGCAATAACGGAAGATGAATTTTGTCGATAAAAAAAGGCATCTAGATCTGAAATGTCCTAGATGTGACTTTGGTAATCCTATAGGTGTCAAATCCTGTAGGGAGTGCGGCGTAGATCTAACAATTGCATGTACGGATTGTGGACATAAGGTTGGGACTGGAGCGAAATTTTGTGATGAGTGTGGGACCAGACTTGCATCCTCCTCCCAAGATGATGAAATGATTTTAGAACTACAGCCGTCTAGGACACCATCAGTAGAAAGCAAATATCTACCCAGTAGAAAACAGATGAAAGGCGAGAGAAAAAATGTTACTATCTTGTTCTCAGATATCAGTGGTTTTACCCAGATGTCTGAGAAGCTCGATCCAGAGGAAGTTATAAATCTCATTAACTCGTGTTTCGACACGCTAACAGAAATAATTTACAGATATGAGGGAACTGTTGACAAGTATATGGGAGACTGTATTATTGCATTATTTGGTGCTCCCGTAGCACATGAAGATGATCCAGAGCGCGCGGTCAAAGCGGCCATGGAAATAATAGAAGCATTGGAAGAACTGAGGAAAACTTTGTCTATTCCTATTAATATGCATGTTGGGCTCAACACTGGGCTTGTCGTCGCAGGCAGCATAGGTTCTGATTTACGAAAGCAATATACGGTAATAGGGGATGCCGTTAACACTGCATCTCGAATTCAAAGTGCTGCTCAGCCGGGTCAAATACTTGTAAGTGAGAGCGTTTATAGATGTACAAAAGACGTTTTTGATTTTGCCGAAGGAGGAGAAATCACTGTTAAAGGTAAGAAAAATCCCATCAGAGTTTACACTCCTTTGGATATTCGTCCTCGACTAACGGGCTTTGCTAAGGCAAGAGCAAGAGGGTTAACTCCTTTCGTTGGGCGCAAGGATGAAATGACTTTATTAAAAAACTTGTTCATAAAATCTGCAAAAGGCCAGGGACAGGCAGTAGGAATTTCTGGAGAGGCAGGAGTTGGTAAATCACGCCTTCTCTATGAGTTTACTCGAGAGTTAGATCCTGATGTGTTATATCTTGAAGGAAATTGCATGCCCCATGGTCGAGTCTCACCCTATCAACCTTTCCTTGGAGTGTTACATCACTATTTGGATTTGTCAGAACAAGTTACCGAGGAAGAGCGAGAAGATATTACTAAACGACTTGGTGATCTTAATGAGTATGTATCCTGTTTTGAAGACTTGCTCTCTCTGCCACCTAGTGACCCCGAATACTTCCAACAATCTCCCCCTATGCGGCGGAAAAAGACTTTTGAAGGGCTCATAGCTTTGTTTCAGCAGGTAGCTGCTGCTCAGCCGCTGGTTTTAGCACTTGACGACCTACAATGGCTGGATGAACCATCTCGAGAGGTAATTTCTTCTATTTTGGATGAAATTAGCTCTAGTCGAATTCTTTTAGTCCTCATATCACGCCCTGAGTTCCAGCCTCCTTGGCAAAAACATCTTTCTTATACTTCTCTTCCTTTACCAATTCTCCCTAGAACTGAAGGGAAGCACCTTGCTCAAGCCCTTTTTGATGCACCCGTATCGTTGGAACTAGAAGAATTTATCATCAGACGTACAGAAGGTAATCCGTTCTTTGTTGAAGAGCTTACCCGTGCCTTAAGAGAAACTCAAGTTGTAAAATGCGACGGCTCATATTCACTTGTTGTGTCTCCAAGTAAGTTAAATGTTCCCGAAACTGTCCAAGGAGTGTTGGCGGCCCGTATGGATCGTCTGGATAGTGAGATTAAGAATACACTTCAGACAGCAAGTGTCATTGGACATGAGTTTGATATTCTTGTTCTCAAGAAAGTGTTAGAGGTGAAGGGAAGTAAATTGAAAGGGCAACTAAACATTCTTACAAGAACGGGGTTTATCCAATCCCTGAGTCAAAAGGGTAAAGCTTACACTTTCAAGCATGCCTTGACAAGAGACGTCGCCTATGAGACATTACTAAAGGCAAATCGCAGAAAATTGCATAGGCAGGTTGGCGACTCAACTAAAGAGGTACTTCATGGTATCATTGCAACCCAACCTGAAATTCTGGCGTATCATTACACTGAAGCAGAACTTCTAGACCAGGCTATCCCCTACTGGCAATTGGGCGGAGAGAAGGCTATTCAGCGCTCAGCAAATGTAGAGGCAATCACATACCTCAGCAAAGGAATCGAACTCCTTAAGGCTATGCCAGACACACCTGAGCGAGCCCAGAAAGAACTTGCTCTACAGCTTGCTTTGGGGGTCCCGCTAATAGCTGCCAAAGGTTACGCGGCAGTAGAATCAAAAGAGGTCTACGCTCGTGCCCGAGAGCTGTGTATACAAGTCGGTCAAACCCGACAACTCTTCCCAGCCCTAAGAGGTCTCTGGGGATTCTACAATATGCGATCAGATATGATTCATGCGCTCGAAGTAGGCGAACAGTTCCTCACCCTCGCGCAGCGTCAAGATAACACCGCGTTTCTTCTGGAAGCCCACCGGGCTATGGGAATCACCTTATTCGGGCTAGCAGAACTGACACGGGCTCGCGAGCACCTGAACCGAGGGATTGCACTCTTTGATCCACAAAAACACAAATCGCACGCTTACCTTTACGGACAGGATCCCAGTGTAGCATATTTGTCACAGCTGGCCTGTCTCCTTTGGATTCTAGGCTATCCGGACCAAGCTATCGACAGTATTCAACAGGGTCTCTCTCGTGCGCGAGATTTTGCCCATCCATATAGCTTGGCTGCCACTCTAACCTTTGCAGCAATAGTCCATCAACTCCGTCGGGAGGTGCAACCTGCTCGTGAACAAGCAGAGGCAGCCATTGCCATCTCGACGAGCCACGGATTTCCGTTCATTCTATCATGGGCAGTCATTGTACGAGGCTGGGCACTGGTTGAACAGGGCAAGGTTGATGAGGGTATCGTTGAGATGCACCGGGGCCTATCTGACTACCAAGCTACAGGGGCGGAGTTCTTGAGGACTGATTACCTTGCTATGCTGGCCGAAGCGTATGGTAAAAGAGGACAGGTGGATGAGGGTTTGAATGTGTTGACTGAGGCGCTAAATGCGGCGACCCATACCGGAGAACGTCGGTGGCAAGCTGAGTTGTTTAGACTTAAAGGCGAATTAATACTCACGCGAGACAAAGGCGAGGCTGAAGCCTGTCTTATTCAGGCTATTGAAATCGCCCGGAGCCAGAAGGCCAAGTCTCTGGAATTAAGGGCATCAAAAAGTTTGAGCCGCCTATGGCTGGTACACGGCAAACGAGAAGATGCTCGACGACTGCTCGAGGAGATATACGGCTGGTTCACTGAGGGCTTTGCCACAGCGGACTTGCAAGAAGCCCAGGTGCTAATACGAAGTTTTGCCTAGACTATCTGAGACTTTACAACTGCCTTTGAACCTGCCGACTAATGTTCAGCCAGTGCTTCCTACTAGCCAGTGCTTCCTACTAGCCAGTGCGTCCAACCCGACGAAACAGTCACAGATATTAGATACGCTTACGTTAGAGGTATCACTTGCTGCGCAGTGGAAAATAGTAGGGAATACTAAGAGAGAACGATGATGAAGCAAATACGTCGGGATAATGTCACATTGGCCTACACTGAAGCAGGGAAGGGTGATCCGCCGCTGGTCTTTATTCATGGCGGTTTCGCCGATCATACTCACTTCACGCCTCAGTTCGAGTATTTCAAACACAATCATCATGTCTTGGCTATGGACTTGCGAGGTCATGGAGAAAGTGAAAAGCCTAATCAGGACTACACAATTACTGCCTATTCAGACGACATCTATTGGCTATGTCAGCAGGTCGGTATTAGGAAGCCGATTGTCATTGGACATAGTATGGGTGGCTTGATTGCCCTGGAAGTGAATGCGTGCTATCCTGATTTCCCAGCAGGCATTGTTGTCATGGATACGCCCATAGCGCCACTTGCGCTGTTTGTTGAAGGACTACGTCAATTTGCAAATGCGTTACGGACGCCAATTTACCGGGAAGCTGTTGTTCAGTTTCTCAATCAATTCATCGGATTTGGCAACGATCCAGGCCGCCGCTCGGAGGTCATGGACAGAATGCTGAATTTTGCCCAGCACGTCGGAGCATCATCGCTGGAAAGTTATGTCAGATATGACACGATTGCTGCGGCGGCAGCCTGCAAGATACCGATTCTCTATATAGGGGCAGGCTTTAGCTTTGCCGATCTGGCTCGCTTCAAGGAATTGACTCCGCAATTGATGGTGGGTCAGACTATTGGATCAGGGCACTATCACCAGCTTGAAGTGCCTGCTCAGGTCAATGCTATGATAGAGCGATTTATCACCGTCAGCGGACATGTTACCCAATAATCTGAAAGCTGCCTTATTACTTGTACGTTACTTACAAGAGGGATCCCCTGGGATATAATAAAATTCCGATTAGGCAGTTAAAATATCATCTCTTTCCCATAGTTCGCTTTCAAGAAATGGTCTTTCTTTTGGTATTCTTATTTTTGATTCTTACAAAGTTTGGTATATTTCATTCTGTCTGTTCTAAAAAAATTTTCATCTTTATTATAGAGCCATCAATAAAATTGCTTTATTCTATTAAGATAATGATTTCAAGTCGTAATCCACTTGCCATCGGGGTCTTCACTTTTAGTCTTTATTTTAGTATCTTGGAATTCTAATATTTCATTTCTATTCGTTATATCAATAAAGATCCTACTTTCCAGAAAATTGGAAAATGTAATAACTACTCTAATATTATTTAACTTGTGATTCTCTGACAAGTTATTCCTATTCGTGTACTCATAGAATTCTTTGATTAATAACGCATTAGATTTGTTACTTAGGCTGTCAAGCTTACCAAGTAATGTCGAAAGTCGATAAGGCATTTTAGATATTACGCCCCATTAATTGTACACACAATAACAGCAGCCAAGTTCTCGTATGCATTTTACTTTCATATTTAATTTTCATCTTTGATATTTGAACCCATATAATCAATGGGGCCAGAGGGTTGTGAATCATTTTTGACATAAATTCTGGGCTCAAACTTACTCTACTCCAATTGAGCCTTTTGAGCCCTGTACCTTCATTTGTGGTATTCATTTATTGCAATATATTAGATTTCTTACAGGTAAGAGAGCTCAAAACCAGTACAAGATATCTCTACCTAAAAAATGCCTCAATTTATAGAATCATGTCGCAGCTAGATCCCGAAATCAGTTCATGGTTCATTCAATGGCTGGTTCAATTGTTTGGACTAGTAGTCGATAGAAATGTATTCATTATCTTACCGACTTCAGCCGGATATTGATTCACTATTGCATGACCAGCATTTTTGATCAGTACAAG
>Ga0193705_1000184_pt1 | contig 13543 bp, 10 predicted proteins | sample U3m2metaG_FD_143045 | JGI IMG/M metagenome (GOLD analysis project Ga0193705, IMG submission 143045) | Soil microbial communities from a riparian zone of the East river system, Colorado, United States - U3m2 | ecosystem: Environmental > Terrestrial > Soil > Riparian zone | place: USA: East River... | reverse complement strand
TCTTGCGGCTGGTTCAAGTAGGAAATCTCCAAGGTTACGTGTTCCTGTTTGGTTTGGGTGTGGTTGCCGTCATCTATTTCGCCGTTTTCCGTTAATGGTTCTCTTTACAATTTTTTGTCCTATCATGGCGGCGATTTTGATCGTCGCCGGCGCGCCTGCTCGTAAGACGGCGTTCGCCGCCTCGGTTTTGACCTTTGCCGCGGCACTCTTTCTTCTTATCTCCTTTGACCGGGGGCAACACAATTTCCAGCACGTTACGTCGTTTACCATATCTCCCGAGTGGCGACTCAGCTTCACGACGGGAATCGACGGCCTGAGCCTCGTAATGCTTCTGCTTGCCACGATTGTTACGTTGGCTGCGGTGTGGTTCGCCGGAACAATCGAGAAACACGAAAATGCATTCTATGCATGTCTGTTGTTCATTTCGGGCGGTGCAATTGGCGCATTTGCGTCAATCGATTTGTTTTTTTTCTATGCATTTCACGAGCTAGCCCTGATTCCCACATTTTTGTTGATTGGAATCTGGGGGAGCGGAAATCGAGTCGCGGCAGCATGGAAAATTACAATCTATCTTGCGATCGGAAGTTTTATTTTGCTGCTTGGCCTGATCCTGCTGTATCAAAGCATTCCGGCAGCATCACGCAGCTTTGACATTCGCGCGTTGCAGGCTGCCGCAAACGCGGGGCAAATCACAGCAGACGCACAACGTCATGTTTACCTGCTGTTGCTTATCGGCTTTGGAATTCTCGTTTCCCTTTTCCCATTTCACACCTGGGCGCCGGAAGCTTACGCTTCGGCGCCCGCTCCGGCGGCGATGTTGCACGCAGGAGTGCTAAAGAAATTTGGGCTGTACGGCCTTTTACGTCTCGCCATTCCCCTGCTGCCGGAGGGCGCGCGTCATTGGGCGAATCTGCTCGTGATCCTGCTGCTCGGTAACATCATTTACGTAGGGCTGGTTACCATTGCCCAGAAGCGTCTCGATTGGATGCTCGGTTATTCGAGTGTGATGCACATCGGCTATATCTTTCTAGGGATTGCCAGTGCCGGTATTCTTGGTGTGACCGGTGCGGCTGTGTTGATGTTCGCTCATGGTCTGTCAATCGCGCTGCTGTTTGCGATGGCTGGTGAATTACGGCAGCGGACAGGCACATTGGTTTTTGGTGAACTTGGCGGTCTGGGCAGAGTGATGCCTTTTGCCGGGCTCGCCTTCGGATTTGGCGTGTTCGCTGCGATCGGTCTTCCAGGCTTGGCGAACTTTGCCGGTGAAATCATGATCTTTTTTGGCTCCTTCAAGAACGGCTGGGTAGTGGGCCGCTTTCACATTTTTCAAATCGCCACAGTGCTCGCGCTTTGGGGAGTGGTGATCTCGACGGTTTACATGCTGCGCGCCTATCGCAAAACCTTCATGGGCACGCCAAACGAGAAGTGGAAGGAAGTTGTCGATCTGCGGCCGGCGCTGCGTCTGCCAGTTGCCCTGCTGGTGGGTGCGCTTCTTTGCTACGGATTCTTTCCGCAATTCTTAGTGCGAATGGTGGCGCCAAAGTTTCGCGCTTATTTGTCTGCGAATAGAAGCCATCTCATAGATGAGCAGGGCTGTAGCCACGGTACTGTGCGCCGTCCGCACGCCGTTACTCCAGACGAAGGAAACGCCCCACCGGGGCGTGGCTACAACATTTGTGAGATAGCTTGCAGATGATGAGGATCACAGCGCCAGAACTTGAGATTGCGGTGCTGGTGCTGGGAATGGTGATCCTGATGGTCGAGGCGTTTGCTGGGAAGATCGACAAACGAATTCTGGCATTCGCGGCAATTGCCGGTCTGTGGATAATTCTTATCGCCAGCTTCCTGGTAGCTCCATATCCCTCCCCGAATCAAGCGACCGGTTTCTGGAGCTTTTATACCGCCGACGGGTTATCGATCTTCTTCAAACAGTTCGCGCTGCTGAGCACGATTCTCGTGCTCATTATGATGATCGACTATGCCCCGGTAGTGCGCAGATCCTTTCCAGATACGCGGGACGGACTGGGCGAATTTTTCGCAGTGCCAATGTTCACCTGCGCCGGACTGATGTATCTGGTGTCGGCCATCGATTTCGTCTTCATCTTTGTCTCCCTCGAGCTGGTGACGATATCCTTTTATGTGCTCGTCAGCTTTACCCGGCGGAATCCGCTCACTCTGGAAGCGGGCGCGAAATATCTGGTGCTCAGCGCGCTCTCAACGGCGTTTCTGGTGTACGGCATCGCCTGGATATTCGGCGTAACCGGCCAGACAAATTTGCACCGACTCACAGAAGCGCTCGCGAATCCGTCAGCCGATCGCGGTGCAGTGCTGCTCGGCATGGTTTTTGTCCTGGTCGCGCTTGGTTTTAAGATTGCGGCGGTGCCATTTCAAATTTGGGTGCCGGACGTTTATCAAGGTGCACCTACGCCGGTGACCGCCTATCTCTCTGTTGCTTCAAAGGCGGCGGGCTTTGTTGTGCTGCTACGAGTTTTACTGCCGTTCGTGGCGCTGCCGCAAATACAGCGACTGCTCGTTTTAATCGCGCTGCTGACATTGATTTACGGAAATCTCGCAGCGCTGCCCCAGACAAACCTGAAGCGCCTACTTGCTTATTCCAGCATCGCGCATGCGGGCTATCTGCTTATCGGAGTCGTCTGCTTCGACGCTCGCGCGGTCACTTTCTATCTCGCGGCTTACTTGCTGATGACCCTCCTTAGTTTCGCAGTCTTGATCATTGTCGCGCAGCAGACTGGTGAAGAGATTTCCGACTTTGATGGTCTTGCCAAACGTTCGCCCTTTCTCGCGTTCGCGATGTTGATCGGGATGCTGTCGCTGGCGGGCCTGCCGTTTACGGCAGGGTTTTTGGGAAAGTTTTTTATCTTCTACGCCGCGGTTTTGCAGCGTCAGATGGCGCTCCTCGTTGTTGGAGTAATCACTGTTGGCTGCGGATTCTACTACTATCTCAAAGTTGTTCGCGCGATGTACTGGCAGACCGGCGTCAACACGGACAAGATCTCTGTGAACGGGCTATCACGCCTCACGATAAGCGCATTAGTTATCGGGACGATTTGGCTGGGCGTTTATCCGCAGCCCATCCTGGACGCGTTGCAGCGATAGAAGGAAGCGGGATAAACCCCTAGAGATTAGCGTGGCGGACCGGAATCCGTGATTCCTCGGGCTGAAGCTAGTCGCTCAGCTCGACATTCCAGTAAGCGAGATCGACAAAGTGCTTCCAGAGGTCGTGCTGCGGCCCGGAAAACGTGATCTGAACGAACGGGCGCCACTTCGGACGCTTCGGTTTGCGAATCAAAGTCATGTGCGCTTCGCGCGGGAGCCGGTTGCCCTTGCGGGTATTGCAGGCGATGCATGAGCAAACCACGTTTTCCCAAGTCGTCGTTCCTCCACGATCGCGCGGCACGACGTGATCGAGATTGAGTTCGCTTCGATCGAAAACCTCACCGCAGTATTGGCAGGTGTTCTTGTCCCGCTCAAAGACGTTGTGTCGGGTAAACTTTACTTCCTTTTTCGGAAGCCGATCGAAGACCAGCAGCACGATCACTCGCGGGATACGAATCTTGAACGAAATGGTCGTGACCACCTCGTGATCTGGCGCGTTTGCGGATAGATCGCGCCAGCTTTCGAAATCGTGCGTCAGGAAATTGTTGGTCTCATCAGACGAAACAATCTGAGCATGACCGGCATACACCAGCGCAAAGGCACGACGGGCCGAGCAGATGTTCACCGCCTGCCACAGGCGGTTTAGCACCAGAACCTGACTGTTTAACGACGTATGCAAATCTCCAGGACTAGCTGCGGTCTCGCCCGTGTTTTGCGGACTTCCGCGTAAATTTTCGCGACGGTACCACTGGCATTTTTCGCTGTCAACGGAGCCGGCTTGGGATGGCACTGGCCGGGCAACTCGGTCAAATCCACTTGTCCATCTGTTTATTCGTGTCCATTCGTGGTTGATGACAGCGCAATTTCCAGCCGAGCAGACTGACTCTGGAGAATTTCAACGGCAGGAGGACGCGTTCCGTGAATGGATCTCTAACGATGGTTCGACTCCCTACCCGGCCGCTGCCGGTCGATATCATCTCTATGTTTCGCTCGCGTGTCCCTGGGCTAGTCGCACTGTCATTTTCCGAAAACTAAAAGGTCTGGAAGACATCGTCGGTATGACAGTTGTCGATCCGATCAGGGACGAGAAAGGCTGGGCGTTTCGCGATCCCTCCGACAAGACTCCGCCGGGTGCGCCATTTGAATCAACCGATCCGGTCAACGGCTTTCATTTCTTGAGCGAAGCCTACAAAGCGACGGCCCAAGATTATGACGAGCGCGTCACTGTCCCGGTACTTTGGGACAAGCAAACGCGTCGGATCGTTAACAATTGCGAGGACGACATTTGTCGCATGTTCAATGACGTATTTAATAAGTTCGCCAAAAATAAAAACGTCGATTTTTTCCCGAAAGAGATCGAAGCCGAACACGCGAAGCTTTCTGGTTTTCTGTATGACAATGTAAACAACGGCGTTTACCGCGCGGGTTTTGCCACCCGCCAGCGGCCCTACGAGATTGCGTGCCGCAGAGTTTTTGCAGCGCTCGATGAACTCGAAGAGCGTTTGTCGAAAAGTCGCTACCTGTTTCGAGGTCAAATTGTCGAGGCGGACTGGCGACTTTTTTGCACGCTTGTTCGCTTCGATGCCGTCTACCACGGCCATTTCAAGTGCAATCTACGGCGCATCGTCGATTACCCAAACTTGCAAGGTTATTTGATGGATTTGTATCAGCAGCCGGGTATCGCAGAGACCGTGAACTTCGATCACATCAAGCGCCACTATTACATGACGCACACTGAAATTAATCCGACTCGAATCGTCCCCATCGGTCCGACGCTTGATCTGGGAAAACCGCACAATCGCGAGAGTTTGGTCTAGGAGAAGCGAGCGGCTGCTTGGCGAGCACGATGCCTTGCCCTCCAGAATGCTTCGATCTGTTCCAACGTGCGTCCCTTCGTTTCCGGAACACAATAGTAGGCAAAGAGCCACGATGCCACCGAAGCAAACGCATAAAGCAGAAACGTCGAGCTTGCGCCGAGTTTCTCGATCAATGTCAGAAAAGTAAGCGAGACGACCAGGTTCGAAGCCCAGTTAAACGTGGCCGCCATACCCTCGGCGAGACCGCGAATTTTTAGCGGATAAATCTCGGCAATCAAGAGCCAGAAGATTGGTCCGAGGCTGATTGCAAATGCGGCGACATATCCCATCAAGCAAATCACAGCAATCCAGGCGAGCTGCACCGATGGATTTGAGATGCGGAAACTCAAGCCGAGCATGCCAAGCGTGACGATCATTCCGGCAATACCGACGAGCAACAGCGGCCGGCGCCCGGTGCGATCAATCAAGAACATCGCGAGAATTGTCATGCCCACGTTTACGACGCCGACGCCCACAGTCGCCAGAATTGCACCGGAAGCGGAGTTGAATCCAGCGGCCTGAAGAATTTTTGGCGCGTAATAAATCACCGTGTTGATGCCGGTAATCTGTTGGAAGATGGCGAGGCCCAATCCAACAATGAGAGCAGGGCGCACCTGCGGGCTCAGCAAATCGGCCCAGCGTCCGCTTTCAGTCTGCTTGGCCAGGCTCGCCTTGATCTCTGCGACTTCGAGATCGACGTCGGCAACATCGCGAATGCGAGCGAGCACGCGGTGCGCGACATCGTGTTGACCGCCGCGAATGAGCCAGCGCGGCGTTTCCGGCAGAAAAAACATGCCGGCGCCGAAGACCACCGCCGGAGGACAGCCAGACCTAACATCCATCTCCAGCCTTCCATCCTGGCGAAACCGTAATCGGTGAGATACGCAACGACGATCCCGATGGTAACGGCGAGTTGAAAAAGCGATACGACCCAGCCCCGCGCGTGGGAAGGCGCAACCTCGGAGAGATAAACCGGGACGTTTGTTGAGGCGAGGCCAATTGCCAATCCGAGAATAACGCGGCTCACGATCAGGATCGCAGGTGACGGCGCCATGGCGCTGGCGAGCGCACCGATTCCAAAGATTGCCGCTGTCACCAGCAATACTCTTCGCCGGCCAAAAAGATCGGCGGCCTTTCCACCAACGATCGCGCCGATGATCGCACCTAGCAGAACGCCGCTGACGACAATTTCCTCGTCTGCAGTCGTCAGGCCAAATTCGCGTTTGATAAAAATGAGCGCACCCGAGATGACGCCTGTGTCGTAGCCGAAAAGAAGCCCACCCAATGCGGCGAACAATGCTGCGATGTAAACGAACCTCGTGCCGTGCAGCTGCGCCTTGCCTGATGTGGCAATCTCTTTGCCGACCATAATTTTCGATCTTACTCAGCCATAGGACCGCGAGAAAATCCGATAATCGAAATTCGGACTTCCAAATTTCCTGGACAGCGACTTTACGCAATGATTTTAATCACCGTTCAGGCCCCGGCGGCATTAGCAACTTTATCGGTAATAGCGAAGCGAGCCTGAGGGAACGCGAGCGTCGCTGTTATCTACAAGTTTTAGCTTCGAGGTTTCATCGTAACCGCACTGGTTTCCATCAGGGAAAACGTGGCAACTTAGGAGTGAAATCGGGCTGATACAGTCGTTTTTCACCGTCCGCGTATTCCGCGAATTCGTCCGCTGAAAAGATCGAACAGACTGTCTGTTTCAAACTGGCAAATAGCCTTTGCTAGCGCGCCAATTCTCCATACAGTCGTGCGCTTCAGCGCGACCCAACAATGGACTTCCTGGCCTTAAACATTCTCAACTTAGGCGTGCCACTGTCGATGGTCTGCGCAGTGATTGGCCTCGCGTTCGCTTTTTGTCTCATCGCGGTTGTGATTCGCGCGCCATCGGGAAGTGAGCGCATGCGAGAGATCTCTGACGCCGTGCAGGAAGGCGCCAAAGCGTATTTGAATCGGCAAGTCAAGACGATCAGCGTGATCGCAGTAGTGATTTTTATCTTGCTGTTCGTCTTTAAAGATCATCCCACGGCAATTGGATTCGTGATCGGCGCTTTCTGTTCGCTAGCGGCAGGTTTCATCGGCATGCGCGTGGCTGTGCTGGCAAATGTCCGCACGGCGCAGGCCGCCACAGTCGCGCGACTCGGTGCGTTACGGATGGCGTTCAACGGTGGCTCGGTAACTGGTTTGCTTGTAGTTGGGCTGGCGTTGCTCTCGGTCTCGATCTTTTACACGATCGCGGCAAAGCTGATCGGCAGCGACGCAGCGGTTCGCAGCCTGGTTGGATTAGCCTTGGGTGGCAGTCTCATTAGCGTTTTCGCGCGACTGGGCGGCGGCATTTACACCAAAGCGGCGGATGTAGGCGCCGACTTGGTGGGCAAGATTGAGAGCGGTCTCGAAGAAGATGATCCGCGAAACCCGGCTGTAATCGCTGATAACGTCGGCGATAACGTAGGCGATTGCGCCGGCATGGCTGCCGATGTTTTTGAAACTTACGCCGTCAGTTTGGTCGGCGCGATCCTGGCAGGTCTGTTGACGCTTTCCGGGAATCCAGCGGCAATTGTTTATCCGTTCGTGCTTGGCGGTATTTCCGTACTGGGCGCGATTTGCGGAATTGTCTTTGTAAACGTGGCGCGCGGGAAGCCAACGGCTGTGTTGATGGGCGCGGTGATGATCAACGCGCTGATCTCTGCAATTCTATTTTGGCCGGTCACACGTAGCCTTTTCCCAGCAGGCGTAATCATCGATGGCCTGTTGCGGTCCCCTGCTCAATTGTATTTTGCCTCGCTGGTCGGTCTCATATTGACTCCGATCATCGTCGCGCTGACCAATTACTATACTTCATCGCACTTTCGGCCGGTCCAAAAAATTGCACATGCATCCGAGACCGGGCACGCCACGAACATCATTGCTGGGTTGGCGGCCGGAGAACACGCTACTGCGTTGCCCGTGCTATTCATCGGAGCAGCGATCCTGCTTACCTTTCATTTCGCAGGGCTCTATGGAATTGCGATTGCGGTGATGTCGATGCTGTCCATGGCTGGCGTCATCATCTCCCTCGATTCATTTGGCCCGATCACAGATAACGCCGGCGGCGTAGCCGTAATGGCCCATTTGCCGAAGGAAGTTCGCGTTGTGACGGATGACTTGGATGCAGTTGGGAACACCATGAAAGCTGTCACAAAAGGTTATGCGATCGCTTCAGCGGGATTAGCGGCCCTGGTTTTATTTGGCGCGTATGTGGAGGAATTGCGCGGGCATATCACCGCTGGCGGCGGAGTGTTTTCGTATCAATTCTCCCTCAGCGACCCGAAAGTGATCATCGGGCTTTTCATCGGTGGACTTCTGCCATTCACGTTCACGGCATTTAGCATGGACGCGGTAGGCAAGGCAGCCGGCGCGGTTGTGCGCGAAGTGCGCCGGCAATTGCAGGCCAAACCAGGGATCCTGACTGGGCACGACAGGCCAGAATACGGAACTTGCGTAGACATCGTAACGAAGGCGGCTTTACGAGAGATGATCATTCCCGCATTGTTGCCGCTGGTCGCTGTGATCCTGGTAGCCGTCATTAAGCCGCTGGGGCCAGTCGTTCTGGGCGGGCTGCTCGTTGGCACAATCGTCACGGGATTATTCATCGCCATCGCAATGACATCGGGCGGCGCCGCATGGGACAATGCGAAAAAGTTTATCGAGGAAGGAAATCTCGGTGGCAAAGGCTCTTTTGCTCACGCCGCAGCAGTCACTGGGGATACGGTGGGCGATCCGTACAAAGACACCGCCGGGCCTGCAATCAATCCGATGATCAAAGTCGTCAATATTCTGGCGATCTTGATCATCCCCATCTTTTTTTAGATAGGGGCGATTGACCTCAATCGCCTGGCGATTCGGGTGAACCGCCGCCACCATTGTTATCTAAATCGCTTGGTTTAATTAGCAACGCGTGGCAGAATGCACGCCTTCTTCTCCATGCGTAGCGCTTCAGCATCGCCCGCACGAATCAAATTTTGGGGGACGCGCGGCTCCATAGGGGTGCCGGGCGTCGGCACCGTCCGTTACGGTGGCAATACCACTTGTGTAGAAGTCCGCGCAGACGGCGAAATTATTGTGCTCGACGCCGGGTCTGGGATCCGTCCGCTCGGGAGCGCGTTGCACAGGGAATTCGGCACGAATCCAATCAAGCTCTCGCTGCTAATAACCCACGCTCATTGGGACCACATCCAGGGTCTGCCTTTTTTCTCGCCGGTATATGACAAGAAAAATGAGATCTGCATACTTGGCTACAACGGCCTCGACACAACCTTTAGCGAAATTCTTGCCGAGCCGATGAAAGCACCATTCTTCCCGGTAGCAATGCGCGAACTCCCCGGCAGCATCGATATTAAGGCGCTAACCGAAATGGCGTTCTCTGTCGGCAAGGTGCAGGTGCGCGCAAGGTTTGTAAATCATCCAGGCGTTTGCGCCGGGTATCGCCTCCTTACCAGCGCTGGTTCGATCGCTTTCCTGCCTGATCACGAACCGTACGATTTTCTGCATTCATCCCGTGGAAATAAGATGAGTGCTGAACAAGCAAACAAAACTGGCGCGGAGGAGCGGGCTAGCCTGATTCAATTTCTCCATGGCAGCGATATTCTGATTCTTGATGCGCAATACACCGACGAGGAGTATCAAAAGCACATTGGTTGGGGACACGGTTCGGTCTCCAGCGTCGTTTCGCTCGCGCTCGACGCGGAAGTCCACAGGCTTTTACTTTTCCATCACGACCCGGGTCATGATGATCAGATGGTGGACAAAATGGTGAAATGCGCTCGCGCGCTCATAGCAAAGAGCGGGAAGTCACTGGAAGTCGAAGCCGCTCAAGAAGGCACTGAGATCTTGCTCGAGCCGAAGATCCCGGCCTAATCGAGGATCGCAAAGTCGATTGCGCTCGACTTGCAGCAATCGATATCGGTCCTTAATTTTCTCGCTCGTTGCCTCGTGGTGTAACGGTAGCACTAGAGACTCTGAATCTCTCTGTCTAGGTTCGAATCCTAGCGAGGCAGCCACGTAAAAGACCTGGCCGTCTCACGTGGTACGCAGCATCACCGTCCATCAAGCCGCGTGCGCAAAGCGTTTGCGTGGTTCGAATCCTGGCGAGGCCTACGATTTAGCCATCAACGATTCGCCAATTGCCCGCGCTCCGCTTGCAATCGCAGCTGTCCGCATGCGGCATCGATGTCATGGCCTTTCTCGCGCCGCAACGTCGCCGGAATCCCTTCCGCCTGTAAGATGGATAAGAATTTTTCCTGGCGCTTCTCTGACGGTCGCGTCCAAGGCAGACCAGAGACGCTATTGTACGGAATCAAATTCACTTTTGCCGAGAGCCGGCGTGCGTGGCGAGAAAGAAGACGCGCCTGCTGGTCGGTATCATTCACGTCTGCGATCAAGACGTATTCGAAAGTGAGCCGCTGCTTCTTGTGACGATTGTAGTAGTCGCACGCCGAAAGCAAGGTCTCCACGTTGTAACGGCGATTGATTGGCATGATCCGGTTACGAACTTCGTCGGTGGCACCGTGCAGAGAAACGGCAAGCCGAATTTGCAAAGGTTCCTCAGCAAGTTTGCGAATTTGTGGCGCCAGCCCGCTGGTTGAAACCGTGATGTGCCGCGCACCGATCGCGAGGCCCCATGGCGCATTAATGATGCGTATGGCGCGCAACACGTTCTCGAAATTCGCAAGCGGTTCGCCCATCCCCATGAAGACCACGTTGTCGATCTTCTTTGCAGCCTCACACTCAACCGCGATGATTTGGTCAACAATCTCGTTTGCGCTCAGGTTGCGAGAAAAACCTTCCAAACCGCTTGCGCAAAATTTGCAGCCGTACGCGCACCCTACCTGGGTCGAGACGCAGATCGTCTGCCGGTCCGACCTTGCTCCGTAAAGCGCCGGCGACGCCGGAATCAAAACAGATTCGATCAGACTTCCGTCGGCCAAACGAAATAGAAACTTCCGGGTGCTGTCGCGCGTGCCGAGCACGCGCACGAGGTCGATCCTGTTGAAGGAAAATATCTCCATAAGCCGCGTACGCAGCGGTCGCGGCAAATCGCTCATCTCGTCGATCGCGTTGACGTGCTTTTTGTAAAGCCAGTCAGTGATCTGGCCAGCGCGATACGAAGGTTCGCCCAAGTCGCCAAGCTGCTCCTGAAGCTGGCAAAAAAGGATGGATTTGATGTCGATTTTGCCGGCGTTCCTCACGACAAAGTCTATCGAACACCACGGCTTCCATCAAACAGGTTTAAAGCAAGGTTCGTTGGCGTGAGAAAGTGCTTCGCAACGCGTGCGGTTCTGTTTTTGGTGTACAGCCGACCAAATGGCAACGTATCGGAAATCAGATCAACGCCACGATGATCTTTCGCAAACAAGACGCGCAAGAGAAATGGCAGACACGAAACAGTCCTAGTGAAACGATCGCTCCCCGCAATCGTGGTCTGGTTATGCATCGGCACGCTGATGACTGCGACTGATGTGGCGAAAGCGGGACCCTTCCGGGATTTTTTCAGGTCGTTGCGTAGCGCAATTGCCCATCCGACTGAGAAGCCGCGACCGCACCGGAGCAGTCATAATCATAAGCATAATGAGACTCCGCCGAACGATGTTTCGAATAGTCAGACTTCGGGCAGCCCAGTCCCTGCGCCTCCGGGTCAGCGCGATGTCCGGTGGGCGAAGGCAGCCTCGGGCGCGAACCAGCAAAAAAGTGGCCTGCCGTATGGAACTCCCGTGCCCGGTAAACCAGGCTTAGTTACCAGTCCCTTCTCTTCAGATAGCGGTTACGTCGACGTCACCGGTTTTCCGCCGGGAACCGCAGTAGAAGATCCTTACACAGGCAAAACTTTCCTTACGCCGTAGGTGCTCAGTGGTTAGACTCCGCTGCGCGTGAAATACTGGGAGTTAATCGCCGACAATCTCAAGAAAGCGAGTCGGAGTTTGGGCTACGTTTCAGCGGTGGATTCTCGCGGCGAACAATCTGGATTGCTGACGCACATCGCGGCGACGGAAAGCGCGTTTCGTTGTGCACGCGGATGAAAAGCTGATTGCGTTTGTCGAGCTTAAAGCGGCGATTCCAAGCCGCTCTTTTTTATTTTAGATCAGTCGCGTCAGCTGAGACATCGTAATCGCCGTTGATTCCGTCATCGGGGCCGCTTGCAAATGAAAGCGAACATTGTCGCCATTACGTGAGACGAATTGGACCTGCGTTACCGGCAGGAAAGGTAACGGTGTTACTGGTCTGATCCTGCGCGACACTTGTCTAACACGATGCTCAAGCCAGGAGGCTTGATATTGTATGGTAGATCATCTCCTGCTTTCCAAGGCGGCGAAACCGGCCATCTATTAAGACGTTTATCTATCGTAATCTCGTTTTCTGTCGGCGGGTTTGAAGCGTATTGAATCACGGTAACTATGCGGAATTCGGTTGTACGTTCAGTCAGCTTGAAGCAGACCAGGTATGAGCTGCGATCGCGTTCTACTCCGGCGCCTGGACTGGTGATTACAACGTGAAAGAGATAAAAAGGCCAATCTTTGTCTACAATGTCTACCTTCTCGAAACTCGCTGACAAGGGATGCGACACGCCATCCCACACCAAGAATTGGGCTTGTCTGCGTGCGATATCATCGTTGTTAGCAGCATCAAAAAGCCAGTCGAGACTTCCAGCGTGCGTTTGGAATGTGGCAACCGTTAGTGCGTACACTATAACAGTGAGCTGTCGCATAAGAGTTGTTAAGGGGGTCTAATCCGCTTGGGTTCTCTCGTGACCGCCCGATAAAAGCGGAATCATGGAAATTCATTTTAGCGGGAAGTGCGACGTGACGCGAGCAAAAAACTTTACGGCTCTTTGAGCTCGCCCGCCCGCTTGTGCGTCCCGATCACGTTGCCAGCATTATCATAAACGCGGATCACGGCATCATGTGAACGGCTGTAGAATTTCGCGTACTCGACTGCATCCGGCGCTTGTTCGTACACAGCCGACCGAATGGCAGCGCATCGGAAATTAGATCAACACCGCGATGATCTTTACGTGGGCGGACTTCATAGACGTGGTGATTGGCATCGGAATTGATTAGGTCTCGCGCTTGCTCCGCAGCTTGCGCTCAACACTGTCGAGGGGCGAGAAAATGAGGCATGCCACTTCGGTGTGTTTCCCAAAGAGCAAACCGGGGATCGCCATCACTTCGCAACCGGGCGCGGCACGCACGCCAGCGACTATCAACGAAAAACCGAGGAACGCGACTGCTGCTAGCTGGCCTTTTCCGCGGCCAAGAATCGGCAACCGGGAAGCCCCCCCAATATACAACGCGACGAGTAAGCCAGCCGCCAAGACCGCTGCTACGCGCGGGCCAACGATCCGTCGCGATACACCGATCTGGATAAGGCTGTAAACGCCGATCAACCCGAGCATCAGTAGTAATGATTCCACCGCAACTCCCAGCGGGACACGGAAGTAAACGGAGGTTACATAAATAATCAGAACGACGCCGAGCAAGATGCGCATGGCCCGCCCTACCGGTGGCGCTTGGCGAAGGCCATATTGAATG
>Ga0193705_1000183_pt1 | contig 13587 bp, 14 predicted proteins | sample U3m2metaG_FD_143045 | JGI IMG/M metagenome (GOLD analysis project Ga0193705, IMG submission 143045) | Soil microbial communities from a riparian zone of the East river system, Colorado, United States - U3m2 | ecosystem: Environmental > Terrestrial > Soil > Riparian zone | place: USA: East River... | reverse complement strand
TCACTTGCAACAAATGTTACTGGCATAACCGTTCCACTTTCAGGACACTGGATTCCAGAGGAGCAACCACAATTTGTAATAGATCAGCTATTCAAATTCTTTGGAAAATAGTACAGCAAATCAGTGACTTTACAGCATACCCCGATAATTATGATAAAAATGGTCTACAGATATTCTCAAAAGAAAGTTAGATTTAATAAACTTACTATAGTCTAGTTGTAACCTTTTGGCCACTACTAGTTCCTATCCTAAGTTATTAGTAGTTCTGTAAATTTGTAACATAATCATCTATCCTTTTTTGAAGATCTTGATTTATTTCAATTATTGACCTATTACCATCTATTGATATTATGTTAAAGCGTTTTTGCATTCGCTTAAACTGTTTTCTGAGTAACTTTTGGTACAAAATGAATGATTCGAGCATGTTATCTGATAATCTAAGATCTGTACCTGATTCATAGTAATCTAGGTATGAATTCTTTTGGAAAACTCTATGTACTAGCTCATTTGGATCAACATCAAGATAAAATACTATATCTGGCCTCAGGGCAAAACCATATAGGTTATGAGACCATGAGCTACTTCTGCCGCGCACCGCTTCTCTTGCCATTAGCGTATAAATGTATCTATCGGATAGAACTATGTAACCCGATCTTAATCCAGGAATGATCTTGTTCTCTAATTGATCTGCAAAATCCGCTGCATAGAATAAACTTATGGTCCTTCTGCCTAGCACAAAATTTCTCTTTGCTTCTTTCAAGCGCTATGACCTGTATATTTTATATTTGATACAAAGTAACATTTATTTCAATTGCAATTTCAATTTCATAAGAATTGGTCGATACGATCCTTATTTACGACGTCAGAACTAAAGCACTTGTACCTGGAATTACTAACTTTAGATGTGGATTCATATCTGCTTGGTCCCACGCAGTAAGTGGGTTCATTTTCTAAGGTATCAGTAATAGCCTAGTAACAACAGAGGTATACTAGAGAAGTAACTTTGACGATTTGTCGTATCTTGATTATAGTAACGCTACATTTTAATAACGACGGTAATTTACAAGTTAGGCGTATGGAATCGTCGGGATTTGAACTTGTCATTAAAAATATTTCATTCAAGAAAGAGCAGGAAAGCTGATTCCTCACTTGAAAAGCAGAACTGCAAGCCGTGAGTCCTCCTATTATATTTGGTGGTGTTAAATCGATGAAGAATTAATGAGATTTACTTCTACTTATTATTATTTGTCGTCAAAATATGTGGAACCTATAATCGATGGGTTGGATCTGGCTCTTAGCATTAGAGTAAGGAGTACTAAGAAAGCCCGTCTCAAGTTCCTGTCTGGTAAAGGATTTTCAAAAGATAAATAGGTTGAATTAAAGATACATGATAACATTGTCTATACAAGTGATCAGTCTACTGCAACAAGAGGAGGATGTTGGTATTACTGGCTAGTACTACACAGACAGCTCTTATACTCCAAGGTGGTGGGGCACTTGGTGCATATGAGGCAGGAGTCTTCAAAGTATTATATGACAGGTTATACGAGACGGGCAAACCCTTGTTTGATATTGTTGCCGGTACTTCAATCGGTGCAATAAACGCTGCCATACTGGTGAGCCATGTGATAAAAAATGGTAACAGTTGGAAAAATGCCGATAAAGCTCTGTTGGATTTCTGGCAACGCTTGGCTTCACCAACTCCACTCAGTGGAGCTTATGGAGAGTTTTGGTTCGGCGAGGCTGGTAGAAGATACTATTCTGCAAAAGAGTTTTTCTCAAGAGGATTGGAAAATGTACATTCGGCCCCAAACACAATCTTAGACTACAGATTCTATGACTATCTCCCTTACTTTTATTTCTCCCCCAACGTGACAGTAAACTCGCGTTATCGTTACGACAATAGAGAACTTCGAGAAAGTATAAATAATTACTTTCCAATAGCAACGAGAGAAGGTGAGCCGCGTCTTCTTACTGTTGCTGTTGATGTAGTTGAGGGTGAGACCGTTACCTTTGATAGCTATTTGTACGAAGGAAAAAAATGTTTGATTTGTGAAGAAGAATGTGGCAAAGAAAAATTGGTTGAGCATGTAAACCGTAAACATGGAGCAAATATAAGAAATGTTGTGCGGTGGTCTGTCTATGGTGACAAAGGAAATAGACAAGCAATTTTTTACGAAGATGGAATTGATGTTACACATGGAATAGCAAGCGCATCAATTCCAATTTTCTATGATTATGAAGAGATCGATGGGCATAAATTTTGGGATGGAGGAATACTGAGTAATACTCCACTAAGGGAGCTAATACAGGCACACCGGGATTATTGGTACAAGGATAAAGATCAGGAAGTGCCAGATCTTCAAGTGTATATTGTCAACATGTGGCCAAGAAAAGAAAGCAATACGACTCCTCCGTCAGATAATGATGGTCTCAATGACAGGAGAAACGATTTAACGTATCATGACAAGACTGAATACGATCAAAAGGTTGCAAACGTTGTGACAGATTATGTAAACTTTGTTAATGATCTTATAAGCCTTACAACTGATGCGATCACTGAAGTACGCGACACTGAGAAAAACAAAGAATTGAAACGGCGACTTGCCAAAATTAAGAAAACACCGGCTATAAGCGAAAAGCGAGAACCGGAAAAGGAAAAACCGAGGACATATGAGGATATGCTAAAGGGAAGATTCAGGATAGGGTCACTGGTAACTATAGAACGGACGGACGATGCCAATGACATTTCATATAAATGGGAAGATTTAACTTCAAAAAGTGTAGAATCATTAATAGTTCAAGGAATTGAAGATGCAAAAAAGGCACTAAAATAATACAATTAAATTACTTTCAGTAGTAACAATAAAGAAACCCCAGATCCCTGGTATCAAAGGTAGTGCCTCTCAATATTATTAGTCTGTCACACCTGCATATATAATGCCTAATATTGTTAATGAATTACGAATTCGTTATTTTATACATTGCATGGACTCTTCGTCTTACAGTAGTGAAATAGAGCAGGAGTGAAGCTGATCTGGTGCAAGTGCAAGTGAAGACTATGAATGATAGAACTATCACCAAGAACTACAATTATATCGGTTTACCAATTAAAGGGTACAATACCTCCCAACTTAAACGAAGTGGTAAAATTATAGTATCAATGAGTAGTTCATCAGACCGTTCCGTCTATTTTTTCATCCTAGGAAGGAAACGGTATTGCTATGAGTATCGTGTCGCCAGTTCTAAATTATCAGTATTCGATTCATCTCGGAATCTTCATTTCCTTTATATCTCTACTGTGTGTAGATGCATTCTGTTGAGAAGAATTGCAAATATTACAGATGATAATGAAATTAAAGTAGCAGTAAGAAAAATCATACTATATGACTCTGGAGATGGATAAGAAGTCGAAATCCTACCTGATGAATTCGTAATTACCTGATCAGCTTGCAAATACATACCTGCAATCACAGGCCCCACTGATGAGCCTACGAGATATATTAGTAGATTCATTCCTAATGATATTCCACTGAACTGTTTTGGGGTTGAAGTCAACACGACATTCACCGAACCAATTTGCATTAAGGCTAATCCAACAGCCACTATGACAAGAACTGCAGCTATTGAGGCTTCTGCAGGATGATGTAAGAAAAGGATAAAGAAGCCTATGGTAGTAACGATAGTTCCTACCATAGTAGGTCCCACATTCCCAAATCTAGATATCATAAAACCGGAAGCTACCGAGAATATCAACGACACTATCATATATGGCAGTTGTACATTTGCTATACTTGATGCATCTCCTCCAAATCCAGCTGGCGGAGGGCTTCGTATCAAGATAGGAAGCGTCTGATACACCACCATTAACGCAGTGAGTCCTACAGTCATGTTAATTATATTTGCATAAAGTATGATCTTATTTTTTAAGATCTTGAAATCAATTAGTGGAAAATTTGTTTTCTGCTCAATTCTTACAAATAAGACTAAAGAAACGACCGATGCAATTGAAAATAATATAATTTGTATTAAATTGCTAAACGTGATGGGCTTTTCCAAAAATTGGATAGTAATCAAAAATGAGATAATCACAAACGAGAGTGCAATTGCTCCTTTTATGTCTAAGCTCTTGCTTAGCGCCTTATCATTATTACTAATACTGGTAACAGTCGTATTCTCTGTTAATAGTATATCTTGTCTTACATGAGTAAACCTACAACAAAATTCAGAGGCCTTATTTGAGACATATTGTTCTTCTTTTCCAACACGGATAAACCTAGCAATTATTAAAAAGAGAATTATTGCGATAGGCGTAATGAGTAAGAAAGTTGCCCGCCATCCAAAGTCATCAACTATGATTCCTCCAATTATCAGACCTATTACCGCACCTCCAGATAGTGTAGAACTAAATATGCCCTGCGCTATTGCAAGCTTAGCGGGTGGAAACTTCTCTCTTAGAATGCTGAAAGCTATAGGGAACATTGAAATTCCTATACCTTGTATTGCTCTAGCGGTAACAAGTGTAAGAAAATTGAATGCCAGTGAACCTAATAAAAGACCTATTATATAGACTCCTAAAAGTATCAGTAGTACTCTCTTCTTACCATAAACATCGGACAGCTTCCCCGCAATAGGAGTCATAACTGCCCCCATAACTAGTAACACAGCCAATATCCACGACGAATTCTCATATGATATAGCGAGTTCATGGATAATATCTGGAATTGCTGGAAGTACCATGGTCTCTGCAGACATGGCTATAATACCAAGGCTGCTCAGGATTGCTAGAGTCAACCACGGCGAAGTTAAATATTTCTCTATTTTTTGCATTGAAAATCAGCTATGCCAGATGAATATTTTCCTCTGATATGCAGATTAGTTACTAGGATGTATTACTGCCTTAAACCGCACATTCCCATTGGCTACCTTGTCATATGCATTAGTAATATCCTCTAAGGGGAATATTTCCGTCATTACCCTTACCTTACCTCTTGCAACGTAATCTAACGCTTCATAGAGGTGCTCCCTATCATTTTGCGTAGAGCCTATGACGTGGCCACGTTTGAACAAGATTTCTGGAGATATTGCAAGAGGTTCTGTCGTTGAGACTCCCATTAATATGAGACGTCCATCTGGTCTGAGTGCCTTAATTGAATCTGCTGTTGCCTTGTAAGAGTTACTAGTAGAGAGTATCACATCTGCTCCCCCTTCTTTTAGCAGAATACCTCCATCTGGGACAACACTATCAGCTCCAAGCTTGTAGGCTAATTCTTCTTTGTCTTTTGAATGTGTGACAGCAATTGTTTCAAAACCAGCGGCTTTAGAATATTGAATTCCAAGGTGACCCAGAGCTCCAATTCCTACAACTACAACCCGTTCATGGGGCTTTGGATAAGCAAATCTTAACCCGCTGTATACAGTATATCCGGCACAGAAAATTGGTGCAGCCTGGTCGTATGACAATCCGTCTGGTAATAATTGAGTAGCATCAGCATAAGCAACCATATATTCAGCGTGACTGCCAGGAATATTTATCCCAGTCGCTACAAGATTTGGACAAAAGAACAATTTACCACGCTGACACCATTCGCATCTACCGCATGTTGATTGTAACCAAGGGACTCCAACCCTATCGCCAACTTTTCTTGTCGTTACACCTTCTCCTAAAGCAACGATTTCTCCAGCAGGTTCGTGGCCTATGGTGTTTGGAAACTTCACTCCCAGTCCACCCTTTGTAATGTGGACATCAGTATAACATATGCCACTTGCATGAATTTTTATAAGAACTTGATTAGCGCGAGGTTGGGGAGTTGGAACTTCTTTAACCTCCCACTTTACGTTTTCTGAAGGAACTACAGAGGATAACATTTTGTATCTGTTATTACTTGCACATCATTATTATTACTTCTTCCAAAGTAATGGGCACATATCTATATGTATTAGTATTTTTAATATCGATGCGAAAAACTAGGTCGTGTATAGGTAACCCGGGTTCATGGCTATTCTGGTACAGACGCAATCTGCTGTTTAACGGCAGCTAATAATATAAGCACAAGAATTACTAATAGTCACGTTACCTAGCTCGGAAAAGCTATTTCCTCTCTACTTGATCTGCTCCGTGGCGGCCATCCAATTCTCCACGTGATAGGCCGTAGCTAGCTTGCCGTCCTTGACGGTGAACATGTCAATCGAGATCGTCTTGAAGCTCTTCCCGGTGGGCTTAACGCCGTACAGCTCGCCCGTCGGGGTGCCGGTGGCCTCACCTCGAACCACTATCCGATTGCCCGACGTCCAGATATCCTTGATGGTCCAGTGCAGGTCTGGGATTATCTTCCCCAAGGCAGTGAATACCCCCGCTAGTTGATCACGTGACAGACAATCCAAGTTGGTCGAACAAGATTGGTAGTCAGGGTTGGTTGCATTCGCCAGCAAAGCCGGGACATCCTTTTTGGTCGGCTCATTGAGCGCCTCATAGAGCGGCGCGACAATCGCACGGGCCTGTTCCACGGTCAGCGACGGGGCAATCTCACCCTGCGGTGTCTGAGCATTCGCGCCCACAAGCGCCGCGCCTAACGCCAACGAAGCGAACAATGTCAGCAGCCCGGCGATATACAATGTATTCCACCTTTTTAGCACGTCGATGAATTGGCCTCCATCGGTAGGTCTTTCAGCTGCCTTGGATTTCATACTTCTATATCCGATTGGTTATGATATAAGTATGGATGTTACTGGTAGGTAATATGCTCACATGCTTTTACATCGTAAATGGATTACAAATTTGAATGCAAATGCAAGAATTAGACATTTTGACTCCATAAGACTTTCAAAAAAGAATCTATTGTAATTATGTAAAAAAATAATTAGTGTGTCGAAGTAGGGTCTTAGTGTTTTGTTGGGGATCTTAGCTGATAATATTGGATATACGATATATATAAATATACTAATATGCATACATTATATCGTATGACCGATATTACCCTTGAAGAAGTGATTGTAATTTGATACCACTATCGGAAGAATCAATCGAAGAGAGAAGTGGTAACAAGATTGAGAGGCATTCTCAAATATCCTCATATATAAGAAAGAAAAAAATGGTAAATGATACTGTCATCGTCAACAGATATGGTCGGGTTTATGAGATTCCTTTACAATTGGAGGCTCGTCCGTAACAAATGCCGTTAAGTTCAGTAGGAATTGAGAACTTTGCTGTGTTAGATGAAGTTGGCGCACAAATTAGCCCATCCGGACGATTGGACAGTTTACTTGAACAAATTGTACCGGCAGAAGTCAGAAAGTTAGCCATTAGCTTAATGTTCCCTTTATTGGAAAAATTTAATATGCCAATCAAATTAGTCTAGCTGACGGCGAACACAGTTAATTCAGAAGATTATAGACAAAGTGGGGCGGAGCATTATCTCGGATTTTTTTTATGAGACGAATTTCCAGATCCATCCCTCCGGACTTCTATAATAATCAAAAAAAAATTAGATTATAGAATTTTTCAGCCAATTGGAATTATGAAATTTCTCATTACTAGTAACGTATCATAGAGCCCTAATTCAAGTTAACAAATCTCCAAAAAACCTAAAAACTAAATCTTGTTATTAATAATATGGAAAAGAGGGTAAAGATCCTTGGTTTCGCAGGAAGCTTAAGGTTAGGTTCTTATAATAAAGCTCTGTTGAGAGCTGCAGCAGATTTGTTGCCAAAAGATGTGGACTTAGATATTTTTGATATCGATGGAATTCCTGGATTTAATCAAGATATTGAGGCAGAAATGCCAGTCAAGGTGAAGGAATTCAAATCTAAGATTAGAGACGCAGATGGCATTTTAATTGCGACTCCAGAATATAATTATTCAGTACCAGGTGTGCTAAAAAATGTAATTGATTGGGCCTCAAGACCATATGGAGATAATGCATTTGATGGTAAACCAGTTGCGATAATGAGCGCATCTATTGGCATGTTCGGTGGTGCGAGAGCTCAATACCATCTTCGGCAGATGTTTGTCTTTCTAAACATGCATCCAGTCAATCGACCGGAGGTCATGGTAACATTCGCACAGGACAAATTCGATGCGGATGGTAAGCTAGTTGATGAGAACACAAAAAAATATGTGAGCCAATTGCTACAGAATCTTGCTAAGTGGACAGAGATTAAATGGAGTTGACGTCATTGAGAGTTAAACCGTACGCTCTATCCTTCCGGCCGGTTTAAACTATTAATTTATTTGTTAAACATTACAATGTAGATTACTCATGACTGGTGGTGCCCTTTGCTCATACTGTACAACATCAGTTTTTAATAATTAAGAGTCCTCAATAATTTTATACGATATTTTCTTGAATGGTTTATGTATTTGGATCTTTGTTCCTAATATCATATGAACTCCTTAATCTATCAGCATATCTTTTTGGAGCATGCGGTAAAGGCATCTTTCGTACTCGCCAACCATGAAAATTTAAAGTCTGTCATCACGATTAGAATACCATGAAAAGACTGGAAGGAAAAGTTGCTGTGATCACAGGAGGAAACAGCGGGATAGGCCTTGCCACGGCACAGAAGTTCGTCGAGGAAGGAGCATATGTTTTCGTTACAGGTCGTCGCCAAAGCGAACTGAATAAGGCAGTTAAGCAGATCGGGAAGAATGTCACAGGCGTTCAGGGTGACGTATCAAATCTTGCAGATCTTGACCGGTTATATGATACAGTCAAAGAACAAAAAGGTCGGATTGATATTCTATTCGCCAATGCCGGTATAATGGATTTACTTCCATTGGAAACAGTTTCTGAAACATATTTTGACAAAACGTTCAGCGTCAATGTTAAGGGTGTTTTCTTCACGGTGCAAAAATCTCTTCCACTGGTTAATAATGGTGGTTCAATAGTTCTGACCGGATCTGTCGCTGGATCTAAGGGCATGAGCGGATTGAGTGTTTACGGGGCAACCAAGGCTGCCGTGCGGTCATTAGCTCGGTCCTTCACGGCGGAACTAAAAAATCGCAAGATCCGGGTTAATGTCATCAGTCCTGGACGGATCGATACACCTGCCGCCAGCGCGGCAATAAGTGGTTTGCAAGCAAGTGAGGAACAAGCCAAGATAGGTGTTCTGGACTCAATCCCCTTGGGACGGATGGGCAGTCCTGACGAAGTAGCCAATGCTGTTCTTTTTCTTGCCTCTGATGACACCAGTTTTATTACAGGTATCGAATTGTTCGTCGATGGAGGTAGAGCGCAGATATAAGGATAATTGATGCGCTTCTCATGTTGTGTCATGTTTAGGACTGGTTGCTAAAACACCAACTCAATAGGGTTTTCTTTTCATTTTTTCGTTATCGTTTTTTGCCCAAAAATTTTCGGTGGCACACTATCAACTACATGCCAGGTTTCAACCATTTTTCCATTCTGAATGCGGTATATACTTACGCCTCTGACGTCAATTATTTTACTAGTTTGTTGAGTGTCAGAAGTCAATTTTGGTGTCAATGATCCTTTCCAATATGCGCCTACAAGATCAGCATTCCATGGTGAGGCAATCAATGCCTCTACCACATATTTAAAGTCGTCCAATTTATCGAAAGAATTCTTAAGATCATTCTTTGCTCCAGCAACACCTCTTCCAGGAGAGCCCATATACGCAGATTGACCATGGTCGGTGTAATCTGGAGATATTATGTCATCGAATATCGTTTCATTCTTGTTATTGTACGCTTCAAAATAGCGTTGAATAATTGCCTTGTTGATCTCGATTTGTGACATTGTTTCATTAGTATTCATACTGATATAATACGCTCGATTCATTTATTTATTATTTGAATTGACGAGCTACCAAAAGTAATCATACTACCTAATTGTAACTTTCTAATTTATTTAGTTATATAGAAAGACTCAGATACACAACCATCAGTGTAGTTAGCCCTTACAGTCATAGTAATTATATTTGCAGAAAGTATGATCTTATTTTTCAGTAACTTGAAATCAATCAATGGGGATGGTTGCCGACAAATTTAGATCTAAATACAGCTCTGATAATATCAAGCGATATTATTCCAAATTAGATGCTATAGTAGAATTCTCTTTACAGGAATAAAAAAAGGTTTAGAAGATATAATGTCAGCTAGACTGGCGATCTGCCCCGCTCTCTCACGTTGGTAGCATTATTTCTCGAAAGCTTAATACAGGATTATGACATTTTTCTGGATATGGTTAGTGGACGGAGGCCATAATGATTTCCAAATCTAGGCACGTCAGTGTCTCGATCGGTCGCTCAGCTGAGGAAGTGTACAACTTTGCATCAAACCCTGAAAATCTTCCCAAATGGGCTCCCGGGCTAAGTGGTTCCATAAAGAATATCAACGGAGACTGGGTCGCCGAATCCCCAATGGGAACGATCAAGGTCAAGTTCGCAGACAAAAATGGGTTCGGCATCCTAGACCATGATGTCACTCTGCCATCTGGCGTGACTTTCTACAACCCGATGCGCGTATTCCCGAACAAAGATGGCAGCGAATTAATCTTCACTGTTTACCAGAGACCAGGGATGTCTGATGGAGATTTTAGGCATGAGGAGGATCTGATGAAAGCGGACCTGGAAAGACTAAAAGCCCTGATCGAAAAACAGTTAACGTGACAAAAAGCAGTCTTCGGATTGTAGATCCGTCGTGGTATTTGCACGCTTCTTCGTTTCTGTTATTAAATACTTAATATTACTGAAATAGTACCAATCGCCAGTACAGGCTATGGAGTTATTACACCCTTCGTACCAGCCCATTTCCTTATCTCTTCAGTCCTATCAATTTGTATTTTACCAAATTCATTTTCAGCTAATCTCCTATCTCCAATTAATCTAAGATATACAAAATCAGATTATTCCTATTATAAGGATTAAATAAGAACATATTACACGATAATAGATCGTCTAGAATATGTTAAGGAAGATAGAGTTTGAATTACAATAAACTAACTCCAGATGAAGAAAGCATCATTGTAGATAAAGCAACAGAACCTGCTTTCACGGGTGAGTACGACAATTTTTACGAAGACGGAACCTTTATCTGTCGAAGGTGTAATACGCCACTCTTTTCATCAAAAAGCAAGTTTGATTCCGGATGTGGATGGCCAAGCTTTGACGAGTATTTTCCAAATGCTGTAAAGCGTGTACCTGATCCTGATGGAATAAGAACAGAAATAGAATGTTCAAATTGTAATGCACATTTAGGACACGAATTTCTGGGAGAACATTTGACAGATAAGAATACGCGAGAATGTGTCAATTCCTTATCTATACGTTTTGTCCCAAAGGGAAAAGAGTTACCAGAGAGAATACATGAATAATAATAATAATAATAATAATAATAATAATAATAACAAGACTGAAATCGCGACACTTGCTAACGGATGTTTTTGGTGTACCGAAGCAATTTTCGAAAGAGTCAAAGGTATCAAATCTATTCTACCTGGCTATGCTGGAGGAACAGTGAAAAATCCTTCCTATGATCAAGTATGTGCCGGTAAGACCGGTCATGCAGAATCAATTCAGATAGAATTTGATCCGAAAGTGACATCTTTTGAAAAAATCCTTGATATTTTCTGGCATACCCATGACCCAACGACTCTCAATAGACAAGGTAATGACGTTGGCACACAGTACCGATCTGCAATCTTTTATCATGACAAAATGCAAAAAGAGACTGCTGAGAGATCAAGAAATGAGCTCGAAAAGGAACATGTTTATAAAGATTCAATTGTGACAGAAATTACTCCTTTTAAGAATTTTTATGTTGCAGAGGATTATCACAAAAATTACTATGAAAAACATCATGATGCTCCCTATTGCAATTTTGTCATTGATCCCAAGGTCAGGAAACTTCTTGAGAAGTATGGAAATGACGTAATACCGGAATTTAAGTGACTGTGAGCAAGGCATGTCATAATATCCTTATTGTCACTTTTGTTGACCATTATTACATCATGATGAAAACATGTAAAATCTCTACACCAATAACAAACACCATCATTGGGCCATACCTATGTGAGTTACTAAATAGAGGTATTACCAGTACGATTTGTATTTATACATAGGAATCCTCATAAAGTATCGTACTCATAATAGAATGGAAGAATAACTTTTCGGATTTATATTTTATTATTTTTAAAAGTAGCGAATATCACCAGATGAAATATACTCATCTGAAATGATGAGCAATACAAATCTTCGACCCTAACTCGCTATGTATTAAAGACATTTAGGTATAAAAGGGAAAAGATGGAAGTTGTTGGGATTAGTATTACTTAAGTGAGGAACAAAGACAAAGAAAAATTAAATATATCTAAATTACGACTATGGATGCTTCAAAATGAATTATAATATACTGTCTATAACAAAACTTTTTTCAATATTCCCCGTATGTATCTATCTAGATGGAATTTAATGAAGTGGTTAAAAAGAGAAAGATGATAAGGGAATATGACCAAAATAAGGCAATTCCAGATTATATCATCGCTAAGATAATAGAAAATGCTCATAGAGCTCTTGGTGCTGGGCATACTCAGGTTCAAGAATTTATCATTGTAAAAGATCCTTCAACAAAATCAAAATTAGCCCAGGCAGCCTTAAGACAGATACAGGTTAGTAATGCGCCCGTATGGCTAATTCTTGTCAAAAAATAATCGAGCCTCTTTTGTCTAGGTTTTTCGTAGTAGAGATTCCAGAATATGCTTATGAAGAATTCAGAGAAATAGCTGTTACTAGGCTTAGTAAAGAGAATGTTAACAAAATCCTTACCGTTACCATTGCACAAAAAGTTTGGAATGAACTTGGCTCCAAAGATATTACGGATATTATCAAGATATGTAGATTGGCCACGACTATTCCTGAAGTACTTTATGAATAAGTGAGACCGCAACTGACCCTTCGCCTACAGCGGATGCAACACGTTTGATGCTGCCACTACGAACGTCACCAACAGCAAAAACCCCTGGCAAACTGGTTTCAAGCAAGTACGGTTGACGCATAAGAGGCCAGCTTGATGCGCTAAGATTGTCTGGTAACAGATCAGAGCCAGTTTTTATGAAACCTTTATCGTCAAGTATGATACACCCATTGAGCCAATGGGTGTTTGGATCGGCACCAGTCATAATGAATACATGACTTATTTCGTGTTTCTCAGTCTCTCCTGATTGATTGTTGCGCCAGTAAACAGATTCAAGGTGATCGCCACCTTCTAAGGTAACAATTTCTGTCTGTGGTCGTAATATGATCGTAGGAGTATTCTCTATTCTACGAATGAGGTATCGTGACATGCTGGCAGTCAAACTGGCGGACCTGACTAGCATGTGCACACGCTTTGCATTCTGTGCTAAAAACACAGCGGCTTGGCCGGCTGAATTTCCTCCACCTACCACAACTACTTCCTCTCCTCCACATAGCTGTGCTTCCACAAATGTTGCGCCGTAATAGACGCCTGCACCTTCAAAGCGTGACAGGTTTTCCAACGGTAACTTTCTATATTGCACTCCTGTGGCAATCATAACAGTACGAGTAGAAATTCTACCCCCACTCTCAAGCTCGATGACGTACGGTCTTCCA
>Ga0193705_1000176_pt1 | contig 13826 bp, 17 predicted proteins | sample U3m2metaG_FD_143045 | JGI IMG/M metagenome (GOLD analysis project Ga0193705, IMG submission 143045) | Soil microbial communities from a riparian zone of the East river system, Colorado, United States - U3m2 | ecosystem: Environmental > Terrestrial > Soil > Riparian zone | place: USA: East River... | reverse complement strand
GAATTGACCTGCGGCAGGACAACCCGAAGTAAAATTACATCTCACGTGTTTGATTACAATCAATGAAGCAATTGGTGTTGGTGTTGGAGTATTCTTACTCTGGTCAGCAAATCCAGTCACTTGATTATCGTTGCCCAATGTGTTTTGTTCTACCTCTGACTGTCTACATGTGTTAGATCTAAAACACACATTTTCTTGATTCGAATGCATGCTTCTGAATTGTCCGAGCGAGGCATTTGCTCGTTGAATTAGCACTGGAAAAATAGTTGTTCCCACAACCACCATCCACCATAACTGAAGCTAATATGATGATTGCAATCTTCGTGCTCTTCATATTCTTGTTAAATACTGACAAGTATTATGATGAATGTTTGGAGCGTAAATATATGTGGCGTATGAAGCATACGTATGAAGCATACTACTTCATGTTAATTTTGATTCAAGTAACAGTTACTATATTGAGTAACAAAGAAATATATATCATTCAATGTCAAGTCGCCTAACAAACAATTGCTAATTAAATCTAGTATTAGTAATTATTGATACATATCATTCAATGCCTAGTGTATTTCTTACTATTATAATATCAGATATTGCACATAGATCTCAAATTTGCTAAAGTCCTATGCCCCAAGAATATCTAGACCAATAAGTAAAGGTTATTAAATTGTCCACGGTAATCTTCATATTTATAGTAATACAGAAATGTAGTTTGTTACTATTTCATCGAATTTTCACATGACAATATTTGTTAGTAAACTTATGCTTCAATGTACCGTGCTGCTTTTAATTTTTCTTACCGGTTAACGGTCTTGGTAATGCATACACCGAAAAAAAACACATTCACAGTTATATTTATAATTGCAGCCACAATATCACTCATACAGTCAGCTAATAACATCACCGCTGAAAAAGATACAAATACCAATACTTCCTCAGCCTACATTCCCGACGAGAAGGGAATAATGATGTATGATTATGGAAGGAATATTGGTAAGGTATACAACCCATTAATCATTGCACAAGGAGGACAAAAGTATCACCAAGATTACCTAATTGATAGTAATGATAATAAATCAAAAGAATATTTCTTAAATACTGCAGATTGGCTTGTCAACCATGCTGAAGAAAAGGAATTCAATGGTATTCGTTATTCACTTTGGGCGTATCACTTTCCTTGGCCATTTTATAAAGGACTAAATCCGCCATATTCATCTGCATTGGCACAGTCTGCAGGAATTCAAATTTTAATTTGGGCACACAGTATGACAGGAGATAAAAGGTATTTAGATGCAGCCGACAAGGCGTTTGGTTCATTCTTAGTTGATTATGATAAAGGTGGAGTAATATCAGAAGGAGAAATCAAGGATAATAAAAGTGAGGTAAATACTGGTAATTCTATATTTCTCCAAGAAATTGCGAAACCTGGATATCCAAAAACATACGTTCTTAATGGTCATATATTTTCACTTATTGATATATGGAATTATTATGAATATACGCATAATGAGAATGCATCAATAGTATTTAATAAAGGACTTAAAGCTCTGAAAGATAATTTATGGAGATATGATACAAATAAATGGTCTTATTATGATCAGATTGGTCATCTAGCATCAACTGGCTATCAAAAAATACACGTAGAACAATTGGCTAAGCTATATCGAATAACCGATGAGCCACTACTAAAGGATTATAGTGATAAGTTCGCTCGATATTTGTCGGTAGCTCAAAATACTGAAAATATTACTCTATTAAATAACAAAGGAATATCTCTTGCTAATATTGGAAAAATTAATGAATCTATCATGTCTTTTGATAAAGCCTTAGAGATAGATCCTACGAATGTTGCTACATTAAATAACAAAGGATTTGCGCTTGCTAAATTAGGCAAGTACAACGAATCAATAGCACTTTACGATAAAGCTTTAGAGATAGATCCTACGTATGTTTTAGCCTTGAATAATAAAAATACAGCTGTTAAAGCGTTAGCATCACGCGCCTAACGTTACTCGTCTTAAATGAAAGGTGATCTGATATATCCTCAAACAGTTCTTACTAACTCAGTACCAAAGACCAGAGGATTGACTAAACTCATCAGGATGGGTGATAAGGTCTTTCTGTCAGGGTCTAGAGTCCTTGACAGGCTCAAGATTAGGCCTGTTGATTTCAGCATTTACTCTTTCTGAATAGCCTCTGTATATGATATGAAGGCTAGTGCAAGCTGGATGCCACATTTATTATCATTTAAAAAGAATATTTAAAAAAATGACGGTCATTGGAAGGTAGGCATTTTAGTGTCACATCAAAATGATTTCAAAGAAAAAGAGGAGGGCGTATGCTCAGCGCTAATATGTCTTATGCATCCCCACGTTGACCTAGACAGTCTAGTATCAGGGTAACTCTACCTGGGTCGTTTGGCAAGAAACCGTTTAAGATGCCCCTAAATATTGCTATATCTATTCCTCCCGTGGCAAGCAGGTTGCATAGCTCTTCAAGCGTATTGATTTGCAGACCTGTTATAAGACTCGTTGTAGCTAGAAGGTTGCGGATCTGTATGCTTGTAAGCAGTTTCTGGAAGCATCCTACACAAGGTGGGCCTACGTTCTTGACAGTACAAGTTAAGTGTTGACCTCCTACTATAGTACCCGCCCCATTTGCATTGCAATCGCCTGTAAAGAAGGGAGCAGTAAATGTGCCAGTTGGCTTAGTTTCTGTTACCGTAAATCCTCCCGTGCCCAATGTAACATTAACTCATGTTTCTGAGCCTGCGAAATTAGCAGGGTTTGGATTGGTTCCTGTAACATGCATTGTAAACTGAGACGTTGTCGAAGTGCTATTTGTTACGTACTTTATAACCGTCAACGTAGCTGTTTCCGGTGTTGGCGTTGGTGTTGGTGTTGGTGTTGGAGTTGGAGTTGGAGTTGGAGTTGGAGTAGGTGAAGCCTGATTACCTGATGTTCTTGCTTGTTGATTGTTGTCACTTTGGTCAGCAAACCCTGTCATCTGATTATCATTACCTTTGTGTGTTTTGGCCTATCCCTGACTGTCTACATATGTCAGACCTAAAACAAACGTTTTCTTGATTGATATTTTGGTCTATGTTCTCTAGATCGGCTCGTAGATCTCCTGGGAAACCATCTCTAGGACTTGAGTGGTCTGAAAAACTACCCATGCGAGCATATGACTGTGTCGGCGCCAGAATTGTTCCTGCGAGCAGTAATGATGCTACTACTACCATAACTATAACGGTAAACTTCTTGTTATATTTCATACTTCAGACTACATCCTTTTTTTGATTTATACACACTAAGCGACTTATTGTGCTAGTTTCACCGAGCTAGAAAAATAGAGATCATCTAGACATTACAATCTGTTTAAAGAAGGTACTAAACATTTCAACAATTATTACTAACGAGTCATTTGTTTGTTCAATTCTTTTGGGACTTTTATTAGATGGAATGTAATCTGCAATCAATGTTATCGACAGGTTTCATATGGAACCAGAAATAATTGGATTTGCGAAATATTAAACAAGAGAAGAAAAAGAGTCAGTTGACCAATTCTTTGTATCCTATGCCTGCCTTCGCATGTTAACGGGGTGCTACTTAATATTAAAATGAAGTGAATTATGGGACGTTGCATTAAGAGACGAAAAAGGAAACGAAGAAGAATCACATCAGCCTGGAAAAAAAGGCCTAATGTTTTGATAGTTTACGGCTGATTTCCTATGACGTTTACTGAGTTATCACTTCCAGTTACCTGCGAGCCTATGTTCTGACATGGAGCATTTTGATTGACACAAGCCTGAGCAAGGGTCTGGACGCTATTGTCGTTGTTGTTGTTGTTGTTATCATTATTGTTCTTGTCGTTATTACCATTATCATTGCCATTGTTGATGCTGTTTTTGTCATTGCCATTGTTGTTGCTGTTTTTGTCATAGCCATTGTTGTTGTTGTACTTATCATGGTTGTAGTTGTTGTTCCTATCGTGGCTGTTGTTGTTTTTGTCATTGCCATTCTTGTTGTTGTACTTGTCGTGGCTGTTGTTGTTGTTGTACTTATCATGGTTGTAGTTGTTGTTCCTATCGTGGCTGTTGCTGTTGTACTTTTTGTGGTTGTAGTTATTGTTGTTGTTATTGTTGTTGTTATTGTTGCTATGGATTGATCCAGTTACTTCGAAAGATGTATGTACTGTAGTTTCTTTATATCCATTTTTAGAGGCTTTTATTGTGACGTCAAATGTGCCTGTTTTGACACCTGAGTCTATCTTTTCCTTAAAGGTAATTCGTCCGTCATCGTTAGTATGTCCTTTAGCTGTTTCAGTGGTTGAGCCATCAGCAAAATCTACGCTTAATTTCACTAACGCGTTAGAAACTGGATCCTGTGTTTTTTGATCTGTCACTCTTACTTTAATCTCCTGCGTATTTCCTCGTTCTATTGGATCGTCGCTAAATGAAACTTTCACTTTTAGCTGTTTAGTGCTGCTTGATGATGATACTGCATATGCGCTGTTAAACAGGCCCGCCTGAGCTGACGCTACTAATGATATCGCCAGCACGAAGACGGTTATACTTTTTGACCCAAACCAATTTATTTTTGTAAACAATTTGCTGTCTGAACTAACTGACAATTCTTATAAGAGATTCTTATGAAAATATGATAATCACAATTTGTAATTATGTGGTAAAATCAAACCCTAGAAGTGATCGAAGTACAAACATTATATGAGCAATATTCGACAAAAAGCTATAGCAATTTGATCTACATCTGGGTAAGAGATTACTAGTAAGATCTAGAATTTTATAATTGAGACAAGATTGATACGTGACTATCTAACTATTATCGTTAGTGGTAAATACTTTGCCATGCAGGTATTCATACTCAAATTTAGAGCTTCTAATTATGCCCACTTGATTCTAAAGCAATTACCTCTTTGACCCATAATCCTGTTTCATGCATGTCTTGCAACTTTTTGAGATACTCTTGCCAAGAAATTTGCCCATATGCGCGAACCCAAAGATTGTACTTCTTTTTTAAATTCAAAAATGCTTGATGATGATACGAACAATATTTGTCTAATTGGACTACACGAAAACAGGCAGCGCATCTTTTACTTTCTTTCATAGGATATTAGACCCGTACATGGACATGATCTATTTTAGGAATTTCAATTATCTATAACGAGCACCTGGCAGGATGCATACTGCTATGCTCAGAGCATGATTAGCCATAACCTGGGAAATGACCATTAATGTGCAACAATTAGGGTACTAAAGCCTTAAACATACAGATTCAGAAAGCAAGCAATAATATCATGATTATATTGAATTAGTCGTACAAACAAAAAGTTGCCATCTATTAGTGACGTTCTGCGTATATTGTCAGACGAAAAAGGTTTTGTCATTTTTAAGAGTATTTCCAATGGCGATGAAAATAGAAGCGAGCTGATAAGAACAAAATTCAAACTAAGTCGAAAGCAATATTATACAAGAATGGCTAATTTGACAAGGGCAGGCTTGATTGGTAAAGACAAGGCAACATACTCTGTTACAACCTTTGGAAGAGTAGTTCAACATTCTCTGTCATTAACTGAAACAGCCATTGATAATTACTGGAAGCTCAAAGCAGTTGATTCAGTTCTAAACTCTAAGGAGGATCATAACCTGCCAGAAGAGGAGCGTCAAAAGATTGTCGAATCACTAATAGATAGCAAAGAAATCAAAGACCTTTTGATGGCTCCCAAAAATGATGGATATTCGCGTTCAGAGGCTAATGAAAAGTCTATCTCTGGACGCAAGGAAGTATAAAGAGCCAGCACCTGCATAAACGTCTTTACCAAATAGAGTAACAAAAGCCTCTCTTATATTTTCTCTTTTAACTTATCGTCTCTAAGTTGACTAAAATAACTAAAATGCGGAGACATTATTTCTAATCTTCTATGAACTATGTGATATTGTTTCTCATTTTGTTTTTGATATGCTTCAAGGCCGCTCATTAGGAATGCGCAAGGATGTGTTATAATAAATCATAAAGTCGTTAATATATTATAAGTCTACTATAATCTATTAAACATTGTATTCCTATCTTATAAACCATGAAGCTAAAAGTAAAAATATTAGATCTTGGTATATGTATTCTATTATGGTAACGAAGACGAACAGAATGATACCAGGTATTTTGATCCTTGTAGCCACACTGACAGTAAGTTCAGGACTTGTACCTCTAATGCCGGCTGGAGTGAACCTTGCTGAGGCCCAGACATCAGTCAAAGAGGTCAGTGCACCAGGTCTAAACCCAAATGAATACTACATTTTTACACAAGAATTAGATGCCAAAGAATCTCAACTGGGTGTTCCAGTTGCGGTGTTCACACTAACAAATATTATCGTACACAAGGGAGACAACGTGACAATTCATTTCTATAACACTGCAGATGAACTTAGCGACAGACACACCTTCAGTATGCAATCGCCGTACAAGATGGATCATGATCTTGCTGGCGGACAGAATGCAACATTTAGTTTCAAGGCTGATACTGTTGGTGGTTTTACATACTATTGTAGATATGATCTGCCAAGTATGATAGGTCACTTGGAGGTGTTGCCTTAACTTCTTTCAGCTTTCTTTTGATTATTTCAAAAATTCCAGAATAACTTCAACAACTTTTCTCAACACTAGTTTAGTTCAAAACAATCAAATTTCATAGGACTAAAGAGATAGAAATAATAAAAATACTAAAAATAATGCTAAAGATATCACAGTATACATAATCTAGCTATAAATCTATACAAAGAACAAAGTACCAAAAAAACCGAAGAAACACACAATCCAGACTATACTGACATCCCTACTCTCAATACTAACTAGGAAACAAGTGAGTACAATTAGGCGTTTTCCATAAGTACGATTTATGCATTTTTATCCCTGCTGTATGAAAAATAACAGAAGTAGAAATGATATTGTAAGTGCTATCCTAGAGGCTGTCAACAAAGACGGAAGTAGCACAGTACCAAAAACAAGAATAATGTATAGAGCATTTCTGTCATATGCTCAGCTAAATCAGTATATGGATTTAGTAGAGGAGAATGGTTTAATAGAATATGAAGAAAGCGAAAGAGGGTATAGCCTGACTGAAAAGGGTATGCATGTGTTGAAGATGTGCAACCAGCTTGATGAAATGGCTACTCTGACACGCACATCATAGCCAGAGAATAAGCAACAATAACATAATAATAATAGTGATAATAATGCCTGCTGAAAGGATGGTATCCAAAAAGTCGTAAAAAGACGTTCTATATTGATTCGATGACTCATCAGTATAATACCTGAAATGTTGATTCTCCCCGTTCACTCATATGCTGATGAGTCTCGGAACAGATCTGCCTGTTTCTATAATAATCAAGAATCAAATATGAAGAGTTGAGGCATTTTCACAATTCTTGTGACCCACTTACCGGAACAGCCCTGTCTGTCACGATTCTCTTATCCGTAACTCTTTCACATCATCCTTCCTACTTAGACGCCTCAAACCATCAATAAAAAATATCACGATTCCTAAAATTGACTCGCGTACATATACCAAAAAAATTCTGCTAAAGTTATAAACGAGGCCAAGGACTACTTGTTAGACTATATTGAGAGAGGCAAAGAGTATGGAGAACCAAAATAATAATAATAATCACAATCATGGCAATGGATATTCAAACCCTGGAGTAAATAACTATGTCTCAAGAACTGCTAAGATTGGCAAAAATGTAAAGATATGGCATTTTGCATATGTTGGGAACGACACAGAAATTGGAGATAACGTTATGGTTGGTTCGCTGACCCATGTAGACTATAAAGTAAAGATCGGTGACAATACAAGAATAGAAGGGTCAGTATACATCCCTCCTCTAACACAAATTGGAAGTAACGTCTTCATCGGCCCAGGAGCCACTTTTACTAACGACCCTTATCCTATGAGTCCAAACATGATAGGTGTCATTATTGAAGATGGTGCTATAGTAGGTAGTAGGGCAGTCGTCAAACCCGGGATAAAAATTGGACGAAACAGCGTTGTAGCTATGGGAGCGGTAGTAACAAAGGACGTTCCCGCAGAGATGGTTGTGATGGGACATCCTGCCAGAGTGAAATATTCGAGAGCAGATTATGAAAAGAAGAAGGCAGAATGGAATTCTTCTCGCATTTAGAATTCTGATCTTGACTGACTTCATTAGCTGAGCGATAGAAACCCAAATGCATCCGTGGAATTAGCGCTGATAATCCTTCGTTCTATCTAATTGCATTAAGGTTGTTTTATTCTATCATTATTCACTTACATGTATCAGGCCTTTCATTTCGGGATGAATCGTGCAGTAATATGGAAATGTTCCGTTTTTATTCGCAATAAATGTTATAGTTTGACTCTGGAAGTAGCCCAAATCTTTGGTATGTACGTTGAACGCGTCTACATTCAAGTTATGAGCCGAATGTGTCTCTGAATCCTCATTTATCAGATGGATAGCGGTAAGCTCGCCTTTTTTGAGAATTACAGGAGGACTATTATATCCTGTTCCTATAGGTTTTCCCCTTCCGCCTGTCGATTGGCTTGTAAAGACCCATCCTAGTTGCGGCGAATGAGTAGCTTTAATGAATGTGTTAGTTGCGGCTGCGAAGACCGGGGAATTGCCATTTACAGGGACTAATGATCTGACTCCGAAAAATGCTACCAAGGAGACAACAACTGCTATAGCAGCAAAGATTATGACCGTATATATAGGAAATTTTTTAGACTTGACTTTCTGTTGCTTTCGCTGCTTCTTGTTCATAGAATTTAGTTATTTCTTTGTATATATTTAGTTAGTGATTTTCTTCGTTATTATGTGGATCTTGCCTAATATGCTGGAAAGAATAGTGATAAATTGTTTGTGCATTAAGCTAGTCGACCCCCCTCATGAGAGAACATGGCTAACCGAGTCACGTATTGTATGGAATTGTTCCGCCCATTTACCTAGCCTCTGCTCTCCTGCGAACACCGCTTTAGAATTAGAAACCTCATTCTTTTGCCTTCACTACGACGAAAATTATTTTGCTAGCCTTCATGTTGCATCGGAATCTCGCTTTTCGCTCGTTTATCAGATTCAATAGCCTATAGATGTAGTCAAGAGCAGGATTAGACGACCTAGTGGTGAATCATTACCTGCTAGACAAACCGTGCTGCAACAAACAGTATAAACTCCAATTCATTGCTGTTTACGTTATATACTAAAACAAAAAAATGAAGTACTGGCGTCAATAGAACGCCATTATCTTAAATCACTTGTCTTATCCTTATGGTTGATTGCCTGTGACTGTTCCTGCGTTATCCTGTCCTTGTAGTTGGTTTAGGATGTTTTGACATCTAACGTTTTCGTTAATGCAAGACTGAGCTGATGTCTGGCGAGAGCTCTTTGATGCAAATGCCTGATTTGTCAGTGAGGACACAGCTGTTGTGGCGATCAGCAATGCTGCTACTGCAACTATTGCTACGACTGCAAACGTCATGTTGTTCTTCATAACTCTGATCAACATTACATTTTTCTAGTTTAATAAGATTAAGAGATATAATGTGCTATTTCTACTGAGCTACAAGAATGCAAAATAAATACGATAATAATTCGTTTGATTAATCTACGTAATTAATTAGCAGGAGAAATTCTATCTACCATTTCTTAATAAATAGGAATATCTGACGATAACAGTGATTCATTTCTATGCCGCCGGTTGGTTATTGAAGCGTAATTCTGACAATTCATTACGAGTTTTGGTTAGAATTTCTGTGAACTTGTCATTAATACTTGTCTTTGTAGTACCTGTTGGGGTCGTTGCAGTAGATGACGACGGCGCCGTCACCATATCTATGGCCTTTATCATCCCTTTGCTTAGGTCTTCTACAGAGTAGGCTCTATTCAACAGAATAAGATATGATTGTCCCATCTTTAAGATATCATCTACAGTTAAGTCCAACTGCAAAAGTTTCGTCACAACGTGACCCACTAGATGTTGATTTTTCAGTATCTTCAAATGTTTTTCTCGCTCGTCATTGAGTAGCTGAATTTCTGACTTTTGTCTCTCTATCTTTGACTCAAACCCTAGTTTGGCATCATACTGTGTTCCTATGTCTTCGAAGAATTTTTCAGCGGCCTGCCAATAGGGTATGTCGTTTGAGTTTGTAATATTTACCATTAAATTATAAAGCACTTTCAGATGCTTTGGGCCGACTCCAATTTTTGCAAGATCCGTGTACACGGGCAGCTCTTCTAGATGTAACTTGATTACTCTTTCTAAGTAGTTGCAACGATCATCAAGTTCATCTTTAGATTGGTAAAGTTCCGCTATTTTCTTCTCTTTCTCACCTACCGCAGTCTGCAAAGATCGTAATTTATCTTCGAGATAACCAATATTCTTAAATTCAGCAAGGACTAGTTTGGGGTTGTATCCATAATGTGCAATGCATTTAACAGTATTTGCAAATTTCGTAAGATCCTCATTCAATGATATGCCATGATTACCTAGTTCTTGCTTTGCAGCAAGGTAGGAGCTCATTTCCTCTGTCTCTTTTCTTTTTTCCTCCAAAATCATGTCACGGCTCTTTTGAGCTTCTGTCACATCCTTTTCCAGCGTGCCGTCAAATCCGTCAAACCTATATTGAACTCAATCAGAGGCCAAACAGAACCCATTTGCTGAACAGTTCGGTCCGACATGAAACGGTTGTTATAGCCACCCTGACGATCATTCAGCCTTTGTAAAATCTACCCTGTCTACTCCTATAAATGAAAGAGTATCCCAATCGATAATAGATCTGAAAGATCTAAAAGAAAGAGAATCTAAGAGTAGTCGATCTACATAACAAATAGATCATAAGTCTACGACCATTCGAAGTCTTCGTTGCAACGACAAGCTAATGAACATAGTCACTAGCATTAAACGGCTGCTATCACACCCTACCCTTTAATGCTTAAGTCCCAGCCCTTCGCTCCCTCGTGATGACTACATCGGTTTTTTCATCCAATCTCTATTCTCCAAATATTCTACTAGTTTCAACATCTGTTCTATTCTTTCTTTTCCGCCTACATTATTTCTGCATGTCTTAAAATGTTTCATTAGCATCTCATCTTCTTCATCTGATATGCTGCGTTTTTCTTGAATTAGATCAAAAAATGTATCTTCTTTTCCAGTATGGTCAGTTATAAAAACTGCATATGATTTTAAGAACCTCGCAACTGGTTCTCTTCCTGAATCATTCCTGCTTCTCTTCCACGCCCTCAATTCTCTTAAAAGCATCTTGGCGATTCTTCTCCCAAGCTCATGTTCAATAAGAAATTTGCGAATGTCTTCTCCAAACCCATTTTTGTCTTTAGTTTGTGGAAAATATACTTGTTCTTCTTTTCCGTGATGAAATCTGTCAACAAATTCTTCGATCACGACAGAAATAATTTCAATATCTTCAAGAGGAATATTTTCATTTGTATAGAGTTTATCTGAACATATTTGAGCGATATCTCTTATTCTGCTGGCAGTTATATGATCCTGCTTTAGATCTTGAGTAGCCTTATTCATAGAATTGTATACATAAACATCTTGGTTCAAATTGCTTAAAAATATGAGTGATGATTCGACCAATTACCCTAATACGTTAGGTATGATTCAAAGAGAAGGAAACCTTCAGATAGTTTGTACGAAAGCACGTGACGTTCAAATACAAGATTCAATATATAATATCTGAAATGTCTGATTCCAACCCCTCATCTGATCTGGCCGATGGATATGTATGTAAAATATGCGGGCTAGCTTTCTTAACCCCACAAGCTCTTGCAGCACATATAGATTCTGAACATCCCGAGGCAGAACAACCTGAGGTATTGTAAGATAACAGAACAAAAGGATAGAATCAATGGAAAATACATATCGCTACCCTAGATTCTAAAAACACTGTTTTTGATAAGATGGGTTGTTCGTAACACCTCTAATCACGTAGCTATCAGAAGAGAACGTCCTTCTGTAACGCTGCTGCTGGATCAAGATGTTTGTCAGAGTGAAAGATTAAGACAAAGTGCAACTAGTAACTATTAGATAAAAAAATGCAATCAATAATATTTCAAGATAGACTAGATGCTAGCAAGAGACTTGCAAAAAAATTATTGTGGCTTAAACAAAATCAGTTAAAAGAAGAACGAGATAGGAGGCAACAAAGTATTGTCATATTAGCCATTCCTCGTGGCGGAGTAATTATTGGAGATGTTATTGCCACTGAACTAGATGCTAAACTCGATATAATTGTTTCACGAAAGATCGGTGCGCCTGACAATCCAGAGCTTGCAATAGGTGCCGTAATGCCTGATGGTAGTTATTTTCTAAATCAACGACTTGTAAATATGCTAAATGTACCGCAAGAATATATACAAATACAGGCCCATGAACAGATAAAAGAAATAGATCGTCGATTAATGGCCTATAGAGGAAGTAAGGAATATGATAACGAATTTGAACGTAAAGCAGTCGTATTAGTTGACGACGGTATTGCGACAGGAGCAACAATGACCGCATCAGCAAAATGGATAAAGAATAAGCAGCAATGTAAAAGATTAGTTATTGCTGTACCGGTGGCGCCAGCTGAAGTTTTAGACGATCTAAATCAAGTAGCAGACGAAGTAATAGTCCTTTATACACCAGAGCCATTTATAGCGATTGGACGGTTTTATGAAGACTTTGCTCAAGTTAGCGATAACGAGGTAAAAGAGATAATGAGAAAATATGGATATAAGGTATGATAGTATAGACTTTTCAAAATAACGTGCTTTTTACCGCGCTTGAATAGACTACAGAAAATGCGATCTCTTGTGACCTGAATTAACTACCCTCTTTTCTACTAATAGCAAATCTTTATTCTACTATGGATCTGGTTGAGGCATAAATCCGTCTATCCCATCTAAAACCATAATATGATTAATTTCTGTACTTGAAAAATGATATTCGAAAACTTTGCAATATATTAATATGAAATCACAATGTTTCAATAAATATTAGAACAATGGTTACTAGCATAGATCAGAAGATGTATACTTCAGTATAGTAAAGGAAGTGGGTGTAGATGCTAAATTACGTTTCAAAACTTGTAAATCAAAATAATAAATAAGACTTTCAGCGATGGTGGGTCATAATTTGTATTGAAATGGTATCTGTTAAATATTTTATTATCTTATTATTATTACATGTCATCTTCACCTGAGTTGACGGACACGGCATATGATATTTTGAAAGTTCTGGGGAAGGATGCGGACTTTCTGTACGATACAATCGAAACCTACATCAAAGATGCTGAGAAAGCCAATAAAACAGAGTTGTTAGAAATATGGCAAACTATCAAAATAGATAGAAAAAGACATATGCATATGCTTAAAGAAGCACTAGAAAAAGAGATTCATAGCTAAATCATCCTTAATTTGACACCACCTATAATTCCAGAATATAAAAACGACATGAGGAATGTTGCTAAGGTATAGAACCCAAATATTTCTACAGTGTTGTTCTTGAACTTACATGGGAGAGATGCTAATAAACACAAGATCACATCTTTTAGCTATGTGAATTGATGATCCTTCAAGCGTTAAATGCTGATAAGACATTGAAAATAAGGATAACAATATTAATAATAAAAAATAAAGAAGGAATCTTTATGAGCCCTTCCTCTTTTTTTATGATCCGTCTACTCTGGCTTATGTAATTGACCGATGAATATTGCTTAGCCACTAATATTGACGTTCGCGTCTCCGCCCTGGCCGCGTTGTCCACCTTCTCCACCAT
>Ga0193705_1000166_pt1 | contig 14219 bp, 17 predicted proteins | sample U3m2metaG_FD_143045 | JGI IMG/M metagenome (GOLD analysis project Ga0193705, IMG submission 143045) | Soil microbial communities from a riparian zone of the East river system, Colorado, United States - U3m2 | ecosystem: Environmental > Terrestrial > Soil > Riparian zone | place: USA: East River... | reverse complement strand
TCGGCCTCGCCCTAACGTTCTCTCCAGGGGTGTTCTACGACTTCTATGCCGACGCTCCGCGGCTCTGGGGCATCTCGGCCATCAAGGACCAGAACCTGGGTGGGATCCTCATGAGCGCGGAGCAGGCGCTGATCTTCTTCACTGCGATCACGTACTTCCTCGTTCGCCTCCTGAAGGAAGAGGAGGCCGCCCACCCCACCCGCTAGGACAGACTGCGGGCGTGCACGATCTTCGTGCACTCGTCCTCGACGTAGTCGATGCCGGCTGCGTCCGCAATCCGGCGCGCCTCGGGAGAGACGATTCCGAGCTGGAGCCATAGGCTCCTCGCTCCCGCTGCAACTGTCTCGCGTGCGACTTCGGGGCACGCCTCCGGGCGGCGGAAGACGTCCACGAGGTCGATCGGCTCCGCGATCTCCGCGAGCGAGCGCACACAGGGAACACCCAGGACCTCGTCGCAGCCCCGAGGCCGGACGGGAATGCACCTGTAGCCCTGCTCGAGGAGGTAGCGCATGACGCCGTGGCTCGGGCGGTCGGGCTTCGGCGACGCGCCGACGACGGCGATCGTGCGCGCATCTGCCAGGATCTCTGCAGGCCTTCGCGACACGGCCGCAGGCTATCCTTCCGCCCATGTCCGACCGCCTCCGTGTCGCCGCGATCCAGCTGAACTCCGGCACGGAGAAGGCCGAGAACATCGAGAAAGCCGAGCGCCTGGTCGCCCGGGCGGCCTCGACCGGAGCCGACCTGGTGCTCCTGCCCGAGAAGTGGAACGCGATCGGCTCCGCCGACACCCTTCGCCGGGCCGCCGAGCCGCTCGAGGATGGCGAGACGGTCGAGGCCATGCGCGGCTGGGCCCGAACCCATGGGATCACGATTGTCGGCGGCTCGATCACCGAGCAGCGCGAGGGACGCGAGAAGCTCTCGAACACGAGCGTGGTCATCGATCCCTCCGGCGATGTCGTCTCGGCTTACCGCAAGATCCACATGTTCGACGTCGAGGTCGGGGGCCAGGTCTACCGCGAGTCTGAGGCCGAGGAGCCGGGGGAGGAGACGAACCTGTGCGACGCCGAGGGCTGGCGGGTCGGCCTGACGGTCTGCTACGACCTGCGCTTTCCGGAGCTCTACCGCATCCTCGCGCTCCAGGGAGCCGAGCTGGTGACCGTCCCGGCTGCGTTTACGCTCTACACGGGGAAGGACCACTGGGAGCTTCTGCTCCGGGCGCGGGCTGTCGAGAACCAGTGCTACGTCCTGGCGGCCAATGAGTGGGGCGTCCACGAGGGCGCGAAGCAGTCATACGGCCGCTCGTCGATCGTGGATCCGTGGGGCGTCGTCCTCGCGCAGGCCCCGGACGAGGACTGCGTCATCGCGGCCGAGATCGACAAGACGCGGCTCGAGCAGGTGCGTCACGACCTTCCGTCGCTCGCGAACCGCCAGCCGGCCGCCTACCGCTGGCCGGCCGGCGTGTAGGACCAGGGCCGGCGTGGCGCGCCCACTGCGGGCCGTCCTCTTCGACGTCGACTTCACCCTCACGAAGCCTGGCCCTCTGCTCGGCCCTGAGGGCTACCGCGCGGTGGGGGAGCGCTACGGGCTCACGCTCGATCCCGCCAAGTACGGTGAGGCGCGAGAAGCTGCCGTCCTGGATCTCGAGCACCATCCGGAGCTCGACCATGACGAGGAGATCTGGGTGCGCTTCACCGAGGACATCGTGCGAGGCATGGGAGGCGAGGGCGACCAGATTCGGACGATCGCCGAGGAGATCACCCAGGGCTGGGAGCACTCGGAGAACTTCGAGCTGTACGAGGACACGCTCCCGGCCCTGGCGGAGCTCCGGAAGCACGGCCTCAGCATCGGCCTCGTCTCGAACACGGGCCGAGACCTCGACCACTTCATCCGCCACTTCGCACTCGATGTCGACGCCTGGATCTCGTCGGGGACGCACGGGAAGGTGAAGCCGAGCCCGACCATCTTCCGCGTCGCGCTCGAGATGCTCGAGGTCGACGCGGCAGAGGCAGTGATGGTCGGCGACTCGATTGCAGACGACGTCGAGGGCGCCGAGGCCCTCGGGATGCGCGCTTTCCTCGTCGACCGCGAAGGGCGCTACGCCGATCGCGACGACGCCCTGCCGACGCTACTCGACCTCCCGGCTGCTCTTGGTCTATGAACCTTGTCGCCGGGCTCGCCGAAGCCGAGCGGGCTACGGACAGGGCGAAAGCTGCGGCCGCATGAGCCCGAAGGCCCAGAGCCGCCCGCGATAGACGTAGAAGACGCTCGTCGTTCGCACGTTTCCCCGTCGCAGGAACGCGGTGAAGCGGTCACACGACCGCGAAGCGAGGTCGGAGTAGGCCTTCGTCAGTGCGCCACTCGTCGCGCCGAGCTCGAGCCCTTCATCCGTCCGCCACCCACGCGGGCGCCACACGGTAAAGGCGCGGACGACGCGGCCGCGGCGGAAGACGACCGCGGCGCCCTGCGGCTCGAACGGCTGCAGGTTGAAGTACCAGGTGACGCGCCGGCAGTCGCGGCAGACGCCGTGGCGGCTTCCCCAGATGTCGAGAACCTCGCTTTTCGTATCGCCGAGCCGGATGCCGCCCAGGCTCTCTCCCGGCACGAAGACTCCGTGCGCGGGCAGAGAGGCCGCCGAGGTGGCCGGGAGGGTGAGCGCCGCGGCGACTAACGCGCCGAGAGCGCGGGGGCCCATGAGGCGAGCGGCGAGACGTCCCCGTCGCGCCCGTTCAGGTTCCGGTAGCCGAGCGCATGCTCGGCCTGCATCATCTTGTGGATCTGCGTGGTGCCCTCGTAGATGATCGGGGCGCGGGCGTTTCTGAAGTAGCGCTCGATGCCGTACTCCGCGGAGTAGCCGTAGGCCCCGTGTACCTGGATCGCGAGGTGTGCGGCCCTGAATGCCGACTCGGTTGCGTGCCACTTGGCCAGGCTGGTCTCGCGGGTGTTCCTGACGCCCTGGTTCTTGAGCCAGGCCGCCTGCATGACCAGGAGCTTCGACGTCTCGTAGCCGAGCACCATCTCGGCGATCATGTCCTGGACGAACTGGTACTTGCCGATCGGCTTGCCGAAGGTCTCGCGCTCACGGGCGTACTCGACGGAGCGCTCCAGACACGCCCGGATGACGCCACACGCGCCGGCCGCGACCGTGAAGCGGCCCTGGTCGAGCCCGTGCATCGCGATCTCGAACCCCTGGCCCTCGTGGCCCACGAGATTCTCGGCGGGTACCTCGACGTTTTCGAAGAAGAGCTCGCCCGTGGAGCCGGCCCAGATCCCTAGCTTGTTCTCGGTCTCCCGCGTCGTGACGCCTGGCCACTCCCGCTCGACGATGAACGCGGAGATGCCCTTGTGCTTTGCCTCGACGTCGGTCTTCGCGAACACGAGCTGGTGATCCGCGACGGTCGCGTAGGAGATCCAGTTCTTCTGGCCGTTCAGAACGTATCCGTCGCCCTCGCGGCGCGCGGTCGTTCGCATTGCCGCGACGTCCGAGCCCGCTTCGGGCTCCGTGAGGCCGAAGCAGGCGAGCTTCTCGCCCCGCGCCTGGGGGGCCAGATAGCGCTCCTTCTGCCCCTCGCTCGCGTACTTGAGGAGCGAGAGGGAGTTGAGCCCGACGTGAACAGAGATGAGCGTCCTGAAGGCCGCCTCGCCGCGCTCGATCTCCTCGCAGGCGAGCGCTTCGCAGATGTAGTCCATTCCGGCCCCGCCGTACTCCTCAGGAATGACGATGCCGAGGAGCCCGAGCTCGGCCATTCCTTCGATTGCCTCCATGTCGAGGCGATGCTCGATGTCGTTGTCGACCGCGTTCGGCAGGATCTGCTCGTCGACGAAGCGCCTGACGGTCGCCTGCACCTCGCGCTGCTCTGGCGTCAGGTCGAAGTCCACTAGATGGTTGGTCGGTAATTGGCGGGTAATTGTCGATCAGCCATCTGGGGCTTAGTCTACGGATGGTGCGGCTGATCGCGCTCCTGCAGGCGTTTGTGGCCTCGATCGGGTCTGCACTGGCTCCTCAGGCTCCGGATCCCTTAGAGGGGCTTACACCGCGCCAGAAGGCCGCCCTCGTGATCGTCTCAGGCCTCCCCGCTCCGAAGGGCGTGGGTGGGGTGATCCTCCAGCGCTGGAGCCTCGACGAGCCGCGCCCTCGGAACACGCTCGTCTTCGTCGACCAGGAAGGGGGAACGGCCCAGACCTACGGACGCCTGCCGCCCTGGAGGCCCGCCTCGTCGTACACGAGCGCCCGGCAGGCGTTCATCTCGGGACGCAGAACGGGCCGGGCGCTCCGCCGGACCGGCGCACACGTCGACCTGGCGCCTGTGCTCGACTCGGCTGGCGGCCCACTCGGCTCGCGGCACTTTCGCCGGCCGGCGTTCGCCGTCGCCTTCGCGAGAGGCCTGGCGGCCGGCGGCGCGGGCGCCTGTGCGAAGCACTTTCCGGGCCTCGGCACCGCGCGGGTTTCAACCGACGAGTCGCCGCAGGTTCACGCCTCCGTCCAAGCGGACGAGTTGGCCGGTTTCCGGCTGGCGATCCGCGCGGGCGTCCCGTGCGTGATGACGAGCCACGCCATCTACGACCGCTTCGGGCGCAGGCGCGCCTCCTTCTCCCGGCGCGCCTACCGCCTACTTCGGAGGACCGGGTTCGACGGGGTCGCGATGACCGATTCGGTCTCCGTCTTCGGGTCGAGGTTCGCGGTCGTCTCGGCCCGGCTCGCGATTCTCGGCGGGGCCGATCTCGTGGTCTACACCAACGGGCGCGATGCCGGCCGGGCGATCGCTGCCCTCGTTCCGCTCGCCCGGCGAGGCGGCCTCGACGAGCACGTGGAGCGTGTGCTCCGACTCCGCCGGTCGCTGGGTCTCCCGGCGCAGTGACGCTGCTAAACTCGCCCACTTCATGCGCGCGGAGGCGGGTGTTCGTCCGGTGCGCCGGCCTCGTGCTGCCCCCAGTCGCCGGCGCGGCTTCCGCGCGGTCCAGCCTCGTCGGCGCATCTTGGCGGGCGCGGGTGCGGTAGTCCTGGCACTCGTCTTGATCGTCGGCGTCGCCTTTTCGGGCTCGGACGCCCGCATCGCGGCGGGTGTCGAGGTGGCCGGAGTCAAGGTTTCCGGACTCACGGCGGAGCAGGCGGAGAAGAAGCTCTCCGAGCGGGCTGCGAGCCTCGCGGAGGTTCCGGTGACGTTCACCGGCGGTGGGCGGAGTTGGCGGATCTCACCGATGGATCTCGAACTCTCCGTCGACTGGCCCGCGACGCTCGCCGAGGCCCGTGCGGCAGGAGATTGGCCGCTCCCCTTCCGGGGTCTGAAGCGGGTCACGGTCAGGCTTTTCGGAGCCGAGGTGGCGCCTCGCGCCGACGTGTACGAGGCTGGGCTGAAGTTCGAGCTCGGGCGAATTGCCGCGTCCGTCGACAGGAAGTCCAAGAGCGCGTCGATCGTGCTGAACGGGGTCACCCCGCGCCTCGAGCCGGCACGCGACGGAACGAAAATCGACCTGCAAGCGGCAGAGGAGGCGGTCGTCTCGGCCCTGGCGGGCTTCTCCCGAAAGCCGGTTGCCCTCCCCATTCACGTCGACAAGGCTCCCGTGGGAACCGAAGAGCTCCGGCCCGTGCTCGACGACGTGCGCACTGCCGTGTCGCGCCGCGTCCGCCTAGGCTGGCACGGCACGAGGTGGATGGTCTCTCGGGAGCGGTTGGCGAAGCTGCTCTCCCTACCGCGTGGAGGCAGCAAGGAGCTCACCATCGGAGGCCCGTACGCGACGCTGTACTTCAAGAGGCTTTCCCGCGCGTTTGCGGACCCGCCGAAGAATGCGCAGTTCGAGGTGCAGAGCAATCGAAGCGTTCGGGTCGTCCGGGCTCAGAAGGGGCGGGTGCTCGATGCGCCCGCGACTGCGAGCGCGCTCCTGGAGGCGGCACTCTCGTCCGGCAAGCGGTCGGCCGAGCTCGTGATCAAGGAAGCGGAGCCTTCGTTTACGACAAAGGAGGCGAAGGAGCTTGGGATCACCCGGGAACTCGTCCGCTACAGCACCTTCTACACCGGCACGGCTGACCGGATCACGAATCTGAAGCTCGCGACGACGCTGCTCGACGGAACGCGGATCGCACCCGGTGCGACGTTCTCCTTCAACCGGGAGGTCGGTCCCCGTACCGAGGCGCGCGGCTTCCGTTCGGCTCCGGTGATCATCGGTAGCAAGTACGAGGAAGGCGTCGGGGGAGGTGTCTCACAGGTGGCGACGACAGTCTTCAACGCAGCCTGGGAGGCCGGCTTGAAGATCAAGGAGCGGACTGCCCACGCCCTGTACATCAGCCGCTATCCCCTCGGGCGCGACGCAACCGTGAACTATCCGGAGATCGACCTGAAGTTCGTGAACGACACGAAGCGCTGGCTGGTCATGAAGGCCGTGCCGACGGAAACCGGGATTGCGATCAGCCTCCTGGGCGCGCCCACCGGTCGCCGCGTCGTCTCGGTCGCCGGCGAGCTACAGGAGATCGGGCCCGCGAAGATCAAACGGGTGCCGGATCCGGGGCTCTTCGTCGGTGAGAAGGTGATCGAGGAGTTCGGCTCCCCACCTCGCGCGGTCACGGTCACTCGAACGGTCTACGTCGGGAACCGCGTGCTCTACGAGGAGACCTGGCGGACCGCGTACCAGTCCGAGCCGCGCGTGATTCGCTTCGGGACGATTCCCGTGCCGGAGGCCGAGCCCGAGGCTCCGCCTCCGGACGAGACCACTCCGACCGAGACGACTCCCACAACGCCGACCACGACAGCCCCGACGGGGACGACGCCGACCTCCACCACCCCGCGCCGCTAGCTCACCCGGCTTCGGCTTTGCGGATGGCCTCGGCGAGCCAGGAGGGCATCCGAGTGGGCCGCAGCGCGCGCGAGTCCACGCAGGCATGTGTCGTCCAGCCGTCGGCGAGCACGCCAGTCGGCTCGCTCGTCCGTTCGATCACGTAGTCGAAGCGAAACCGGGCCCCGCGAACGTCGCTCACCCGGGCGTGGACGCGCACCTCGTCGTCGAAGGCGGCAGGCGCCAGGTAGCGGACATGGCTCTCGACAGTGGTCGCATCGACGCCGTCCTCCTCCCGAAGCCCGCGGTATCCGCCCCGGAAGCGGGCGAGGTACGCGATCCGGGCGATCTCGAACCAGACGAGATAGACGGCGTTGTGCACCACGCCCTGTGCATCTGTCTCGCTGAAGCGAACTCGGAGGTCGGTGGCGAAGCGGAAGTCCTCCACGGCGCGGGAACTTTGGCAGGCGGGTGGGAGTCGGAGCAAGCACAACCCCGAGGAGGACTTCATGCGACGACTGCTCCCGATTCTCTTTCTCTCCATCACAGCGATCGCACTGGCGGCCTGCAGCGGCGGCGACGACGGCGCGAGTTCGAGCGGTGACGGTGATGTAGCCGCCGAATTCTCGTCCGGCGGCACCGGCACCGCGGAGAGCGATCGTCGTTCCCTGGCGGCGGATGAAACTGCCCCGAACGCCAGTGGAGGCCCAGATATTCCGGGGATCGGCCCCCGGATCATCAAGATGGCCTCCGTCCGCCTCTCTGTCCGCCGGGGTGACTTCCAGGGGGCCGTCGACGAGGCGCGTACGATCGCTGCTGCGACTGGCGGCTTCGTCGTCAGCTCCAATCAGAGCCAGGGGGAGAAGCGCCTCATGAATGGCTCCCTCGTCCTGCGCGTTCCGGCGCGGAGCTATGAGACGGTGATGAGAGAGCTGGGAGGCGTCGGGCGCCTGGACGGGCGGCAGGAAAACGCCCAGGAGGTTTCAGCCGAGTTCGTTGACCTGCAATCGAGGAAGCGCCATCTCGAGGCCGTGGAACGCCAGCTCCTGGTGCTGCTCGAGCGCGCGGAGAGCGTGCCGGCGGCGCTGGCGGTCCAGTCGAAGCTGAACGACACGCAGCTCCAGCTCGAGGAGACGCGCGGGCGGCTTCGCTACCTCGACGACCAGACGTCCTTCGCCACGATCTCTGTCAACCTCCGCGAGCGGCTCCCGGTCGCAGCGGCCGGAAAGGACGGCATCGTCGAGACATGGAAGGACGGCGCGGAGGCCTTCGCGTACGTCGCCGGACGCACCTTCGTCGCCGTCGCGACGATCGCACCCATTCTCCTCCTGCTCGGTCTCGCTGCGCTCGGCGCTCGCTTCGTCGTCCGCCGCCGCGTCGCGCCAGGTTCGTGATTGTCCCAGCTGGTTGCTCGGGTATCGTCCTTTGGACGTCCGAACAAGGGAGGCCCATGGCGACCAAGACCAAGAAGGAAGAGAACGGCGGCGTGGTTGGCCGCTTGGCCGGCAAAGGCGAAGAGGCACTGACCAGGCTCATGGACGAGCTCGGCCGGAACGAGCGCGTGACAGAGGCGCTCTCACGAGCCGCGAACGCAAAGGGCAAGCTCGACGTCACCTCGCGCGCAGCCTTGCAGGGGATCGGCCTCGCCCCGGTAGACGACGTCCGCGACCTCCAGAAGCGCCTGGAGAGCCTCGAGAAGCGCCTAGCGAAGATCGAGAGCGCAGCGGGAATCACGCCGACCACGAAGCGGGCTGAGACGAAGAAGACGCGGTCGTCCGCCACGCGGAAGAAGAGGGCCTCCGCCGGATCGAAGACCGACCAGGCGGCTGCGCCCCCGGCCGGCGGGGCGCTCGGCGGTGGCGCGCGCGGCGGCACCGCCGCCTAGAAGCTAGGCGGGAACGCGAAGCCGCAGGGCGTGCGGCACGATCTCGAAGGTCACCGGTGTCGTTCCGGGCTGCTCGCCGTCGAGCGCAATGGGGAGCGGGGTCGTCGAGTCGATCGTGACGGCCCGGCCCCGGAGGTGCTCGATCTTCGGGTGGCCGACGTGGCGGCCCCGGTAGATCTTCGGAAACGTGAGGACAAAGTCGAGCTTGGTGACGTCGCCGATCAGGACCACGTCGAAGAGGCCGTCGTCCGCCTTCGCCTCGGGCGCCATCCACATGCCTCCGGCCGTGTAATCCCCGTTCATCGCCAGTACCTCGAACATGCGGCCCGAGTGGGGGGCACCGTCGATGTCGACGGTCATCTCGGCGCTTTTCCAGCGCGTGAAGACAGCCACCGTCGACCACATGAACGACGCTTTCCCCCCCAGAGCCTTCGTGGAGGCATTGGCGCGCCGGGCGATCGAGCCGCTGATCCCTGCTCCGGCGAAGTTGGCGAAGTAGGCCTCCGCGGGCGAGCCGTCGAGGCCTGTGAAGCGTGCAACGCCGACGTCCACCACTCGTGCCTTGCCGGCGCGCGCCGTCTCGATCGCCTGGTCGAGGTCGCCGGGAATGCGGAGGCTACGCACGAAGTCCTTGCCTGTCCCGCGGGAGAGCACGGCGAGGTCCACGTCCCCCGAGCGGCCGGAGCGGATCAGGCCGTTCACGACCTCGTGGACGGTGCCGTCGCCACCAACCGCGACCAAGAGCCCGGCCCCGCCCGCCGCCGCGCGCTGCGCCAGTTCGACGAGCTGACCAGGGCGCTCGCTGACGAGCGTCTCGCCCTCGAGGCCGGCGGTCGCCGCGCGCTTCGCGATCTCCGGCCACCGCCGGCCGGTGGAGCCGTTCGCGGAGGCCGGGTTGACGAGGAAGACGACCGGCCCCAGGGCCGGGGCGCTCAATGGGAGTCCACGGTCACTGTCGCGAGAGCGAGCTCGGTCATCTGGTCGACGGCGGCCCGCAGATCCTCGTCGCTGATCCGCTGGAACTCGCCCTCGACGACCACGTCGCTGACGGTCAGGAGACAGCCCGCCTGAACCTTGCGGAGCGCGCCGACGGTGAAGAGGACGGCCGCCTCCATCTCGACGGCGAGGTCGTAGAAGACGTCGCTCGACACGATCGGCCCGATCCGCACACGGCGGTCAAGCTCCTTGGCCGCATGCACGGCCCCGTGGATGAGCTCCCAGTCGGCTGTCGGCGCGTGGGGCTCGCCGCCCGTGTAGTGCCGCGCGGTGCCGTCGGCGGGAACGGCCGAGAGCGCCACGATCAGGTCGCCGAGCTTGAGGTCTGGCTGCAAGCCGCCGCAGGTCCCGACGCGAAGGAGCCGCTTAACGCCCAGCTGGATCAGCTCCTCGACCACGATCGCGGCCGAGGGGCACCCCATCCCGGTCGATTGCACGGACACCGGCCGTCCGCGGAACGTGCCCGAGAAGCCGAGCATGCCGCGCTCCGAGTTTCGCTGCACCACATCCTCGAGGAAGGTCTCTGCGATGTGCTTCGCCCGCAACGGGTCGCCGGGGAGTAGGCACGCCTCTGCGTAGTCACCCGGCTCGGCTCGAACGTGGATCGGCACGCGCGCACCCTACTATCGTCTCGCCATGGCCCGGCTCGTGAAGAGGCCCGACATCGAAGACGTCCTCGCCTTCTGCGCCGAGGATCCGATCGAGCGCGTTTTCCTCGAGGACGTTGCGCGCCGCGGCCTCGGGCGCTTCGTCGGGATCCAGGAGGACGACAGGCTGACGAGCCTCTGCCACATCGGCGCGAACCTGGTCCCTTCCGGCCCGCAGACTGCGGCCTTCGCCGATCTCGCGTCCCGTGGAGACCCGCGGATGATGGTCGGGGAGGAGTCAGCCGTCACCGGCCTGTGGTCCGTCCTTCGCGACCGGATGCCCGAGCCCCTTGACGATCGTCCAGGCCAGCCCGTCTACGTCCTCGAGGAACCGCCTCAGGCCGGAGTAAGCGGGTTGCGGCCGGCCCGCCTCAGCGACCTCGACCTGCTCGTCCGCGCGTCCGCTTCGGCGTACCTCGAAGAGGTGGGCGTCGATGCCTACGCACGTGACCCTGCGCTCTTCGAGTGGCGCACGCGGGTGCAGATCGAGCAGGGGCGCAGCTGGGTCTGGCGGGAAGGTGACGACATCCTCTTCAAGGCCGAGGCGTCGGCTTGGACGGACAGGGCCGTGCAGCTCCAGCAGGTCTGGGTCGATCCCCGGCAGCGAGGTCTCGGGAATGCGAAGCGAGGCTTACGGGATCTCTGCCGGCTCCTCCTGGAGCGGACCCCCGCAATCTGCCTCTTCGTGCGGCCCGAGAACACCGCTGCCATCGCCCTCTACGACACCGTCGGTATGCGTCGAACGATCGTGTACCGCTCGCTCATCTTCCCGTAGAGCCCCGAAGCCCTGCCTCGATCGAGGGTCACTCATGCGGGTCATAGTCGCGTTGCCGTCTCGACCCGATGATTGGGGGAGTGCGTCGGCTTGGCCTCTCTGCGGCAGTGGTCGCCTTTGCCCTGACGGCCGGTGCCTGCACCAGCTCACAGGCGTCGGCGGGACATTCGTGTGGAGCCCTGGACAAGCGCTTCATCCAGACCGCAGGCCTCAACATGACGGCGCTCGGGATCTGGGCCTCGGGCTACCAGGACGGTGCGATCGATCCGGCCGAGATGGTCGCGCAGGCCCGAAACGCGGCCAAGCGCGTGGCTTACACGGAACCACACGACCCCTCGCTTCGGCGCGCCCAGGCCCTGATCGACGCGATGTTCCTCGAGTACGGGGACGCGGTCGCGCATCTCGCCAGCGGCAAGCCCGACGCCGGCAAGCGGATGTTCCGCGCCTACGGCCTCGCCAACTTCGCCCGCGAGATCCTGGTGGAGGCGCAGCCCGAGCTCGCGAAGCGCGGCTGCGACGTTGCACCCCTCCTCTAGACCATCAAGCGGACCGAGAACGGAACGGCTCTACTCTAGAATGGGCGCGTGGATACGGCGTCGCTCCGGAGTCGCATCGAGGAGCACGTCCGCCGGCACGAGCTGATCCCGTCGGGCGGCGACGTTCTCTGCCTCGTCTCGGGCGGTCCGGACTCCATCTGCCTCTGGCACGCGCTCCGCGCGCTCGGATACGTGGTCGAGAGCCTGCATGTGAACCACGGGCTCCGTGGCGCCGAGTCCGACGAGGACGCCCGTTTCTGCCGTGAGCGGCTCGGGGCCCGCGTGGTCGACGCGCCCGGACGGACCGAGGAAGAGCTTCGCGAGCTTCGCTACTCCTTCGCTCCGGAGCGGCTCAGGGCCACCGGGCACACTGCCTCGGATCAGGTCGAGACAGTTCTCTTCCGGCTCGCCTCGAGCGGGACGGCAACGGGCATCCGCGTCCGGCGCAAGGATCGGGTCGTGCGACCGCTCTTGACCCTCTGGCGCGAGGAGACCGAAGCCTATTGCCGGGCTGAGGGTCTCGAGTTCCGTGTCGACAGCTCGAATTCGGACACGAAGCGCGGGCTCATCCGCAGCGAGATCCTCCCGGCGCTCAGGCGGCTACACCCGGGTGCCGAGCGCAATCTCCTGGCTGCACTCGAGGAGCACCGATCTCTCCCCCGCCCGGTCGAGCGTGCGCTTGCCGCGCTGCTCTCGGCGCCTGGAGGCTCGCGCCGGGTCGACCTGGGGGAGGGCCGGATTGCGGTTCGGGAATACGAATCGATCTGGCTCGAGCGAGGCCCGGTCGCGCTCGAGGGCCCGGTCCGATGGGGCGGCTGGACGATCGAGACGTCGGTCTCCGGCCTCCAGGTCCGGGGCTGGCGGGCGGGTGACCGCCTCGCACGCCGCTCCAAGAAGGTGCAGGATCTGTTCGTGGACGCGAAGGTGCCGCGGTCGGAGCGCGAGGCCTGGCCGCTCGTGGTCAAGGGAGACGAGGTCGTCGCAGTGCCGGGGATCGCAAGCGCCCCGGGCTGGGAGGGCGCTGTTAGCGCCACGAGGAGCGAGACCTGAGCCAGAGCCCGGTGACCGAGCTGACGGACGGGGTCGAGGAGATCCTCGTCGATGAGGCCGCCCTTCAGGCGCGAGTCGCCGAGCTCGGCGCCGAGATCTCAGCCGATTACCGCGACCGTGACCTCCTTCTGATCGGAGTCCTGAAGGGCGCCATCTTCTTCATGGCCGACCTCATGCGTCAGATCGACCTTCCGTGCGAGGTCGACTTCATGGCGATCTCGAGCTACGGGGCGGGCGTCGACTCCTCGGGCGTCGTCAGGATCTTGAAGGACCTGGACATGCCGATCGAGAACCGAAACGTCGTGATTGTCGAGGACATTGTCGACTCCGGCCTGACGCTCTCCTACCTGCTGCGCAATCTCGAGGCCCGCCACCCCGCGTCGGTCGAGATCTGCGCGCTCCTCACGAAGCCCGACCGGCGGGAGAACGACGTCGAGTGCCGGTACGTGGGCTTCGAGATCCCGAACCGCTTCGTAATCGGCTATGGGCTGGACTTCGCCGAGCGTTACCGAAATCTCCCCTACATCGGTGTCTTGCGGGAGGATCTCATCGCCGACGGGGAGAACGGACAGGACATCCACCGGAGTCCGGTGGCCGAATAGCACACTGCTACCCTTTGCCGTGATCCAAGGACAGTTTTGAATCGTTTCTTCCGCAGCGCACTCTTCCCCCTCATCGTCATCGTCCTGCTGGTCTACCTGGCCTCGCAGACGCTGCTCCCGAGTCGCGGCGAGTCGACGAAGGTTGCCTACAGCGACCTGATCCAGAAGGTCGAGGCCGGCCAAGTTCAGAGTGTCCTCTTCGTCCCGAAGGGCCGCTCGATCGAGGCGACTCTGCAGGGCGGCGAGAAGGTCAAGTCGAACTACCCGAGCGACCAGTCCGAGGCTGCCTTCGAGGAGAAGCTCCTTGCGAACGACGTTGCGTTCGATTCGAAGGGCACCGGAAGCTCTGCTTGGCTCTCGATCCTTACGTACCTGATCCCGTTCGTCCTCTTCTTCGGGTTCTGGATCTTCCTCATGAACCAGGTGCAGGGCGGCGGCTCCAAGGTCATGTCCTTCGGCAAGAGCCGCGCCAAGCGGATGGCCCCGGACTCTCCGAAGATCACCTTCAAGGACGTAGCCGGCGTCGACGAGGCGGTCGAGGAGCTCCAGGAGATCAAGGAGTTCCTTGAGAACCCCAAGAAGTTCCAGGCGCTCGGCGCACGAATCCCAAAGGGCGTCCTCCTCTACGGGCCTCCAGGAACGGGGAAGACGCTCCTCGCGCGCTCGGTCGCGGGCGAGGCCGGCGTCCCGTTCTTCTCGATCTCGGGCTCCGACTTCGTCGAGATGTTCGTCGGCGTCGGTGCTTCGCGCGTCCGCGACCTCTTCGAGCAGGCCAAGCAGGCGAGCCCCTGCATCATCTTCATGGACGAGATCGACGCGGTCGGCCGCCATCGTGGCGCCGGCCTGGGCGGCGGCCACGACGAGCGCGAGCAGACCCTCAACCAGCTCCTCGTCGAGATGGACGGCTTCGAGATGAAGGACAACATCATCCTGATCGCCGCCACCACCGCCCAGAGGTAGACG
>Ga0193705_1000161_pt1 | contig 14546 bp, 8 predicted proteins | sample U3m2metaG_FD_143045 | JGI IMG/M metagenome (GOLD analysis project Ga0193705, IMG submission 143045) | Soil microbial communities from a riparian zone of the East river system, Colorado, United States - U3m2 | ecosystem: Environmental > Terrestrial > Soil > Riparian zone | place: USA: East River... | reverse complement strand
GACCGTGACTGTCTCCGAGGGCGGCCAGACCCTGGTGACCAGCAAGGTCAAGCTGCCGGCGGGCTCCAACTCCGAGATCGTCGTCCACCTACCCGCCTCTCCTACCGGAGACCCGATGATCACCCGATTCGACAACAACCTGAAGCCCGTTCAGAAGGGCAAGGCCGCCGAGGCGTTCGGGCACGTGGCTGCGGCCGGTCCGATCGACGTCCGGGTGGACAAGAAGGTGGTCATGGCCAATATCGCGAACGGGGAGTACCTGTACACGGTCATCCCCGCCGGGACATACAAAGTTGACGTTGTTCCCACGGAGATGACCAAGCCTCTGCTCGGCCCGCTGGACCTGAGGGTTAAGCCGGCCAAGCTGACGTGGGTATTCGCGATCGGCGAGCCCGGCAAGGATCTGGCGATTGTTCGGCACGTGATCTCCCTCACGGCGACCAAAGGGTCGAAGCGGCCGACCGACATCACCACCGGCACGGGCGGCCAGGCGGCCGAGCTCATGAAGGGCCGCGGATCGAGGTCCTGATACGTACAGCTCGAGGCGCATGGTGATGAGTTGGACGAGATCTGCTCGTTGGTCGGTCGTTGAGAACTCGTTTGGACGAATGGAACCGGTCGTGGTGGGACGGCGGACTGCGGAGTTCGTCGATCACTGGGGCGGTGATCATCACGGTGTCCCGATCTTCGTGCCACATCGATAGCGTAGGCATGATTGGTCGGTAGCTATGCCGAACGCTTACCGAAGGGTTCGCATTCAGCGACACGGCATTTCGCGTTTCATTCTCATGGCGTCGCGTCGCCCAAAAGTGACGAATTATTCGCTCTTACGTCATTTGGCCACTGACAATGTCGAGGCTGGCGACCGGAATAGGGACTATTCATGCCGCCCAAGGTTGCTCCAAGACTGGGTCCCGCAAGACGGCGATTACGCAGAACGCCATCTGAAATACGATGAGGTCCGTGCTGGTGGGCCGCGAACATGAATTGACCGTGATGAGGTCATGCCTTGCTGACGCCCGTACAGGCACAAGCAGCGTCCTGGTTCTCAACGGGGAGCCCGGGATCGGCAAGAGCGCGTTGCTGGCCGGGGCACGCCGCGCAGCTGATCGCGTTGTGCTGTCGACCGTTGGGGTCGAAAGTGAAAGTGATATTGCCTACGTCAATCTGGCCGACGTATTCCGACACCATTACTCTTATCTGAACGCCATTCCGGACCGCCAGGCGGACGCGCTGGCAAGCGTTTTCGCGATCGGTCCGTCAAAGCCTGCAGACCGGTTCACCGTCGATGCGGCAACGCTCAATCTGATGGCGGCTATCGCCGCCGATGGGCCGGTAGTGGTCACCGTCGATGATGCTCAATGGGTCGACCGAGCCTCATTGGAGGCACTGACGTTCGCAGGGAACCGCCTGGAGGTCGAAGGCATAGTCTTGATGTTTGCCGTCAGATCAGGGCAGCCGGCCGCCCAGCAGCTCAGCCGGTTCCAGACGCTGGTGCTTACCGGGCTCGATAACTCCGCTGCGCGTGCCCTAGTCGCGCGAGCAGGGCTCCAAGCCATGTCGGAGGCCTCGACGTCTCGGCTCATTGAAGAATCAGGTGGCAACCCGCTCGCGCTGCTGACATTACCGGCGACCATGAAGGCAGATGACTTCGCGATGTGGGCATTGGGCGCTGAACCGCTGCCCCTCAGCTCCGTGATAGAGGACGCATTCTGCGACACCATTCGTGTCCTGCCAGATCAAACTCGAATGGCACTTCGCCTGCTGGCCATCATGGAGGCAGGCACTCCCGAGCACTTCAGGTCAGCATTGGAGCGAGAACGCCTCAGCGTCGACGACCTCGACCCGGCCGAGGATGCAGGTCTCATCAGCTACCAGCATGGTCAGCCAGGGTTCCGCCACCCGCTGGTACGTGCGGCTGCATACCGGACCTCTTCGGCCGCCGGCCGCCGGCGTGCGCATCTCCTCGCCGCCCAGATCTTGGAGCAGGCCACGAGCGCAACAGCCCTCGAGCGCCGAGCCTGGCATCTGGTGGCCGCCCGCACTGCCCCCACCGAAGCCCTTGCCCAAACGTTCCAGATCGCTGCAGATAACGAGTTCGCCGCTGCCAACTACACGGTTGCCGGGAGGCTATACAAACGAAGCTCGGAATTGACACCGGCAGGGAATAACGCAATGCGGCGCATGCTTCAAGCGGCCAATGCCTTACGCCTTGCAGGTGCCATCGACGAGGCCCGTACGCTACTCCGGAACGCCATGACCTTGGGGAGTGACCCAGAACTGCGGGCCGCGATCGACTATGCGCACTACCGCCTCCAGGTCTACGCCGGCGGCATGATTGACGGTCGCGATGGGCTAATAAAGACCGGAGCGGCAGCAGCCAAACTTCATCCAGCGCAGGCTGCGCAAATCCTGGGCGATGCGGCCCTCGCGAGCACGGTCATCGGCGATCTCCCGACTGCTCGGGCGACAGCCGAGCAGGCTATGCAGCTAGCGGGGAAATCTGATGGTAGTGATCCGCCGCTCGCCGTGGCTGCGGTCAATGCCATGGTCAAGGCCATCTCTGGAGACCCGGTCGGAGCCCGAAGGCTGCTCCACCCTCGTGCAGCCGAGATCGACGCCCTGGACCCGATGGGAATCGAGTTCGTCTACCAGGTTCCCCTCGAACTGAGTATCGCCCATCTGGCGAGTGAGGAAGCTGGTCGAGCCCGAACTCTGCTGGCGCGAGCCGTGGATGGGGCTCGGCAGCTTAGCGCGGCCGGCTTACTCCCCTTCAGGTGTGGCAGCCTGGGTCGCATCGATTTCTGGCAGGGTCGCTGGGCGAGTGCGCTAGCGCTAGTTCACGAGGCTCTCAGACTCGCAGATGACACAGGGTGGGCCACTGAGCGACCGAGCAATTTGGCGACCTTGGCGCGAATTGAAGCGATGAGCGGCCATCCAGAAGAGGCGCGCAGGCATGCGATTGAGGGCGTGGCAGCCTCCGAAGCGATTGGAGCCGGAACCTATCTCGCATTTGCCCAAATTGCCCTAGGCGCACTCGAGCTCACTGCTGGGAACCAGGCAGCGGCGATCAGCCACTTCGAAGAAGTCTCCGCCTTCAGTGATGACGTCGGCTTCAGCAACTCCCCCGTGATGTGGTGGTCGAGCGATCTGCTCGAATGCTATGTCAGCGAAGGCATGGACGACGCAGCCCAACGCGAGCTCAGTCGCCTTGAGAAGGTAGCCGCGAATCCAGATATGCCTACGACCGCAGCCGTTACCGCCCGGTCAAGGGCGCTGCTCGAGCCGGCGGCGTTCGAAGAACATATGACAGAGGCACTTCGACTGCATTCCATCAGCGATATGCCGTTTGAACGCGCACGGACTGAGCTAATGATTGGACAGCGTGTGCGGCGCCACAACCAGCCTGCCAAGGCTCGACCTCCGCTCACTTCCGCGCTAGCGATCTTTGATCGGCTGGGAGCGCCCGACTGGGCAAGCCGGGCACGCAGCGAACTTCAGGCGACTGGAATTCGGATACCACAATCTGAGGCACCTGGATTGGCCACGCTCACACCTCAGGAGCTGCAGGTAGCGCTCGCCGTTGCTCGCGGGCATTCCAACCGAGAGGTGGCAGGCTTGCTGTTTCTCAGTACCAAGACCGTTGAATTCCACCTCAGCAACGTGTACCGAAAACTCGGCATCAATCGCCGCACACGATTAGTCACCATGGTCACCCAACAAGCAAGCCTCCCGGCATCAGCCGCCAGCTGAGGCCGCGGAAACCTCAGGGCGCAATCGTCTCGATCAGTCCGCTGGAACAGCGCCGCGAGGCCAGCGTGCTGGATGTCATCTGGCCGGTGGTGGCACGTTCCTGGGACGCCATGGGACGAACGCGCTCGCGTCGCGGGGCAGGACCGCGGCCAGGTCGGGGCAGTGGCGCAGGATCACGCTGATCATGCCGTTATTGGCGATCCAGTCCATGCCGAACGGCGAGTAGATCTCAGGACGGAAGTCCACGGTGAGGAACCGATCGCTCTGCAGCCGGCGCGACGCCATCAGGATGAAGATGCGGAACGCGGTGTCGGAGAAGCCAAACCCGTCCGGCGGCGTCTCGGCGAAAAGCCCGACCATCGTGTCGATCTCATCGATGCTGCGGTAGACGCTCCGCAGCCGCTGAACCGTCTCCGGATCAGCGCTCAGGTCCTCCCACCGCGTGATCCGCGGCTTGTGCAGCCCCGCGCGAAAATCGTTGTAGCGCGGAACGCCGCGCCTGCGGGTGCGGACCAGGTCGACGACCGACAGGTCGACGCGCTCGCCGTCGCGCACCAGGTTCCGAAGGGCGTTCGGGTAGTTGTGCAGGGTGATCGCGCCCGGATACGACAAGCCAAAGGAGTAGAGGGTGTTGGCCAGGCCTAGGACTTGGAGCTCCTTCTCGGCGCCGGCGCCCTGCAGGGCGTCGAACCCGCACCGCCGCAGCACCTCACCGGTCGCGTGGCTGCGGAAGACGTAGTCGTCGGGCAGCAGGGGATGCATCCGGTAGACCGTGACGAAGTCCTCGGTGAGCGAGTACGGGGCGGCGTGGTGGTCCGGCTTCGTCTTCGGGATGCCCACACTCGAGTGGGCGTCCATCAGCCAGATGCCCAAGCGGGTCAGCCAGTCCTGCGCGGGCGGGCCATTCCAGTTGGTCTTGAGAGCGACGTCGACGGTGTCTGTCGCCAGGATCGCGGGTGTCCACTCCACGGTGTGGATCTTTGCGACGAGCGCCGCGACGATCAGGCGGGCGGTGTGATAGACCCGGTCGTCGGGCCAGCCGCGGTAGTGGCGCCGCAGCTCGTCGCATAGCAGGTTGTGCTCCCGCGCGAACAGCGTGTGGAGGCCGCTGAGTCCCAGCCACCAGCTGTTGTTGAACCCGGTCGCGCCCAGGCCGCGAGCGTCGGGCGGGAGGAACCCGTTGTCGGTCAACCGCAGCTTCGCACCGTCGCGCAGACGCTGCGCCGTCGCCTCATCCGCGCCGTACGCCTCTGAGGCGTCCCACCAGTGGGAGACGCTGTTGGGGAACGTCCGGTCGCTGCCCCCGGGTCGCAGGTCGGCGTAGGAGACGTTGCCCGCGATCCGCATCCGCGGCTCCTCTGGCCCGCCGGGCGTGTTCGTCCACCGCACGCCGTCGGGCAGCGGCACGACGACGTCGCGGTCGCCGAGGCGGTGGCGGTCGTGATGAACCCAGTCGTGCACCTGGAACTGGATCCACGCGGCGGCGAGCAGGTTCAGCGACGTCGCCGGGCGGAACGTGTGGCGGGCGAGCAGCTCTTCGCTCACCAGGTACGGGTTGGGCTCGTCCGGATCATGGCAGTAATCGGGCGCGAGGTTGCGCCCGAATGCGGCCCCGACTGCGCCCATGTGCGGGTCGGACAGGTCGTTGGCGGTGCCGTTGAAGCTGCGCCGCACCCGGTCGGCCTCTTCCGGCGGGGCGGGAGGCACGGGTCGGGTACGAGGCGGTGCCTCCCGCTGCTCGGTGTCGATGAGGTTGTCGCGCCGCAGGACGTGCCGGACCGCGTCGAGATTCAGAAGGCCGAGGCGTACGCCCAGGCGGTGCCAGGGCACGAACCGGTTCACAAGCCGGAACGCCGAGCGGGTGGCGGTCCCGAGGACGACGTTGCGCCGCGGCGTCTCGGTCAGCCACCGGTACTGGTGGCGGTGAGCGGCGCTCGCGTCGTAGGCGGCCTTCCGGGCCCGATTGAGGTTGCCCAGCGGCCGGAAGTCGTCAGTGGTGTTCCACGGGTTGAAGTCCACGGACCGCGCCGCGAGCGGCTCGGCCACGTCGCCGATGCCGGTCGCATCGCGGCGGTGGATCGTGAGCACCGCGACCGCTACCGGCGGCGCGGCGCGCTCTGACCACTCGACCGCTGTGTCTTCGATCGGCGTGGCCTTGGCGTCGTAGAACCGCTGCAGGCACAGCTCGAAGCAGACATCACCGGCAGCGAGCCGCCGGGCGACCTCGTGGGAGAGGAAGTCGGGATCGTGCCGCGCCGGCGGCGGCGCGTCCGGCCTGCCGGGTGCGGGCTTAAGCAGGTAGCGGACGGCGAGCGTGTCGCCCCACGCGATCGCGCCGCGGCTCCAGTACGTCTCGGTCGCGATGCTGCCGATGGTCCGCCGGGCGGCCTGCACGTTGCGTAACATCCGCAGCGTCTCCCGCGGGCCGCAGCTGACCACGAGCCCGGCCAGGCCGACGATCCGGGAGACTGTGCCGCCGGCCGTGGCGACCGCGAACCGCACGAACTGTCGGGCGTCCCGGGCGTGCGACACGGGAAAATTCGTGGCGAGCAGGTCGTGCTGTTCGCCCGCCTGAGTTGTCACGCGGACCGCGACGCCGCGAAGGTCCTTGTCCCCATCCGGACGTACAGTCCCGGCCGCGTTCGAGAAGCGGACCAGCGCGGGATAGACGGCCCCGGAGCGCGCGAAGCCGACCTCCAGGTCCGGGGGGAGATCGAGGAAAGTGAGCTCCGCGTCGTCGACGGCAAACGTGGCCTTGGCGTGGACGGCGCGGTCCACGCCGTGCCGGACACCGTGCGCCCCGGCGGCCTTGCGATTCTTCAGCTGCACCCGCATGATGTCGGTTGCGAGCGCCTCGAACGCCACCCGCTCCCGCTCGGGGCTTCCGCCGACGTACTGCTCCGTCCACGCGGGACGCTGTGAGCGGGCCGGCGTCGGGTCGGCGCGCTCCGTCGATATGGCCATGGCATGGTTCCCTTCATTCGCGGCGGAAGCGCTGCTCCACCATCTCCACGAGGCCGTCGATGACGCCATCCGGCGACGGGCTGTAATGCGGGATCGCCCAGCGCGTGATCCGAGCGTCGATGAGGCTGGGCCGCCTGCTGGCCAGCGCCGCGGCGAACGCCGCCTCGACTCCGATGCTCACTAGGCCTTTGACGGTGGCCTCGTACACGCGCATCGGCGCTCCTTCCGTCATACGTACGAGGCGCTGGCGGCGCTGCTGATACGTATCGGCTCGCTTCGTTATGGCCGCGGCCTTACTACGGCGTGAGGGAACAGCGCGTCCTGTATCAAGCATGGGATCCAGTGCTCTGTACGGTGACGGACTGTCCGGCGAAGGAGGCGTCGTGGAAACTCCGCGAATCCGGCTGGCGCCCTGGCAGCAACAGGTTATCGCCAAGGCTAACTTTGTTGAGTACGAGCGCGACCGGCTCTTGCCGCCACGTCCTAAGAATGACGATCCCATCTACGCCGCCACGGATGTGCCTCTGAGAGCCGCCCGCGAAGCTGCCGGTGTGCAGGTGAACGGCGAACCTCTCCACGGCAGGTCGAGGGTCGGCAGGCCCGGCAACTGGCTCGCCAACGGATGGACCGGCGGCCCGATCAAAGGTGCCTTTGTTCACCTCCACCTGGCCCTGGTGGGGCTCGTCGACCTGTACACCGAGGATGACATCAAGGCGCACAGCCCAGGTGTCCTCGCCCGGATGCAGCACTGTCTCGCGCCCACGGATCGACGTCGACAAGAGGCGGAGGCGCTGTTCGGCACAGTGACGAGCGGTGCGTCCACCGGCACGACCAGTCCGCAGCAGATTCGCGGGGGCCTGAGCAGTGGTGGTGACGGCAACGGCGCGGCCACTGAGCTCTGCCGGCAGCGGGCTGCGTTTCGCGAGGCAATGAAGATCTCGTACGAGGCTGCGGATGAGCAACATGCCCGTGTCCGCAGCCTCAGGAATACTCTGATCATCGCGGCTGCGCTGCTGACAGCGCTGGTGGGCGTGGTGTGCATCGTCGGTCTCCGCTTTCCTGATGCGATCCCGCTGTGCTTCCAGCCGCCTGCGTGTCCGTCTACGAATGGGAGTGGCGGTCCATCGCCGGGCGATATCCCGATTGTCGCGCTCATGGGGATGCTCGGCGGCGCGATGTCGGCGACCTTCGCAATTCAGAGGCTCCGCACCACCCCCGCCCCAATTCCGAATGACCTCCAGGTTTCGCTTGCACTCCTCAAGCTCCCCGCCGGTGCGCTCACCGCAATCGGCGGCCTCGTACTCATCCATGGCCAGTTCATCCCTGGCCTAACCGATTTGGATAGTCAAGGGCAAATCCTTGCATATGCCATTGTGCTGGGCGTCGCGCAACAGCTGGTCACGAGGTTCGTCGACCAGAAGGCCGAGGACATCTTGGCCGCCGTCCCAAGCAAAGGGCGCCGCCCCATGAGTGCGCAGGAGCTAGACACAGAAACCCAGGCAACAGGCCAAGAGATGCCGGCCGTGACGAGCACGGCATGAACGAGCGGCTGAGCTGAGCCCGTAACGCCACACCAAGATTCAAAGAGTTAGTTGCAGCGCCTATCCCGCGCGTACGGAAGGCCCCCGCTCGAGCTGGCTCACCCCATCTCAGGCACGGCAGCAAAACCCTAGGGTGCAAACCTAGGGATTCTGCTGATGCCCGAGGTCAACCGGCCGCCCTAATTTCCAAACAGCCGCATTCCCTGATGCGGCATCCGGAAGGAGGCCGGTTCCGTGTCAACCTCAGACGCAGAACTTCTCGGGGCCGCCAGAAACGGTGACGAGGGGGCGTGGGAGCAGATCATCACCCGCTACCAGCCGCTCGTCGACACCATCAGCCGTCGGCATCGGCTGGCGCCGTACGACGCCAACGACGTAAGCCAGTATGTCTGGATGCAATTGCTGGCCCACATCGACAGATTGCGCGAACCCCAGGCGCTCCGCGGCTGGATCTCAGCCACCGCCAGACACCGGTGCTATGAGATTCTGCGCACTCACAAGCGTTCCGTCAGCGTGGACCCCCTCGTCATTTGCCGCTTCGAACTGGTTGATACCACGGCAAGGAGGACAAACAGCGAAAGCCGCTTCGCGGTTGACGATGACCTCCTGCGCGCGGAACAACGCCGTGCCATCCGGCAGGGGCTGGCCGAACTGACGGAGACTCAGCAGAAGTTACTGCTCTTACTGGTTGCCGATCCACCCGTCCCCTACTGCGAAATCAGCCGGCGCATGAACGTCCCTATTGGCAGCATCGGGCCGACCAGAGCCCGGCTGCTGAAGAAGCTACAAAACAGCGTCGCTGTGCGTTTATTGATGGAAGACATGCCCGATGCGGTTTCGGTAGCTGCGTGACGACACTTTTCTAAGTTGCACAGCCGATCGAGCGGGCTGATCAGGCGTGATGCTTTCTCAAGTGTTGGATCAGTTTGGCGCCGCTCCAGGTCGAGACTGCGATCGAGCGGCGCAGCGTGTACAGCGGCGCAGCAGGATCGAGTTTCTTGGCTTCTAGCTGAAATGCGGTCTTGTATCCGGCCTTTTTCAGATGCGGGTATGCCTTGGTGCTGACCACCCCGTACGGATAGGCGAAGTGCTCGACGGACTGCCCACTGGCTTTGCGTAGCGTTTCGCGGCTCTGCTGAAGCTGAACTTTCCACCCACCACCCGACAAGTCGCTGACCGCGTGGTGGTCCCAGGTGTGCGAACCGATAGTCATGCCGGCGTCGGCGAGCCGATGGATGTCTCGGACGCTCATCCACCTGGGCTTGCCCAGTATGACTGTCATGACGAAGAACGTGCCTGTCATGCCCCGCTTGGCCAGCTGTGTAAGGCCTTCGTGAGCCTGACCGGCGCTCCCGTCGTCGAAACTCAGCATGATCGGCTTCTGCGGCAGCGCCGCGCCGGTGGTGAGATGGCGAAGGTATCGGGTGGGACTGATCGTGGTCCAACCGTCCTCGGCCAGGGCGTCGAGATGAGCACGAAAGTATCTCGGGGGGCAGATCAGATTGAGCCGGTTGTACTGGCTGTCGCTGCTGGTCCAGTTGCGCAGCTGGTGATAGCACAAGACCGGTACGGTGGCCCGCTTGATGATCTCGTGAGAGCTGACCGGCTTGGTGGCCGTAGCTGGGTGCGACGGCCGAGCAGATGTGGTCGCGGGGCTCGGCTTCGCCGATGTCGGCGCAGAACTGGGGGTACTGCTCCTCGCCGGCTTGCCGTTCTGGCCGTTCAGAGCGTGCGGCGATCCACGGCGCCCTCATCGCGTCCCATAACGATCCCCTGGAGTTGAAGCGTTGGCCCTGAGCTTGACCCGTCAAGCCAACCATGCAGGCTCCCGCGGCCAACCGACCGGGTGCTGAGGCCGTACCGCGGCGGCGGGACGCGGGAGCCGCGCGTAAGTTTCGGGTCATGAAGGCGGTCGTCTTGACCCGGACCGGAGCTCCGGAGGTGCTGGAGGTCAAGGAATGGCCCGACCCGGCAGTGGGAGCGGGTGAGGTCCGGATCGCTGTGCGGGCGGCAGGCCTCAACTTCGCCGACACGATGGCGCGGGTGGGCTTTTACCCTGCTGCACCGAAGATGCCATGCGTCCTGGGTTATGAAGTCGCCGGTGAAGTCGAGACCATCGGCCCCGATGTCAGCGGGTTCGTCATCGGGCAGCGGGTGATGGCCGGGACCCGATTCGGAGGTCAGGCCGAGCTGGCCACCGCTCAGGCCAGAGATGTTATGCCGCTGCCCGACAACCTCAGCTTCGAGGAAGGCGCGGCGTTCCCCGTAAGCTACGGCACCGGGTACGCCGCACTGATGATCATGGGCGGCCTCCGCGAGCAGAACCGGGTGTTGATCCACTCAGCCGCCGGTGGCGTTGGGACCGCCGCGACTCAGATCGCTCGCAACGCCGGCGCGGAGATCTTCGGTACGGCATCGGCGGCCAAGCATCCAGCCATCCAGGCTCAGGGAGTGCACCATCCCATCGACTACCGCAGCCAAGATTTCAAGGCCGAAGTTCGCCGGCTCACCGACGGCGAGGGTGTCGACATCATCATGGACGCCCTCGGGCCGACCTCGTTCCGCAAGGATTACCGGATCCTCCGGCCGGGCGGCCGATTGATCATGTACGGCCTTTCGGAGGCTCTCAACGAGAACGGCCGCAACCTGCGCGCCGCCGTGACCAGCCTGCTCCGCCTTCCGACCTCGACCATGCCCTGGTGGCACACAGGCCGGATGCTGAACCAAAATCGTGGTGTCTTCGGTCTCAACCTGCTGAGTTGGTGGCGGCGGGAGGGTGGCATGGGCCGGATCACAGCACCGCTCCTCACAGATCTGGGAGCGGGTCGCCTGGCACCCATAGTCGCTAAGGCCTTTCCCTTCGACTGCGCCGGCGACGCTCACCGATTCCTTGCCGAACGTCGCAATATCGGCAAGGTCGTGCTCACTCCGAGCTGAGCCGACATCGTGACGACAAGGACCGCTCATGGCAGTAGCCCGCTTGGCGCTCGACCCCCGAAGAACCGTCGGTCCGGTCAACCGTCGCCTGTTCGGCTCGTTCGTCGAGCACCTCGGCCGAGCGGTCACGAATGGCATCTACGAGCCGTCTCATCCGAGCGCCAATGAGCAGGGATTCCGTAAGGACGTGATCGACCTCGTTGCTGAGCTGGGCGTCAGCGTCATCCGCTATCCCGGCGGCAACTTCGTGTCCGGGTACAAGTGGGAGGACGGCGTGGGTCAGGTCGCAGAGCGTCCCAGGCGACTCGACCTCGCCTGGCACTCGATCGAGACCAACGAGGTCGGGCTGCACGAATTCGCCGGCTGGGTGGCATCGGTGGATAGCGAGCTGATGCTGGCCGTGAACCTGGGCACCCGAGGCATTGACGCTGCGCTCAGCCTCGTGGAGTACTGCAACCTCCGTGGCGGAACGGCACTCGCCGATGAGCGTGCCAGGAACGGCCGGGTCGACTCCTTCGGGATCAGGATGTGGTGTCTGGGTAACGAGATGGACGGACCTTGGCAGATCGGCCACCAATCGGCCGACGACTACGGCAGGCTCGACTGCTCGGGCGATGAGGGCGTTCGACCCGTCGCTCGAGCTGGTGGTCTGCGGCTCGTCGGATGCGCAGATGCCCACCTTCGGGGAGTGGGAACGGGCGGTCCTGAGCCACACCTACGACGACGTCGACTACATCTCCTGCACGCCTACTACGAGGAGCAGAACGGCGACCTGGGCAGTTTCCTGGCATCGGCGGTTGACATGGATCAGTTCATCGAGTCAGTGATCGCCACTGCTGATCATATGAAGGCCGCCCGTGGCAGCGACAAGATCATCAACCTCTCGTTCGACGAGTGGAACGTCTGGTATCAGAGCCGGTTCGAGAACGTCGACAAGATCAACGGCGTCGACAACTGGCCCATCGCACCGAGGTTGCTCGAGGACAGCTATTCGGTGGTTGACGCGGTGGTGGTGGGGAACCTGTTGATCTCCCTGCTTCGGCACGCCGATCGGGTGAGGTGCGCCTGCCTGGCCCAACTGGTCAATGTCATTGCTCCGATCATGACCCAGCCGGGCGGAATCGCCTGGCGGCAAACGATCTTCTTCCCGTTAGCCTTGACCGCCCAGCTTGCGCGCGGGGAGTCTCTCCAAGCTCAGCTCAGTTGCGACGAATACGACACGGCGGCGTACGGATCGGTGCCCGTGGTCGACGCTGCGGCGACGCACGACGGCCAAGCGGGTCGTGCGAGCATCTTTGTCGTCAACCGGAGCCTGACCGAGACGACCGAGCTCACCGTCGAGTTACCCTGCCTGACCGGCGACACGGCGGGCAGCGCCACGACACTCAGCGATGCCGATGTGTACGCCGCCAACACCCTGATTAATCCCAAGCGGGTCGGCCCCCACACAAACGAGTCGCTCACCCTCTCCGACGGCTACGCGACGATCGCGCTACCGCCCGTCTCCTGGACCGTGATCGAGATCAACCAGATTTCACCCGGGGCGGGTGAGGCATAGCCGCGTCGCGCATGGCACGTTTGTGCCAACGGAGACCGTGGCCGGTCGGGTTTCCCGATCCCACTGAGCCTTCGAGACAACCATCTGGAGGAGCTCATGAGTCCCGACCGACATGCACGCACCATGCTGCCCATCCCTGACCGGCCATCGTTCGGTCTGACCACTTATGACGCCAAGGATCCCGATACCGCGTACCCCCCGATCGAGCCCTTGGTCCCACCGGAGGGTGCACCGAACGTCTTGATCATTCTGCTGGATGATGTCGGTTTCGGCGCCTCCAGCACGTTTGGTGGTCCGTGTCGTACGCCGACGGCGGACCGGCTCGCGGCGGGCGGTTTGCGGTACAACCGTTTCCACACCACCGCGTTGTGTGCGCCGACGCGGGCTGCGTTGCTGTCGGGCCGTAATCACCATTCGGTGGGGATGGGCAGCATTACCGAGACGGCAACGTCGGCTCCTGGGAACAGCTCGTTGCGGCCGAACACCAAGGCGCCGTTGGCGATGACGTTGAAGCTGAACGGGTATTCGACCGCACAGTTCGGTAAGTGCCATGAGGTGCCGGTGTGGCAGTCCTCGCCGATGGGCCCGTTTGACGCGTGGCCCTCGGCTGGTGGCGGTTTCGAGACGTTCTACGGGTTCATCGGTGGCGAGAACAACCAGTGGGATCCGGCGCTCTATGACGGTACGACGCCGGTGGAGCCGCCGGCGACTCCGGAAGAGGGCTATCACCTGACCGAGGATCTGGCCGATCGGGCCGTCTCTTGGGTGCGTCAGCAGAAGGCGTTGATGCCTGAGAAGCCGTTCTTCGTGTATTTCGCGCCGGGCGCGACGCACGCCCCGCACCACGTCGCCAAGGAGTGGGTCGACCGTTACAAAGGTGCCTTCGATGACGGCTGGGACGTGCAGCGGGAGCGTACGTTCGCCCGTCAAAAAGAGCTGGGAGTCATCCCCGCGGATGCGGAGCTGACCGCCCGGCATGCCGAGATCCCGGCCTGGGATGACATGCCCGATGAGCTGAAGCCGGTGCTGGCGCGTGAGATGGAGGTGTATGCCGGGTTCTTGGAGCACGTCGACTATCACGCGGGCCGGCTGATCGATGTGATCGATGACCTGGGGGTCCTCGACAACACGATCATCTACTACATCGTCGGCGACAACGGCGCATCCGCCGAGGGCACCCTGAATGGCGCGTTCAACGAGTTGGCGAACTTCAACGGCATGGCCGCCCTGGAGACGCCGGAGTTCATGGTCAGCAAGATGGAGGAGTTCGGCTCACCGAGCTCCTACAACCACTATGCGGTCGGCTGGGCGTGGGCGATGGATACGCCGTTCCAGTGGACCAAGCAGGTCGCCTCGCATTGGGGTGGCACCCGCAACGGGACGATCGTGCATTGGCCGAACGGGATTGAGCAGCCCGGTGGTCTGCGCTCGCAGTTCAGCCACGTGATCGACGTTGCGCCAACGATCTTGGAGGCGACCGGCTTACCCGAACCCACCATGGTGAACGGCGTCCAGCAGTCGCCGATGGAGGGCACCAGCATGCTGTACAGCTTCAACGAGGCTGATGCACCGGAGCGCCACGACCTGCAGTATTTCGAGATGTTCGCCAACCGCGGCATCTACTACAAAGGGTGGAGCGCGGTGACCAAGCACCGTACGCCGTGGGTCATGGTCGGCGGGAAGCTGCCTGCGTTCGACGACGATGTCTGGGAGCTCTATGACGGCACTGACTACAGCCAGGCTCGCAACCTGGTGGCCGAGCGACCTGAGATGCTCGTTAAGTTGCAGCAGCT
>Ga0193705_1000148_pt1 | contig 15245 bp, 15 predicted proteins | sample U3m2metaG_FD_143045 | JGI IMG/M metagenome (GOLD analysis project Ga0193705, IMG submission 143045) | Soil microbial communities from a riparian zone of the East river system, Colorado, United States - U3m2 | ecosystem: Environmental > Terrestrial > Soil > Riparian zone | place: USA: East River... | reverse complement strand
GCTGAGCAGAGACATACTGATCTCGCGGACGCTGCGGCGTGGCTCTGGCAGTGGTTGTCAGATGCACAGCATCGAGATCTCCTCTACCTCTGGGTGGAAGCCTATGGTCGATCGCTGACGACCCCGCAGGGTCCGTGGGAAGGCTTTGCAGAATCGACCGTGCGCGACTGGTTGCGACTGCTCCAGGAGCATCAGCCTGAGGCTTTCCGCTCTACTGCCGCGGGTGCCCAGCAACGCACCAGGATTCTTGCGACGCTGCGCGGTGCATTGCTTGACTTGCTTGCCACGGGAGAGACCGCTCGCGTCACAGCCGCCGTCGAGGATGAGCTTGAGGCGCTCTGGTCCACCAGCACCAACCATTGAGTGATGCGCCGCAGAGAATGGATGTTGTGGCGCTCCGGCGAGGCAGGACCCGTACGTGGCTCTGGATAACGCTCGCCGTCACGATCATTTGCGTGGGGGCTCTGATCAGCGTCGGCACCATCAGAAGCGGCAGCGCCAGGAGCGAGTACGCCGCAAGTGGCGGCCAGTCGTTGACAGTGATGACCCGCAATCTCTATCTGGGCGGGAACATTGACCGCCCGATACGCGCGGCGTTCGACAAAACAGGTGCTGACGGAGTGCTTGCCCTGGGTCATGCCAACCACGAGCTGCGGGAGATCGTAGAGCGCACCGACTTCAGGACTCGAAGCCGGCTGCTCGCCGATGAGATCGCAGCCGCACGGCCCGATCTTGTCGGCCTTCAGGAGGTTGCGCTCTGGCGCCACGGACCCATGCAGCTGGACCGGATCGGCCAACTCAACGCGACGGAGGTCGACTATGACTTTCTGGCGATCTTGCTCAACGATCTGGCCAGCCGCGGCACTCGCTATGAGGCTGGCTCGGTGCAGCAGGAGTCAGATGTGGAGGCGCCGGCCTTCACCGGCAACCCCTTGTCCGCTACGGCTGGGGCGGCCGAGGATGTGCGTCTCACCGATCGCGATGTGATCTTGTTCCGAAGCGACTCCGGAATCCAGGTCGAGGACCGCGGCGGTGGTCAGTACGCAACGGAGTTCAAGGTCCAGCTTGGTGATGTGACTTTTCCTTTCGTACGCGGGTACGCCTGGGCTGATGTCGTCGTCGGACCGACCACCATCCGGTTCATCACCACCCATCTGGAGTCGCACAGCGCCAAGCTGGCCCGAGCGCAGGCCGATGAGCTGCTCAGCGGGCCAGCGGGTGACACACGTCTGTCCACGGTGATCGTCTGCGACTGCAATTCGAACCCGGCAAGCGTGGCGGCACGTGCGCCGCTGCCCCTTGGAACCGGCGGTGCGTACCGGTTGATCACCGAGGATCACGGATTCACCGATCTCTGGCTGGAGCAGCCGGGTCGGGCCGGCCCAGGCAATACGGCTTCACTAGCCGAGCTCGCCAACAACACAACCCCGCATTTCACCCGGCGCATCGACCTCGTACTGGCTAGGCCGGCATCGCCGGACCAGATCACGGCCAGCCGAGCCGAAGTCAGCGGGAACGAACTGAGGGATCGAGATCCGGTCACCGGCCTCTGGCCATCGGACCACGCCGGCGTCGTTGTGCAGCTGCAGATCGGGTGATCCGTGTTTGACGCGCTCTCCCCGCAACGACGACGTCTGGCACTGGGCGCTGCAGCCGTGGTGCTGTTGTTGATCATGACCATCGCCGTGATCGCCGTGGTCCGCGTTACGGCCAGCTCCGTTCATCCCGTCCCGCAGACAGAGCCCGGCCCGGTCCTGTTGGTGCCGGGGTACGGCGGCAATCTCCAATCGCTTCAGCCGCTGGTGACTGCATTACGCTCAGCTGGCCGGATCGCTGTCATGGTGGAACCGGTAGGGGATGGCACTGGTGATCTTCGGGTGCAAGCCCAGCATCTCGCCGAGGTCGCTGCTCGGGTACGCGAGGATGCCGGGGCGGCCTCGGTTGACGTCATTGGATACTCAGCGGGCGGGGTCGTTGCCCGGGTCTGGGTACGAGACGACGGCGGTGCGAAGGTCGCGCGGCGCGTCCTCACACTCGGCTCGCCACACCACGGATCGAGTCAGGCAGCCCTCGGAGCCGAATTTGCTGGCGGATGTGCTGCTGCTTGCGAGCAATTGATTCCCGACAGCGATCTGCTGCGTCGGCTGAACGCCGGCGATGAGACGCCCGCTGGGCCACTCTGGTCAACCGTTCGGTCGACAAGCGATCAGGTGGTGACGCCTGTGGATTCTGCTGCCTTGTCGGGTGCCATCAACATCGTCGTCCAGGATGTCTGTCCAGGCTCGACAACGGCGCACGGCGACCTGCCCAGCAGCCCCGTCGTACTGGCGGCGCTTGGCTCGGTGCTCGGCGCCGAGATGCCTCGGGCACCGAGCGATGTCGCTTGTTGATCTTCAGTCGTCGATATCTTTGGTGCCGAAGTTTGCCCACGCAGCCAACGTGAAAACAGTCAGATATCCCAGCTGAACCACCAGCCCACGCACCACGTCTCGCCACAGAATCGGGTCGCGGAACAGATCGACGAAGGCCAGCCAGTAACGGGTCGGCAGGAACGGATGCAACGCGTCCGCCGCGTCCAGTCCGAGCAACACGGTTGACGCGACCAGGACGCCGATAGTGCCAAGAGCCGCACCGATACCCGACCTCGTCAAGGTCGAGAAAAACAAGGCGATTGCCGCGACGCCGAGCATTGAGATGATCACGTAACCAAGCGCCAGCGCGGTTCGCCAGGTGAGCTCCTGCTGGGTGAGCGTCGAGCCACTCAGGCTTACGGTGCCGGTGGCCGGGGCTCGGCCTAGCAAGAGGCGGCCCTCGGCGTAGCTCACTCCGGCAACGGCAAAGACGGCAAGCAGCACGAACGCCACGACGGTGGCGAGTTTGGCGAGCAGCAGGTGGGTGCGGCCAACTGGCCGGACGAGGAGATAGCGCAGCGTGCCGGTCTGGCTTTCTCCGGCGATGGCGTCGCCACCCAGTACGGCGACGGCGATCGGCAGCAACAGAGGCAGCACGACACCGAGCGCGGCGAGTGGGAAGAGCGTGCCGTCGCTGAGAACGGCCGAAAGGAAGGGCGGACCTGTACCGGGTCGCGGACCAAGATCAGTAACCGCCAGCAGGACCGCCACCAGAGTCGGTAGGGCAACCAGCATCCCGAGAATGAGCCAGGTACGCGGCCTGCAGATCATCTTGATCAACTCGACGACGATCATGCTCGTGCCTCAGCTTCGAGAACGATCTCCTCCAGAGTCCTGCGGTAGGGGCCGATCTCGTCCACGCGTACGCCCTCAGCGACCAGGTAGGCGTTGAGCCGGGCCGGATCCTCGGCGCGCACGAGCAGCCGGTCATCCGCGACGGACGCCACAACGTCACCGAGCAACTCTGTGCTGCAGCGGTCGATGTCCGGCGTCCGGACCGCTACCAGACCAGTCGGTCGCAACAGGGTGTCCAACTCCTCCTGCAAGATCAACCGCCCATCGCGCAGGACCCCGACATGGGTACACATCTGCTCGATCTCGGCAAGCAAGTGGCTGGAGAGGAAGATCGTTGTGCCTTCGGCGTTGAGCTGCAGCAACAGCTTCCGGATCTCCTGGATGCCTTGGGGGTCGAGTCCATTGCTTGGCTCATCCAAGATCAGCAGTGTCGGTTGGCGCATCAGGGCGGCGGCCAGTCCGAGCCGCTGACGCATGCCTTGTGAGTAGGTGCGGACCGGTCGGCGATCACCGGGGTTGAGGCGAACCTGCTCCAGTGCAGTGCGTATCCGGGTGCGTCGCTCTTCTCGTCGGCTGCGGTCGGATCCGGTTGCATCGAGCAACGCGAGATTTGCGCTGCCGGACAGGTGCGGGTAGGCGGCCGGGCTCTCCACGAGTGAGCCGATGCGTGGCAGCACGCTTCGGCGGGCAGTTGGCATTGGCATCCCCAGCACCTCCGCTTCGCCGGAGGTCGGGAGCACCAGTCCCAGCAGCATGCGCACGGTGGTGGTCTTGCCCGAACCGTTCGCGCCGAGGAATCCGTACACGTCGCCCGCGCGAACTTCCAGGTTCACGCCGTCGACAGCGCGCAGCTCGCCGTAGCGCTTGGTCAGTGCTCGCGTTCTGATGACATGCCCGTTGGTCGCGTCGGCGCCCGTCATTGGCGCTCCAGCAACTCTGCCGCTGCCCGCTGTAGGGTTTCTGCCGGCACCGTACCGGCCAGCAAGAAGGCCTCGCCGCGTCCCCGAAACGGGGTAATCAGCAGTCCGACGGGACCGACCGGCAGCAAGGTACCGACGTCGGTGACCTGCGCGTTGCCGCGATCGTGGAGTTGTTGCCGCAGTGGTCTGGCGACCCGGCCGCGCAATGGCAAGGCGATCAAGGTCGTCGGCCCACGCCCATAGATCCCGACTGCACCCGGATCCTCGCCGTCGCGTGAACTCAACCCGGCAAGCGAAGCGGGCAGGTCGTACCGTGCGAGCGCGTTTGCCGCTGCAGCGACGTCGACCGATTCCTCGTAGACGACTCGTATGCCGCCAGCCAAGGTGAACCTCGTCGTCGAAGCGGAGGGTGCGCCGAGCTTGAGCTCACGAAGCGTTGTGGTGAGCACAGGACGCTGGTCGCCAACGCCGTACAGCTCTACCTCGAGCGGCAGCCCGCTGACTGCATCAGCCCAGATGTCGACATGGCCGACGGTGGTTGCCTTGTCGCTCGGAGTAAGTCGCAGGCCCGCTGCGTTGATGCCCGCGAGCCGCCGCCCTGGCAGCGGGCTTAGTTCGCTCATCCGTACGCCCTGCAGCACGGACCGGGCGAAGGTTGGCGGCAGCAGATCTGAGGCATCAGGCAATCTGATCTTGGAGACAGGGGAATAGGTCGCGGTTTCGGACTCGAAGACCCACCGAACGGTGCCACTGCCTTGGCGGAACAGATCGGTCTCGCCGGTACCGCGGATCCGGTCGACCCGCCAATCATCCAGGCCGCGCCACCAGACCCGAAGCTGGGTGTTCTCTCCGAGCAGTTGAGCCAGTGTGGCAAATGACTCGTTGTCGGGCACCTGCAGTGTTCCGTCGGTCTCCACGAATCCTGACCACCCGACATTGGCCGATTGTTGGATTCGGCCGGCCAGCTCGATGACAGAACTGTCAGAGGACGTGGCCGGACGTGAGGCAATCAGCAGAGGCGTCGCGACGAAGGCAGCCGCGGTCAGGAGCACGACCAGCCAGCGTGCCGACATGGCGCCACTTTAGGTCGGATGCACTAACGCGACCGCGAAGCTGCGAGGCGCACTTGATCTCGGCCTGCGAATGATGACGGGAGACAGGCACCAAGAAAGATCTTGTGCAACCGCGCAAAGAATCTGCCGTCGACCGTTGATTCTCGTCACGAAGTGTCCATTTTCGGCGGAACTGGTTTTGGCGCTCGGCGTCTGCTTCGGTAAAGTTCATCAGAACTCGCGAGCAAGCATTTTAGCCCCGAGATGCGGCCGCACCAGTGTCGTGGAACCCCCTACCGACGCCTGTCGCCCTTTGCTTGAGGAAACGTATGCCGCAAGCCGCACCACCAAGATCGCAACAGAGTTATCGGCACGAAGCGTTCATGTGGCGTGATGCTGACGACTATGCCTCTGTCCTCACACCATTCGTCGAGGACGGTCTGGCGGCAGGCGAGGCCGTCATGGTCGCCGTAGTCCGGCGCCATGCCAACTGGTTGCGCGAAAGCCTCGGCACCCAGGCTCGCAAAGTGAAATTCGTCGACATGGCCAAGCTTGGCCGGAATCCTGCACGGATCATTCCCGCTTGGCAGAAGTTCGTTGATCAGCATTCGGGTTATGGACGCCCGGTACGCGGTGTGGGTGAGCCGATTTGGGCCGGTCGTCGGCCAGAAGAGATTCTGGAATGCCAGCTTCATGAGGCCTTGCTCAATCTGGCGGTCGACCCGAAGATTCCACTCTGGCTGATCTGCCCGTACGACCTGCAAGGGCTGGACTCCTCGGTCATCAAGGAAGCGCACCGCAGCCACCCCGCGATCATGGAGGGTGACCGCTATCACGGGAACTCCGATTATGGCGGTGCTGCCCACGTCGAGGCGATGTTCAGCACGGACCTTCCCAATCTGGGTCCCGATCCAGCGGAGTTCACTTTCACCACCGACTCGGTTGATCGGGTGTTCAACATCGTCACGTTGGAGGCCTACGGCGCTGGGCTCTGGTCAGACAAAGTGACCGACCTCGCTGCCACCTCGCGCCGGCTCGCCTCGTGCAGTCTGCGCCGGGGCGCCACCGATGGGACGATCCAGATCTGGGACCTGCCGTACGCGCTGATCTGCGAAGTGTCCGATCGCACCATGATCGAGGATGTGTTGGCTGGCCGGCGGGCGCTCGTATCCAGCGACCGCGACGGGCTCGCCTCCGCCAACCGCAAATGCGACCTTGTGCAGCTGCGCTCGACCGCCTCAGGGACGACGGTGCGCCTTCACATGTGGAAGTAGAGAGCACCGCTCAGCAGCGAATCGACGAACTCACTCGTCGTCGACGGTGAGCGCCCAGGTGTAAAGCACCGCGGCGGCCAAGCACGCAATCGTGCGTACGTGGTTGCCGGCAGTCCAGCGGCGTAGGTAATCCCGCCAGACGGCGTCGGTTCCGCGAGCGTTCGGATCCAGGCCGGCCAGGGCGTTGTTCAAGGGCACGTTGTACGCCGCGGTGACGCCGACGGCACCTGCGACGTACAGCACGGTGCCAGCGACAGCCGCCACTCTGCGCGGCGATGGACCGCGGACACCGGTCCAGACACCTACAGCCGCGCAAGCGGCAGCAGTGCCAAATAGTGCCGCCATCAATCCGGGCCGTACGGCAGTCAGGTTGATCTGCTGCATTGCAGCTGTTCCTGAAGCGGTCGGTACCTGTCGCAGTCCGCGCATGATGAAGGTCGAGAACCCGTAAAACACCCCGCCGACCGTTGCCGATCCAACCGCGGCCACCCCGGTCAGCAGGTTCAGAGCTGCGCTCATCGGGCCACCAACCATGGGCGATGGACTTGAGATAACCCTTTGTGGATTGCATTCATAGTCACTATCCCAACGCCAATCGCTGCAACTAAACATGCTCTTGAGTCGCTGAAACATACGAGATCGTCTAGCTTGGCGTCATGGATGTGATTGCTGGGCTCCTGGACGGCCCTCGCGCTCGGCGCGCCTTCCTGCTGCGCTCGGTACTTGTTTCGCCGTGGTCGATCAGGGTGCTGGACGAGGCGCCGCTGGCCCTCGTGGCAGTCGTCCGCGGCCACGCTTGGGTGCTGCCCGACAACTACGCCGCGGTTCGCATCAGCAAAGGCGACGTCGTCGTGCTCCGCGGACCCGATCACTACACAGTGGCCGATCAGCCGAACACACCACCCCAGGCCCTCATTCATTCCGACGAATCGTGCACCAGCCTTGATGGTGGCGAACTCGACTGGCAGCCGGGCACAGGCGTCCGCACCTGGGGCAATGCATCATCCGACGGGCTGCCCGAAGCAACTCTGCTCACGGGCACCTATCTTGCGCGTGGCGCGGTCAGCCAGCGGCTGCTCGCAGCTCTACCGCCGGTCGTCCATGTCTGCTACGCCGACACCGATCGGACGCTGATCGACGTCCTCGCTACGGAGATGGGCAAAGATCAACTCGGCCAGCAGGCGGTCCTTGATCGGCTTCTTGATCTGCTGCTCGTCTCGACCCTCCGCGCTTGGTTCGATCGCCCAGACGCCATGCCGCCCGGCTGGTATCGCGCTCAGAGTGATCCTGTCGTCGGGCGGGTACTGATGCTGATCCAACACAATCCCGAACGTCCCTGGACGCTTGCGAGCCTCGCTGCCGCGGTGGGCATGTCTCGCGCAGGGCTGGCGCGCCGGTTCGGCGATCTCGTCGGCGAGCCGCCGATGACCTTCCTCACCACGTGGCGTCTTGCCCTGGCCGCTGACCTCCTCAGTGAGACATCGCACACCCTGGAGCACATTGCTCGTCAGGTTGGATACAGCAACGCCTTCGCTCTCAGCGCCGCCTTCCGGCGCGAGCGGGGAATCAGTCCGCGCGAACATCGGGTCGCCGCAGCACAAGCCGGGTCAGCTCAGGGTGCACCGCAGCAGTTGTGACTGCTCGACTGGCAAAGAATAGATCAACCGAGACAGCCGAACACCAAGATCAAATCCGACATGCCAGCATCCGGGCACTACTCCATGGTTGTGCACCGAACAGCTCTCGATGATTAGGACCGGGCGGCATCCGCGCGGTCAAGATTCAGCCAAGCCGGCGCGCCGAGCCGTGGAATTAGTTCTCCGATGCAATAGCGTGTTCGCTCATCATCCTTCGGGCGGCAGACCCGAATACGTTACACATTTGCGCATCGACTTTTCTGGTTGAGCGCACGTACCCTGAGGGTTGGGGAAGGACTCTGTGCGGCATCTCGCCGACCGGTTAGTAGTAGCTGCGCCGAAAGGGGGCTTCATGCCCAGCACAAGGGTCCGCCCTGCAGTCCTGATCGTTCTCTTTACTTCCCTATTGGTTTTCGCGAATTCTGCCGCGGCATATGGTGATGATCCCGAGACGCCGCCCTGCAACACCGCGACTCCGTTCACCCCCTTCAACTTTCCCGACCCAACCAAGATCGACAACAAATGGAATCCTTTGATTCCGGGGACGCAGTTCACCTTGAACGGACAAGCCGACCGCGGTGGCGGGCTGCTGCCACACGAAGTGGTGACCACCGTGACCGATCTCACCAAGGTGGTCAACGGCGTACGCGCCGTCGTTATCTTGGAGAAGGACATCAATGAGGGCACCGTCGAGGAAGCCGAACTGAACTTCCAAGCGCAAGACAGCGGCGCAAACATTTGGAATATGGGTGAATATCCCGAGGAATACAAGAACGGCAAGTTCGATGGCGCCCCCGATGTCTGGATTGCCGGCCTGAATGACGCCCAGCCAGGCAACTCCATGATCGGGAATGCTCAGCTGGGTACACCTGAATATCTCCAAGGCTGGTCACCCGAGATCGAGTTCTTGGATTGCGCGAAAGTCTTCATGATGCAACAGCGGACCTGCGTACCTGCTGGCTGCTACGACGACGTGATGGTCACTGACGAGCGCAGTCCGCTTGAGCCCGAGAGCGGACACCAGCGGAAGTTCTACGCGCCGGAGTTGGGAAATGTCCAGGTGGGCGCTGTCAATGATCCAGAAAACGAAACATTGGTCCTGACCAAGGTCGCCCACCTCAGCCCAGAAGAGCTGGCGAAGGTTCGCCAGGACGCGCTGAAGCTGGAGAAGAACGCGTACAAGGTCAACCAGGTCTATCGCAAGACCCAACCCATCACTCCGCCAGCCATCGTGCCGGGTCCTCTCGGCGGTTAGTAGACGTGCGGCGCCACAGCACCCGACCTCAACCAAGAAGCTAGGAGCTTCGCCGGTTGCGTCGACTGGCGGTCGCTTCGGTCATCGCTGTATAGATCTCGATCAGTGCCCGGCGCTGCCGCGCGGTCAGTCCTGGATCGGCCGAGATCGCGGCGACGCTTGCGGCATGCTCACCAGGTTGGGGCTCTGTTTCCTGATCCTCGTCGGCATCAGAAGCATGATCATCATCACTGGAGCGCGGCCGTAGCGTTTCCGCGGAGACGCCCAGCGTTGCGGCAATCCCCTCGAGCACATCGGCTGATGGCGCGCGCAGGCCATGCTCGATCTGAGATAGATACGGATTGGAAATGCCAGCCATAGCCGCGACCTGACGCATCGACAGCTCGGCCAGCTCTCGTTGCCGCCGGATAAGCTCGCCGATCAGATTCTCCGATGGTTCCTCGCGCGGATTCATAGACCTATCGTAGAGATCGGCGATGTGACCCATCTCGCACGAGCAGCGCTAGCACAGCTAGCGTTTTGTGGCTAACATTGGGTGTTGTAATCCCACAATCCAAGGAGAACACTCATGGCTAAGACCGACACTGCCAAGAAGATCAATGATTTCACCGAAGGCTTCGGCGACGTCTCTGAGCGCTACCGCGTCTTCAACGAGAAGTTGATCGAGACTGGCAAGAAGACCGGCAACGCCGCGCTCGAGAGTTACGAGAAGGCTGTTGCCAGCTACGTCGACTACCGGACGCAGCTCGCCGACGCGACCCAGCTCGACTGGGTGAACACCGTCGTCAAGGCGCAGAACGACTTGATCACCGAGGTCACCGCGGCGTACACCTCCGCCGTTCGGGATGTCCTGAAGTAGAACCGTATGCTCAAGCTGTGACAACACAGCAGTCGGCGGATGATCAGCTGAGGCTCGGCGAGATCATCCGCCGGCAACGAGAGCTGGCCGAGCTGTCGATGCGTCAGGTCGCGGCTATGGCTGGCATTTCCAATCCGTATCTATCTCAGATCGAACGCGGGCTGCGGGCCCCGTCGGAGGAGGTGCTGCGGGCAATCGCCGAGTCTCTTGATGTCTCTGCCGACCTGTTGCGCGGCGACAAGCCGGAGGATGCGTCGGCGGAGGTCATCGAGGCGATCCAGTTGGATCCCGACTTGACGGCATCCCAGCGCCGTTCGCTGATTGAGGCGTATCAGGCGCTGCGCCGGGTGACTCTGAAACACCGCAGGGTTCGGGTGTCGCGATGAGCGAGACGAGCGGCGCAGAATCTGGCGGCCGACCAGCCAGCGCCGACGATGACTGGGACAGCATTGACGAGGCGGTCCGCGATCAACTTGGCCAGCTGCTGACAGCGGGCACCAATCTTTTCAGCGGCAGCGACCTGATGGGCCGGCTCGACCCGCTCTCGTTGTTCTCTCCGCTGCTACGCACCGGCCTTGCCGCGGCAGCTCGCCCCGACAAGATAGCGGGCGTGGTCACCCGTACCGGAGGCGAGATGCTGCGCGCCACCGCGGCGGCTGCCGTACGCGCAACCGGCGGCAACTCGTCGTACACGCCGAAGCGTGGCAAGGACCGGCGGTTCACCGATCCGGCCTGGACCAGCAACGCCGGCTACTGGTGGCTCAGAGAGATCTACCAGGACTGGGAGCAGTCGTTGCTGGAGATCGTTCGAGACACCGAAACATCGCCCGCGATCAAGCAAAAGGCGGAGTTCGCGGTGCAGTTGATCATCGATGCGCTGGCGCCGACCAACTTCGCCTTGGGAAATCCGGCGGTGATCAAGAAGGCCCTTGACACCGGCGGCCTGTCGTTGGCGAAAGGGGCGCGCAACCTCGTCGATGACCTGCGGACCAATCGCGGCGCACCGCGTCAGGTGGTGGCGGGTGAGCATACAGTCGGCGAGGACATGGCCGTCACACCGGGCAAAGTGGTCTTCCGCAACGACCTGATGGAGCTGATCCAGTACGCGCCAAGCACCGCCGAGGTGCACGAGATTCCGCTGCTCTTCAGCCCGCCATGGATCAACAAGTACTACATCATGGACCTCGCTCCAGGCCGCAGCCTCGTGCAGTGGGCGGTTGATCATGGACACACCGTGTTCATGATCAGCTACCGCAACCCCGATGAGCGGATGCGCAATGTGCAGATGGACGACTATCTGATCTCGGGCCCGATCGCGGCGCTTGAGGTGGTTCGCAACATCACCGGTGCAGCGAAGGTCAACCTGCTGGGCCTGTGTCTCGGCGGCACACTGACGATGGCGAGTCTCGCCTACCTCGATGCGGTCGGGCTGGAATTGATCAACTCGGCAACCTTCCTGAACACCTTGATCGACTTCAGTGAACCCGGCCTGCTTGGCGTCTTCACCGACGAAGCAAGCATCCGCCGGCTCGAGAAGACGATGAAGCGCACCGGCTTCTTGCCGAAGGAGGACATGCAGCGCTCCTTCAACCTGCTCCGGACCAACGATCTGATCTGGAACTACGTGGTCAGCAGCTGGCTGATGGGGGAGGAGCCGTCGGCGTTCGATCTACTCAGCTGGAACAACGACTCGACCCGAATGCCAGCCGGGATGCACACCTTCTATCTCCGCAGCTGCTATGTCGAGAACCAGCTGGCACGCGGTGTCATGGAGCTGGCCGGGCAACGACTTGATCTTGCAAAAGTTGATCAAGATCTCTACTTCCTTTCGGCCGAGCAAGATCACATCGCGCCGTGGCGAAGCTCGTACGCGGGCGCCCGGCTGCCCGCCGGAGACGTACGCTTCGTGCTCTCGAACTCCGGCCATATCGCGGGGATCGTGAATCCGCCGAGTCCGAAGTCAATCCATCGAGTTCTCGAGGGCAATAAGCCGCTGCCGGCGGATCCAGCCGAGTGGATGGCGGCCGCGACTGTCCATCCGGTGACCTGGTGGGAGGACTGGGCCGAATGGATTTCGGCCCGGGCCGGGGCCATGCGCAAGCCGCCGCGGATGGGTAGTCGTAAGTACCGTCCGGTAACCGATGCGCCTGGAACCTACGTTCTGGAAGCGTGAGCCCGGCTTACCGGGACGTACTAGCTCGGCTCCGCCAGGGTGACGAATTGGTATCCGTGCGAACGGTAGTCATCGATGATCCCTTGCAAAGCCGCAACTGTTGCCGATCGGTTTCCACCACCATCATGGAGCAAGATCACCGGATGCTCCTCAGTCAGTCCGCCCGCAACCCGCTTTCGGATGACCGGGGCCAATTTCTTGTAGTGCGCGGTCGCCCAGTCTCTGGGGTCAGTCGACCACAAGATCATCGACAGGTCAGCCGCCTGGGTGACTTTTCGGGCACCCTTGACGATCCCTCCAGGTGGACGAAACACGCACGGCTCGAGGCCTGTGGCAGCAAGGATTGCGTGATTGGTGCGTTCGATCTCGGCAGTAACGGTGCTGCGCTTCCAACCGGCTTTCGCCCGTGGAATGCGGTGTGACCAGGTGTGATTGCCTAACGCGTGACCTTCGCCGACAATCCTGCGCAACATCTCTGGTTCAGCGGCCGCACGCTGACCGATCACGAAGAACGTCGCGCGCACGTTATTCCTGCGCAGTATCTCCAGCACTGCCGGCGTGGCCGACCCCGGGCCGTCGTCGAAGGTCAAAGCCACGGTCCGGACTGCTGCATCGGCAACAGCCGGCGCAGTATGGACGATCCCCTTCGCAGGCCGCGGGCATTTTTGCTGCGCCTCGGGCGCGTGCTGAGCGACGGTGATCGATGTTCTCTCTGGTGATGGTTGCGATGTGGCAGTCATCGTTCTCAGACTGTCGGTGACGGCGCCGATGACAGCGTGTGCCGTGACGGTGCTGAGAACGGCCAGCAACGCGGCCAGCACGCTCACCCGATCCCATCGCACGCGCACCCGGGCGGGACGAACCGGCGTGGGGCCGGCCATCCGCCGCCTACGCTCCGCTTGCCGCGTCGCGGCCATGCCTCATCCTGCATCGTCCCAGCCTCCACAACCGTGTACTCATCGGCATGTCGCCGCAAGAACTGGAGCACAGCAAGATCAACAAGGGCGCAGGTGGGAGATACGCACCACTGAGCGACCCGGCTCCCGCATTGACCACTGGAGGCGTTCCGTCGACGAGCTGCAAGTCGGGATATCGGACGAGTGCTAGCTGAAAAGCACATTAGGCTCCCGTCATGGCTCGCGTTCTCGTGGTACCCGGGCTGGCGGTACGCGCGTACGCTGAACCGCCCGTCCAGCATCTCCGCGACAATGGCCACAACGCCACGCTGCTCAAACCGCCCGCCTGGCGTGGTGTTGATCACGATCTCGAGCGTTACGGCCGCCACCTGGCAGCCGATATCGACAGCGACGGTGCTCCGGTGGATGTGCTCATCGGTCTGTCGGCCGGCACCCAGGCCGCCGCTGTTGGCGCGTCATTGACGAGCCTGGTCAAACGGCTGGTGCTGGTGAGCCCAACCATCGATCCGGCGTACCGTTCCATGATCAAGCAGTCGTTCGTCTTCGTCAGAGGCGACCCGCACGACAAGTCAGCCTTCTACCGCCATCTGCCGGACTGGTCCCGGGCCGGCATTCCGCGCATCGTCCGCGGCTTCGCCTCCGCTATCAGATTGCACCTAGAAGACATGCTGCCGAAAGTGCTGGCGGAGATCACGATCATCCACACCGAGTACGACCCGCTCACCACTCATGCTTACGCCGCACAGCTCGCCGAGACCGCCGGAGCCAGGCTCGTGCTGATTCCGGGCGTGAGTCATTCCTGGCCGCAGGAGGATTCGGCGAGGTTCCTCCGGTTCATCAACGAGTTGATCAGCTGAACGCCCTGCGCATCTAGGCTGACGTGGTGAGCGATCTTCACCCGAAACAGGTGGTCGCATCCTTCGACTCCGCGAGCGTCCTGCACGCGGCCACGGTCGCCGCCCTCAATGGTCAGCCGTTTCACAACCTCGGCAGCTCGTCGTTGGCTGGGCTCGCCGTGCGAGCAGCTGGCCGGCTGCCGTGGTCGGTGCTGCGGGGCATCTATACCCGTATCGGCGCGTCGGAAGGAATCAATCCTGATCGGCTTGGCGATGTTGATCTAACCGCCGTCGCGGAGTCGTTCGCGGAGCGTTATCCGAAGCGGCGCTACCCAGCGGTCCTGCTCGGCTCGAGCAATGGTGCATTGACTCACCTTGCAGCGGCGATGCAGGTGCCGTGGCTGCCCGACACCGTACTGGTGCCCGTCGGCCATGTCGGCGATCCCGACCGACCCGACCTAGCCATGGACTTCGGTCGTTCCGTAGCGCCAGCGTTGCTCGACCGCAATCCCGACATCACTTTGCATCACATGCATGATCAGTTGCAGGACGTTCTGATGGCGGAACGAATGAGCTACTTCCGCGTGAAATGGAGCCGGCTGCCGGATGCGTACGCCGCCTTCATCGACAAGCAACTGGCTCCGGGTGGGACTGTGGTGGTCGTTCGTGATCACTCAAGCTGGCCGGTCACCCGGGTTGGACCGCGGCATGTCTTTCAAACCGGCGGTCGCGGTGGTACCTCTCCCGAGGGATATCTAGCACTCCCGCATGCCCCGGCTCCAGATGAGAAGGCGGCCGAATCCGAGTGGGGCCTTGATCCCGCTTTCCGGAACGACGTACAGGCGTGGTGCGCTCGGCGCGGCTTCCGATACACCGAGATCAGCTACGACGGGCCGCAGGCGACGTCCGCCGCCGTAGCGACGGTGATGCGGGATTGGTATCGCGCTCGTGGTGAGTCGGCCGATCGTCTTGTGGTGCCCTGCTTCGTGTTGGGTGATCCGTGGCAGACCATCTGCGCCGGCGCCGTTCCGTTCTGGATCTATTTCGCGGTACAGCCGGCATTGCGCTCCCTTGACGCGTATCTCACCGAGGCAGACCGGTACGCCGACGTAAACC
>Ga0193705_1000147_pt1 | contig 15293 bp, 10 predicted proteins | sample U3m2metaG_FD_143045 | JGI IMG/M metagenome (GOLD analysis project Ga0193705, IMG submission 143045) | Soil microbial communities from a riparian zone of the East river system, Colorado, United States - U3m2 | ecosystem: Environmental > Terrestrial > Soil > Riparian zone | place: USA: East River... | reverse complement strand
GTTTCTATCTGCTTGCGTTCTATCTGCTTGTGCGACGCCGGTCCTCAATCGATGCGCTCCGCGTTGAAACGATAGCCCCGCTTCATGATCGTCGTGATCAGTCCGGGCACATCAAGCGCGCGCCGCAGCCGGCTCATCGCCATGTGCAGAGCATGCTCATCGGGAGTGTCCGGAAGGCGGGCGATCAGCTCCTGGCGCGAGAGCACTGAGTTGCTGGATGCCAAGGCGACAAGGAGTGCCAACGCACTCGGTCCCAGGGAGATTCGCCGATCATTGACCCAGACCTGGTGCCCCCGCAGCTCAATGATTACCCCGTCTCTTTGGAACCGCTGGATGTGGCGCTGGGTCAGCTCTTCGGTCACCAGGCGAACCAGCGCTCCGAGCCGGTACCGGTCGGGGACCAAAGGGTCGATGCCCGCCTCGCGCAGCGGCTCTGCCGTCACCGGCCCAACCGCAGCACTCGCCACGTAATCCGAATGAGCCTGGACGAACTCCCGACGTACGCCCAACGCCTCGGCAGCCTCAAGCGTGGCTGCGGCCGCTGGCGCGCTGGTGAACGGATTCGATTGCACCCAGCGATACGGGGTTACAGTCATCACACAGTCGCTGATCTCCGCCAGTCGAGTCAGCGCGATCTCGTCGGTGTACCCGTGGAGCTGGACGGCCACTCGGCGACCAGGCCGCTGGGCGGCGATCACCGCGTCCACCAGCGACGCCGTGGTGTCCAGGTCGCTGGTTTGAACGTCGAGCAGGCCTGCAGCGCGTACGGCGCCGTGCGCCTTTGGCCCACGTGCGAAGATTCGCGCCGCCTCCAAGGCGGCGGTGAGTTCCGCGCCCAGACCTGCGGCATCGGCGACCTCGAGCCACCGGCGCATCCCATAGCCCGTCGTCACCAGCACCACGTCTGGCCGGGCGGCGATCAGCCTCCGGGTTTCGATGATCAGCGAGTCGTCCTGGTCATTGGGCACGATTGTCAGTGCTGGGGCGTGTAGCACCTGGGCGCCGCGGCGTTCCAGGGCGGCGATCAGGTCAGCCGATCGACGATCGGAGGTGACGCCGATCCGGAACCCGCGGAGCACGTCGGCCGGCAGGCGTGCAGCTGGATCCATAGTCAAGAGTCGTCCATTTATCAGGAGGCACGCGCCCGAGCCGACAGCGACCGGTGACCGAAGGCGTCGATCACCTCGGCGGAATGGACGTACTGAGGCGCGACCGCTACCACGTCGCCGATCACCACCACGGCAGGCGCGCAGATGTCCAGCCGGCGAACTTCCGCGGGCAGCCTGCCGACCGGGCTCATGGCACTGCGCTGGGCATCCGAGAAGCCGCGTTCGATCGCGGCAGCTGGTGTCGCGGGGTCCAACCCGGCACGGCACAGGCCCGCGACGATCTGGGTCAGGTTGTTCATTCCCATCAAGATCACGATCGTGCCACCGAGCCGAACCAATCCCTCCAGCTCTCGAGGGTCCGGAGGAGTGTGGCCGGAGATGACGGTGAACGACTTGCTGACACCGCGATGCGTGACCGGAATACTGCTGGCTGCAGGTACCGCAACCGCACTGGACACTCCGGGCAGGACGTGTACTGGTACGCCGGCGAGGACACAGGCCTGCATCTCCTCACCGCCCCGGCCGAAGACGAAGGGGTCGCCACCTTTGAGGCGGACCACGGACTCGCCGCGTTTCGCGCGCGTGGTCATCAAATGCTCAATGGTGCGTTGCGGGATCGGATGGTGATAGGGAGACTTTCCGACATCGATCAGCTCCACGCCGGGGGCGATCTCGGCCAGGTCCTCAGTTGGGGCGAGCCGGTCGTAAAGGATCACGTCTGCTTGCCGCAGTGCATCGCATGCCTCAAGTGTCAGCAGCCCCGTGCGTCCTGGCCCGCCGCCGACCAGGGTGACCTGGCCACCGCCGGGAGCCGGAGCCTCGTTGATCATCAGCAAGTGCAGATGGGCCACCAACTCGCTGATCCGGTCACGCAAGGCCAGCGAGAGGCCCACGTCAACGACGAGCCACGCCGGTCCGATGAGGCGCAGCAGGCCGGCGGTGTCAGTTGCCTCCGGCTGCATCGCATACCGCACGGTGCTGGTCCGTTCGGCAGCCGCCGGAAGCGGGCCACGGGTCGCCAACGTGACCGCGGCGCCGCTGCTGATGAAGCGGCGCAACGCCTGCCGAGCACCGAGCACGTCCCCGAAGATCACCACCTTGCGGCCTTCGGGATCAAGATCAATCTGCATGTAGCTCACCGACCCGCCGAAAGTGTCGAGTATTGACCAAGCCTGAATACGACCCTATGAATTCCCCATTACCTCGCGGTTTCTCGCAGGTAACCGTGAGTCATTGCTGGCTCACCCGATGGGCGCGCCACCGTGAGGCCGCCGTAACGGGATCGAAACGCGCGCCCGGCTGGGCATCGGAATCACGGAACCTCACATGCGGATCAATCGGATGTGAGCGATCAGTGAGCTTCCCGTAACGCGTCCAGCAGCCCCTCGTAACAGCGTCTGCCCACGATAGAGAAGGTGAGCGCCACCCCTACCCTCACGCACTGCCCCTATTGCTCGCTGCAGTGCGGTGTCTCGATGGTGGCTGGGGACCGCCCTGCATCTCTTCAACCACAGCACGACTTTCCTACCAACCTCGGCGGATTGTGCTCCAAGGGCTGGACAGCCGCGACGCTTCTTGATCACCCTCAGCGGCTGCTGACGCCGCTGGTGCGGAGCGTGCCCGGCGATCGGACCAGCGAGTTTCGCGCCGCCTCCTGGGACGAGGCGCTTACCTGGGTTGTCTCCAAGATCACTGCGCTGCAGACCGCCGACGGCCCCGATGCGATCGGATGCTTCGGTGGTGGCGGCCTCACCAACGAGAAGGCGTACGCGTTCGGCAAGTTTGCCAGGGTCGCGCTGCGGTCATCGATGATCGACTACAACGGGCGCTTCTGCATGTCATCGGCCGCGACGGCGGCCAACCGAGCGTTCGGAATCGACCGCGGATTGCCCTTCCCGCTGGCCGACATCGCCGAAGCCGGGACCATCCTGCTTGTCGGATCCAACCCAGCCGAGACGATGCCACCGGCAATGCAGTTCTTCGATGCTGGCCGGGCCGCCGGTGCCACCCATATCGTCGTCGACCCGCGCAGAACGGCAACGGCGCACGGTTCCACCCGGCATCTGGCCCCATGGCCGGGTACCGACTTGGCGTTGGCGAACGGTCTACTCCATCTGCTGATCAAACGAGACCTGGTGAATCGGGACTACATCGCGGCTCGCACCAAGGGCTTTCCTGCGGTGCAAGCCAGTGTTGCCTCCTACTGGCCGGACCGTGTGGAAAGGATCACTGGCGTCCCGGTCGCCGAACTCTACGAGACCGTCGAAGCCCTTGCCTCGGCCGAGACGGCGATGATCTTGACCGCTAGAGGTGCCGAACAGCACAGCTCGGGTACGGACACGGCGCAGGCCTACATCAACCTGGCATTGGCCTTGGGCCTGCCCGGCAAGCCGGGTTCGGGCTACGGAACGATCACCGGCCAGGGCAATGGCCAAGGCGGCCGAGAACACGGTCAAAAGGCTGACCAGCTGCCCGGCTATCGCAAGCTGGCTGACCCGGCCGACCGGGCGTATGTCGCAGGTGTGTGGGGCATAGATCCCTCCGAGCTTCCACAGCCGGGGCTTTCCGCGTTCGAGATGTTGGACCGGATGGACAAGCCCGGCGGCACACGCGGGCTGCTCGTGCTGGCCTCCAATATCGCCGTGTCGGCACCGGACGTGAACCGGGTTATCGACAGGCTAGGTGCCCTGGACCTCCTGGTGGTCTCCGACATCTTCCTGTCCGAGACCGCCGCGCTTGCCGACGTCGTGCTGCCGACTGCCCAGTGGGCTGAGGAGCAGGGCACGATGACCAACCTCGAGGGCCGGGTGATTCGCCGCCGCCAGGCCCTGCCACCCCCGGCCGGCGTCTATGACGACCTGTGGCTGATCAAGGAACTGGCCGACAGGCTTGGTCGAGGCCGCTTCTTCTCGGCCGATCCGGGCGAGGTCTTCGCCGAACTGCGGCTCGCCAGCGCTGGTGGCATCGCGGACTACGCAGGCATCAGCTACGAACGGATCGATGCCGAGCAGGGTGTCTTCTGGCCGTGCCCCAGTGAAGATCATCCAGGTACGCCGAGGCTGTTCACCGATGATTTCCCGACCCCGGACGGGCGGGCCAACTTCATCCGCGTCGAGCATCACGAACCGGACGAGCGCCCTAACCACGACTACCCCTACGTGCTGACCACGGGCCGGCTGATGGCCCAGTACCAGAGCGGCGCCCAGACCCGCCGGGTGCCAAGCCCGTCCCAGTCCCAGGTGCAGCCCGAGGCGCAGTTGCACCCCGACCTCGCTCGTCGCCTGAACATTGGCAACGCCGACATTGTTCAGATCAGCACCCCCCGTGGCAGCGCCGCCTTCCGGGCTTCGATCAGCACCGACATCCGACAGGACGTGGTTTTCGTCCCTTTCCATTGGGGCGGCGCCTCAGCCGCCAACGCACTTACCAACCCGGCGCTGGATCCCTACTCGCGGATGCCGGCCTTCAAGGTTTGCGCGGCCGCCGTACGGCGGATCGGGTCGCCTGACGATCTTCACCTGCTCAGTCGGGCGCCGTCCACGCGGGCGCGCGAGCGCCACACAAATAGGGGGAAGGACCCTAAAATGATCACTCAGAACCGTTTCCTGCAAGGCATCTACGCCTTCGAGGGTGCAGGGCTGGACAAGCCGGTCTCGATCAACACTGACCTCAGCTACTTGGTTCCCGACGGGGTGATCAGCCAAGCACTCTACTTTCGCGGCGGCAACACGACCGATGAGCTGATCACTGTTGTCCTGATGCGCGACGGCGTACCGATGCGGTACTTCCCGATCGGAGCCAGAAGCGATGTGCATGCGCCGCTCGGCCTGTCCGGTCACCTTGTCGTCGATCTTGGGCTGGTGGAGCACTGATGACGACACTCATCGAACGCCCAGCTGAGACAGGGGCGGAATACCACAACCGGCGTCGGCTCGTGGTGATCGGCAACGGCATGGCAGGTGCCCGCGTCGTCGAGGAGATCCTCGCGCGTGGCGGGGCGGGGCAGTTCTCGATCACGATGTTCGGCGACGAGCCGTACGGGAACTACAACCGGATCATGCTGAGTCACGTGCTCTCAGGTGAGGAGTCGCAGGACGACATCTTTTTGAACTCGCTGGAGTGGTACATCGAGAACGGCATCCTGCTGCACGCCGGAGTCCGCGTACAGCGCATCGATCGCTTCGCCCAGATGGTGTTCTCCGATGACGGGCAGATCACGCCGTACGACGAGTTGATCATTGCGACAGGTAGCCGGTCCTTCGTGCCGCCGATGGATGGCCTCTACACGCCCGACGGCTTGCTACTTCCTGGCGTGTTCGCCTTCCGGACTATCGACGACACCCGCGGCATGATCGACTACGTCACTCGTGATGATCACCGTCGCGCCGTGGTGATCGGCGGCGGCCTGCTCGGATTGGAGGCAGCGCGGGGTTTGCAGGGTCACGGAATCGACGTCGACGTCGTCCACTCCGGACGCTGGCTGATGAATGCCCAGCTTGGGCGCGAAGGCGGGGAAGTGCTCCGCCGCAGCATGGCCGAGCTCGGCATCGGCATCTTCACCAACAACCGGGCAACCACGATCTGGGGTCCCGACAAGGTCCAAGGCGTGCGGCTGCGGGACGAGACCGAGATCGACTGCGACCTCGTCGTGGTGGCAGCCGGCATCAGGCCGAACACCGACGTCGCGACGACGAGCGGGTTCACCGTCGAGCGGGCGATCGTGGTCGACGACCAGATGCGCACCGTCGACGACGACCACGTCTTCGCCGTAGGGGAGTGTGTGCAACATCGCGGCGAGGTCTACGGCCTGGTGGCTCCGCTCTGGGAGCAGGCCGTCGTGTTGGCCGACGTGATCACCGGCAATAACCCGCAGGCGGCGTACCTCGGTTCCCGCACGGCAACCAAGCTCAAGGTGGCCGGCGTCGAGGTGGCCGCGATGGGGTTGACCGAACCGGAGCGCGATACCGATGAGCACATCGTCTTCTCCGAGCCAAAGCGGGGCGTGTTCAAGTCAGTCGTGATCCGCGACGGCAAGATCGTCGGCGCGACTCTGCTCGGCGACAGCGAGAAGCTGGCTTTCCTGCAGCAGGCCTTCGATCGTGGCCTGCCGCTGCCGGAAGAGCGGGTGGAGCTGCTGTTCGACCTTGGCGGCCCTCCCGCAGAAGTCGGAGTGGCCGAGCTCGCCGATGACGCGCAGATCTGCAACTGCAACGGCGTCTGCAAGTCCACCATCGTGGACACCGTCAAAGGAGGATGCAAGACGGTTTCCGGTGTCATGGACGCCACCCGAGCTGGAAAAGGCTGTGGCTCGTGCAAGGGACTGGTCGCACAATTGGTCGAATACGCCGCCGGCGGCGCTCTTGAGGAGGACCCGGCGGCCCACTACTACGTGCCGGGCATCCCCATGGACAAGCCCGCATTGGTGCAAGCCATTCGCACGCAAAACCTCCGCTCCGTAGCAGAGGTCTTTGCAGCGCTTGCGCCGGACGGTGAGGAGGACGCCAAGTCGAAGATGGGCCTGGCATCGCTGCTCAAACTGATCTGGGGCGCTGATGCGCCGGATGATCGCGAAGGTCGCTTTATCAATGACCGGGTGCACGCCAACATCCAAAAGGACGGCACATTCTCCGTGGTCCCGCAGATGCGGGGCGGCGTCACAACTCCCGAGCAGCTGCGCCGCATTGCCGATGTCGCCGAGAAGTACGCGGTGCCGATGGTGAAGCTCACCGGCGGGCAACGGATCGACCTGCTCGGGATCAGGAAGGAGGATCTACCGCGCGTTTGGGACGACCTGGGAATGCCGTCAGGCTTCGCGTACGGCAAGTCCTTCAGAACCGTCAAGACCTGTGTAGGTCAGGAGTTCTGCCGCTTCGGGCTTGGTAACTCCACCAAGCTCGGCGTCGAGCTCGAAACTCGGATGCAGGGCATGGAATCCCCAGCGAAGATGAAGCTGTCGGTCTCGGGCTGTCCGCGAAACTGCGCCGAGTCATACGTCAAGGACCTCGGGATTGTTGCGATCGAGGGTGGCCGCTGGGAGATCTACATCGGCGGCGCGGCGGGGGCCCATGTCCGTAGGGGCGACCTGCTTGTCACTGTGGACGATGCGGAGACCGCCAAGAAGTTAACCGGGAGGTTTCTGCAGTACTACCGGGAAAACGCCAAATGGCTGGAGCGCACCTACGCGTTCGTGCCGCGAGTAGGACTCGATCACATCAAGGCCGTCGTGGTTGAGGACAGCGAGGGGATTGCCGAGCGGCTGGATGCCGCAGTCCAAGAGCACGTTGACAGCCACGTCGACCCATGGAGTCAACAAGGGGGCGACCCTGTGACGCCCGGTCAGTTCCGGACCTCACTTCCGCTGGAAGTGCTGCCCACAGTGTCGGCCGATCGAGCTGAACAATTGCTCGGCGGCGCCTGGTGAACGCCGCGATGATCACGGGCTCGGGGCCGGCCGCAGAGGCCCATGCGGCGGCCGGGGTCGCCTACCAGCTCGGCCCGGTCGACCAGATCCCGTACGGCGAAGGTCGCGCTTTTGCCGTCGGCGGCCACCAAATTGCGGTGTTCCGCAAGCGCGACGGCAGCCTTCGTGCGCTGTCCGCGGTATGCCCGCACAAGGGTGGACCCATCGCAGACGGCCAAACCGACAACAGAGTCGTACTCTGCCCGCTGCACATGAACGCTTTCGAGCTGGACACCGGATGCTCGACCACCGGCGCCGCACCGCTGCGGACCTATCCGGTGTATGTCGACGGCGGCGAGATCGTCGTCCACGTGTCGTGAGAGATCTCTTCTTCGGCCTAAGCCCATCGAAGCGCTCCTCAGAGGCCTACATCCGAACTGAGCCCGTCCACCGCTCCGACGAGCTCACCTCCACACCCGCACCACCACAACCAGGCAGGAATGATCATGAGCGATGTCAACATCACCACGACCGCCACAACCACAGCGGCCCGACGTCGCCTCGGTGGCCGCTGGATCGACGACTGGCGACCCGAAGACAGCGAGTTCTGGAACACGATCGGCAAGGCGGTCGCCCGCCGCAACCTGATCTACTCGGTTTTCAGCGAGCACATCGGGTTCTCCATCTGGAGCATCTGGTCTGTGTTGGTGCTCTTTCTCGGCAAGGACTATGGCTTCGATCCGGCCCAGAAGTTCCTGCTGACAGCGGCACCGACCTTGGTGGGCGCACTGCTACGGCTGCCGTACACCTTCGCCGTCGGAAAGTTCGGCGGCCGCAACTGGACGATCGTATCTGCGCTGCTGCTGCTCGTGCCGTGCATCTTGATCGCCATCGTGCTCAAGCCTGGTGTCTCGTTCAGCACGCTGTTGATCGTGTCGCTCTTCGCTGGTGTCGGCGGCGGCAACTTCGCCTCCTCGATGACCAACATCAACGCCTTCTACCCCTCGCGGCTCAAGGGCTGGGCGCTAGGAGTCAACGCCGGCGGCGGCAACCTGGGTGTACCTGCTGTGCAGCTCGTCGGCCTGTTGGTACTGGCGACTCTCGGCACCCAGCACCCCCGGACAGTGGTCGCCATCTACCTCCCCTTGATCATCCTCGCGGCGATCGGTGCGGCGGTGAAGATGGACAACCTGAGCGTGACTAGCAACAGCAAGGGTGCAATTCGCGAGGTAAGCCGGCATTCAGAGACCTGGATCATGTCGCTGCTCTACATCGGGACCTTCGGCTCGTTCATCGGGTTCGGGTTCGCCTTTGGCCAGGTGCTGCTGGTGCAATTCCCCGAGCAGTTCCCCCAGCCGGTCAAGGCTGCCGCGCTGACCTTCCTCGGTCCCTTGCTGGGCTCATTGATCCGTCCAGTCGGTGGCGCTTTGGCCGACCGATTCAAAGGCTCGGTGGTCACGTTCTACAACTTCATCGCCATGGCGGTCGGTGCGCTGATCGTGCTGGGAGCCTCTCAGCGCAAGTCGCTGCCGGTGTTCGTCATTGGCTTCGTGATGCTGTTCATCTTCAGCGGGATTGGCAACGGGTCGACGTACAAGATGATCCCGGCGATCTTCCACGCCAAGGCGCAGCTTGAGGTCGGTGCTGGCCTTGACCTGGCAGAGGCTGATCATCGGGCGATTCAGCGCTCGGGTGCCTTGATCGGGTTGGCTGGCGCGATCGGGGCGCTAGGTGGCGTCATGGTCAACTTGGCCTTTCGGCAGTCCTTCCTCACCCTGAAGAACGGCGACGGCGCCTACATCGCTTTTATTGCGTTCTACGCCGTGTGCTGTCTGGTCACGTGGGTGGTCTTCAAACGGCGGCGCCCAGGGCGGCTGCTCGGCGTGTGATCGCGGGTGCTTGATCGCGAGACAACCCGGCAGTTGGTGCACACTCGACGCTTCAGACATTCAGATTCTCGAGCGGCGAACGGGAGGGCTGGAATGATGGCGATGTGGCTACCTACGTCGCCTTCCTGCGTGGAATCAACCTCGGCCCCAACAACAAGATCTCCATGCCAGCGCTGCGGGCCATGGCCGAAGATCTTGGCTATGCCGACGTCGCGACCTACATCAACAGTGGCAACTTGATCGTCAGTTCCACGAAGAAGGCCGCGACTGTGGAACGGGAGATTTCCACAGGGATCAAGGACAGCTTTGGACGCCAGATCGATGTCACAGTGCGTACGCCGGCCCAACTGAAGAAGATTCTGGCTGAGAATCCCTACCCGGACGGCAATCCGAGTCAGGTCACGGTCGCCTTCTTGACCAAGCCACCGCCGGCGGACGCAAAGCAGAACGTGGGCGAAATCGCGCAGGACTACGAACCCTTCAGCTTCGCCGGCCAGGAGGTCTATGTGCACTACTCGCAAGGCATTGGAAGGAGCAAGCTGGCCGAGAAGTTCAGTGCCGTCATCGGCGTCAGTTCGACGGTCCGCAACATCCGGACTATCGAGAAAGTGCTGGCGCTCTGCGGCGACTGACCTTCAGCCCCCAATCCCATTTGCGCTCTACGCTCACGGACTGTCAGAGGCGCGTCGCAGACTGGTAGAGGGATTCGGCGACTAATGTAGGCGCTTGCTGAGCTTCCCCACTCGCGCCCGCAAGGCGCGCGAGCAGCATGGTTCGATTTGGAGGTTGGTGCAGGTATGCCGGGAAGCACGCAGCCTGGGGACCGCTCATTCGTCCACCTGCACGTGCACTCGGAGTATTCGATGCTCGATGGGGCGGCCCGTGTGGCCGACCTCTTCTCCGGCTGCGAGCAGATGGGCATGCCAGCGATCGCGATCACCGACCACGGCAACACCTTCGGCGCGTACGAGTTCTACAAGGCCGGCAGGGCGTCGTCGGTTAAGCCGATCATCGGCATCGAGGCCTATCTCACCCCGAAGACTCACCGCTCCGAACGACGCCGAGTGCTCTGGGGTGACGGCGGCTCCGACGACGTCTCCGGGGGCGGAGCATTTACCCATCTGACCATGTGGGCCGAGAACACCCCCGGGATGCACAACCTGTTCCGGCTGAGCTCGCTGGCGTCGCTGGAGGGCTACTTCTACAAGCCCCGGGTGGATCGCGAACTACTCGCCCGCTACTCCGATGGACTGATCGCCACGACAGGTTGCCCGGGCGGAGAAGTACAGACCTACCTGCGGCTCGGCCGCTACCACGATGCGATCGCGAGCGCTGCCGAGTTCCGCGACCTGTTTGGCGCAGGCAACTACTTCGTGGAGCTCATGGACCATGGGCTGAGCATCGAAAATCGGGTGCGTGCTGACCTGCTCAAGATTGCGAAGGACTTGAAGCTGCCGCTGGTGGCGACAAACGACCTGCACTACACCCATCAATCCGACGCCGCCGCGCATGAGGTTCTGCTCTGCGTGCAGACCGGCTCGACCATGGCCGATGGGAATCGGTTCAAGTTCGAAGGCGACCAGCACTACCTCAAGTCGCCAGCCGAGATGCGCGCGCTGTTCGCTGAGCTCCCTGAGGCATGCGACAACACACTGGCGATCGCCGAGCGTTGCGATGTGTCCTTCACCGACGGCAACGGGACCTACATGCCGCGCTACCCGTGCCCGCAGGGGGAGACCGAGGATTCCTGGTTCGTGCACGAGGTCGAGGCCGGCCTGCATCGGCGCTATCCAGGCGAGATTCCCGACACGGTTCGCAACCAGGCCGACTTCGAGACCAGCGTGATCATTGCAATGGGCTTCGCCGGATACTTCTTGGTGGTTGCCGACTTCATCAACTGGGCGAAAGAGCACGGCATCCGCGTGGGGCCAGGCCGTGGCTCCGGGGCCGGCTCGATCGCTGCCTACGCAATGCGGATTACCGATCTTGATCCGCTCGCCCATGGACTGATCTTCGAGCGATTCCTCAATCCCGACCGCGTCTCGATGCCCGACTTCGACATCGACTTCGATGAGCGCCGGCGCGGCGAGGTGATCCGCTATGTCAGCGAGAAGTATGGCGAGGACCGGGTCAGCCAAATCGTCACGTACGGCACGATCAAGGCCAAGCAGGCCGTCAAGGATGCCTCTCGTGTCTTGGGCTACCCATTCGGCGTTGGCGAGAAGATCACCAAGGCGATGCCGTCGCCGGTGATGGGCAAGGATGTGCCGCTTGCCAAGCTCTTTGACCGCGAACATCCACGGTATGGAGAGGGCGGAGAGTTTCGAGCCCTCTACGAGGCCGACCCGGACGTCAAGACGGTGGTGGACACCGCCAAGGATCTGGAAGGTCTGAAGCGGCAGTGGGGGGTACACGCTGCCGGCGTGATCATGTCCAGTGCACCGCTGATCGACATCATCCCGATCATGCGCCGAGAGCAGGACGGCGCGATCATCACGCAGTTCGACTATCCGACGTGTGAGTCGCTGGGCCTGATGAAGATGGACTTTCTCGGGCTCCGCAATCTCACCGTGCTCGACGATGCGGTCGCCAACATCGCACTCAACCGCGGATTCACGCTCGTGCTGGAGGACCTGCCGCTCGACGACGCGGCCACGTACGCGCTGCTCGGGCGAGGGGAGACGCTTGGGGTCTTTCAGCTCGACGGCGGGCCGATGCGCTCCTTGCTGCGGCTGATGCGCCCAGACAACTTCGAGGACATTTCAGCGGTGCTGGCGCTCTATCGGCCCGGCCCGATGGGAGCCGACAGCCACACGAACTATGCGTTGCGGAAGAACAAGCGGCAGGAAATCACGCCGATCCACCCTGAACTGGCCGAGCCGCTCGCAGAGATCCTGGACACGACTCACGGGCTGATCGTCTATCAGGAGCAGGTCATGGCGATCGCCCAGAAGGTCGCCGGCTTCACCCTCAGCCACGCCGACAACATGCGGCGGGCGATGGGCAAAAAGAAAAAGGAGATCCTCGACGCCGAGTTCGTGCCGTTCTCCGAAGGCATGCAGGCGAATGGCTACTCTCCAGCCGCGATCAAAGCCCTCTGGGACACGTTGGTTCCGTTCTCCGACTACGCCTTCAACAAGGCCCACACCGCGGCGTACGGGATGGTCTCCTACTGGACTGCATACCTGAAGGCCAACTTCCCCGCAGAGTTCATGGCCGCACTCCTCACGTCGGTGGCCGACGACAAAGACAAGATGGCCGTGTACCTCAACGAGTGCCGTCGCATGGGAATCCAGGTGCTGCCGCCAGACGTCAACGAATCGGCAGCCAACTTCACTCCGGTCGGTGCCGACATCCGCTTCGGCCTGACCGCGGTACGCAACGTGGGGCACAACGTGGTCGACGGAATCGTTGCCGCTCGCGAAGCCCACGGCAAGGCCGTGAACTTCCACGGCTTCTTGGACCAGGTGCCGTTGGTGGTGTGCAACAAGCGGGTGATCGAGTCGTTGATCAAGGCGGGCGCCTTCGAGTCGATGGGGCATTCGCGGCGGGCCCTGATGACTATCTACGAGTCGGCGGTTGACGGGGTGCTCGATCTCAAGCGCAACGAGGCGAACGGCCAGGATGACCTGTTCGGCGAGCTCGCGGACACCGATCCGGTGCTGTCGGGCAGCGTTCCCGACCTGCCCGACTGGGACAAGCGAACCAAGCTGGCGTTCGAGCGTGAGATGCTCGGCCTCTATGTAAGTGATCATCCGCTCCAGGGCCTGGAGCACATCCTCGCCGCAGAGCGCGACATCGGTATCGGCGAGCTGCTCGCGGACGATGGTCCCCGAGAATGCACCGTGACCATCGCGGGCATGATCACCAACATCACCCGCAAGACCACGCGCCGCGGCGACATCTGGGCAGTGATCACCGTTGAGGATTTGGAGGCGTCGATCGAGGTCTTGCTGTTCCCGAAGGCGTACGAGATGGTGTCCACCGTGCTGGCCACCGACACAGTGGTCAAGATCAAGGGCAGAGTGAAGGCTGAGGATGATGCGGTGTCGCTGAACGCGTCCGAACTCAGCCTTCCTGATATCACCGAGACGCGCAACGAACCGGTGGTGATCTCGTTGTCGGCGGCGCGGTGCACGCCGCAGCTGGTGCAACAGCTCCGTGACGTGCTCGCGGCACATCCCGGTCTAACCGAGGTGCGGCTACGGCTCCGGTCCGCGGACAAGACGACCGTGATGAAGCTCGACGAACGGCTGAGAGTGACCCCATCGCCGCCGTTGGCGGTCTCGCTGGGCCTGGGTGCTGCTGCTGGGGTGGTCTGGTCGTTGGTGGTGAAGCCTCCGGCCTACGAGCTGAACAGCAACGGGGGAGCCGCGACGTCCGAGCGCGGGCTAAGTCAATTCATCGCCGGCGACGCATGGTTCTGTGCAGTAGGTGTGGTAGTGGGCCTCCTGATCGGACTCGCGGCTTGGCGCTGGCTTCGTGATCTCGGCTGGTCTGTGGTGCTCGTGGTGTTGGTTTGCGCCACGGCCTCCGCCCTGACCTGCTGGCTGGTCGGATACCGACTCGGACCGGGTGATTTCTCGGCTCGGTTGGCCGCAGCTCAGCCAGGAGACCTGGTGCCGATTCCGCTCACGCTTCGGGCCTGGGCCTCGCTGCTCACGTGGCCGTTCTTCGCCATCATCCCGGTGCTGCTGGGCTCCTCTCTTGGCCGCGATGACGACGAGCCACGGCCGCTTTTCCGCCGGCGACGCTCAAGTAGCCAGGCGTAGCAAGGCGGTCACCGCAATCGCGACCAGGAACACCACGAGGAAACCGCGCCGCAGCAGCAGGGCGACGACCGCAGCGGCAACTCCGGCCAGAGTGCGCCAGTCCACCAGGTAGCGACCGCCGCCGTCGAAAAGCTCAATAGCCACCAACGCTGACAACATCGCAATAGGCAGGAACTGTGCCACCCGTTGCACCTTGGGATGGTTCAAGATCGACTCAGGGAGCGACATACCTGCCAGCTTGAGCAGGTAGGAGCCGACGGCCGCGATGACAAGTGCCAGCCACAGTGGAGTCACGAAGACTCCCGATCCTCGACGCGCTCAGCGTCTTCGCGACTCGGACGTAGCCCGGCAACGAGCGCCACGCTGGCCGCAGCGATCACCGGGATGCCAGGCGGTGTCAGCGGCACCAGCGCAAGCGCCACTGCTGCTCCGCCCAGCGCCACCCAACGCGCGTCCCGGCGCCGCAGCGAAGGCCAAAGTAGGGCCAAGAAAACGGCTGGAGCAGCAGCATCGAGCCCTACATCACTGGGGTTGACCGCGCGGCCAATAAGTGCGCCGGACAGGCTGCCGAATTGCCAGAGGGAGAACAAGATCAGCCCCGTCGCCCAAAAGGCATAGCGTCGGGCGCGAGGGGTGGCTTGGCTCACTGCCATCGCGGTTGTCTCGTCGATGACGAAGTGCGCGGTCCAAAGCCTGGCCAATCCTCGCGGGTGCAAGATCTCGGAGAGAGGTACGCCATAGAACGCATTGCGGACGCCCAGCAGCAGACTTGCCGGTACGGCTGCAAGGGGCGAACCGCCCGCTGTTGCCACGCCAACGAAGGCGAATTGTGATGCTCCAGTGAACATCACCAGGCTGAGCACCATGGTCTGGGCCAGAGTGAGTCCGGAGCCCACCGAGATCGCTCCGAAAGAGGCACCAAAAGCCATTGCGTAAAGGCCAATGCCGATTGCGGCCTTGAGGATGACGCCGCGTTCCGGCAGTGGCTCTTCCATGGACCTCCTCGGCAGACTAGCGGCGCTTGGACGAATGAGATATTAATCCGGCGGACCGGCTATTCCTTATCAAAGTCGGCGCACGGCGCCTGGGCCGTAGAATCTCTCCGTGCTTCGGGTGGTCAATC
>Ga0193705_1000143_pt1 | contig 15388 bp, 10 predicted proteins | sample U3m2metaG_FD_143045 | JGI IMG/M metagenome (GOLD analysis project Ga0193705, IMG submission 143045) | Soil microbial communities from a riparian zone of the East river system, Colorado, United States - U3m2 | ecosystem: Environmental > Terrestrial > Soil > Riparian zone | place: USA: East River... | reverse complement strand
CGCCGGGTCGTCGAAGGTGCCGAACGCAGGCTTCGTCAGCGAAACGTCCCTCCAGTTCAGAGTCACACGCACGACCTGCGCGCGGAGCTCGCTGAACTGCTGGAAAGCCTGACTGGTGTTCCCCAGGGCCTGGGCGCTGTCGTAGATCCCGAGCTTCATCCCCCGCGCTGCAGAAGCAGCGGAGACGAGGACGAGCGCGCAGAAAACGGCGAGCAAAAGTGGAAGGACTCTCTTGAGCATCAGACTCCCTGTGGTAGACCCCGAACGTTTCTCATCGGCAGTGCCGAGCGAAGCTGAAGGGTAGCGGCTGGATGTCATGAGCGAGCCGAAGGCGTGTGAAGAAAACGTCAAGCCGACCTTGGGCCCCGGCCCCTGACAAGGGTACGGACGCGCGAGACAGGGCGCCGACGCCACCCTTTCTGGGGCTTGGTCGGAAGGTCTCTCGACTACCATCATCAGCACGCTCTACGGATCGGGAGGGCTAGCCCTCAGGCTACCCGGCCATTGGGCGTCCGCGTCCAATTGGGGGGCGGATCCCACGGACAGGTTCCCGTCCCCCAATCGGGCATTTCCTCGGCGTTTCCGGTCAATTTCAACTGAGCCGCTAGCGGCCTCGGATAAACTGCGTCTACGGTGATCTGGCGATCAGTGATCGTCGCTGGCTACATCGCACTTGCGATCGTCATAGGGGTTGCCTACGGGACCCGCGGCCTATTCATTCTGTCCTTCTTCTACTTCTGGGCCGGGGCTTGGGTCGTCTTCTTGCTCGCGTGGGGCTGGGCGGCGCACGCCTTTGGCCGCTGGAACTTCCACAGATTGGATAGCGCACGCGTTACACCGCGAGCCGAACGGCTCACGCGCTCAAACTGACCCACTGACGGGCTGGGGTGCTGTCAGGCGCTGACGGTTCCGACCGGCTTTCCCCCGAGGGAGTCGAGCGTTCGCTCGAGGCCTTCCTCGAGCTCGACCGTCGGCTCCCACCCGAGCAGCTGCTGCGCCCTGGTGATGTCTGGCTGACGCACCTGGGGGTCGTCCACGGGCAGGGCCTCGAAGACGATCTCGCTCGCCGACCCGGTTACCTTGATGACCGCCTCAGCGAGCTCGAGGAGCGTCTTCTCGATCGGGTTTCCGATGTTGACCGGCAGATGCTCTCCGCTCGTCGCGAGCGCATAAAGACCCCGGATGAGGTCGTCGACGTAGCAGAAGCTCCGTGTCTGGCTCCCGTCGCCGAAGACGGTGAGTGGCTTGTTCTCGAGCGCCTGTCGCATGAAGGTCGGGATCGCGCGGCCGTCGTTCGGCCGCATGCGGGGCCCGTAGGTGTTGAAGATCCTGACGATGCACGTGTCGACGCCCTGCTGGCGGTGATACGCCATCGTCAGAGCCTCGGCGTACCGCTTCGCCTCGTCGTAGACGCCTCGGGGCCCGATCGGGTTCACGTTCCCCCAGTACGTCTCCGGCTGAGGATGGACCTGCGGATCGCCGTACACCTCGCTCGTCGAGGCGAGCAGGAAACGCGCCCGCTTCAGCTTGGCGAGGCCGAGCATGTGGTGCGTCCCGTAGGAGCCCACCTTGAGCGTGTGGAGCGGCAGGCGCAGGTAGTCGATCGGGCTCGCCGGGCTCGCCAGGTGGAAGACGAAGTCGACCGACTCCTCGAAATGGAACGGCTCCGTCAGATCGTGGTTCACGAAGACGAAGTCGTCAGTCCTGATGTGCTCGATGTTCTGGAGAGAGCCCGTGTCGAGGTTGTCGACGCACACCACCCGGTGCCCCTTGTCGAGCAGGAAGTCGCAAAGGTGGGACCCGAGAAAGCCGGCGCCGCCGGTGACAAGAACTGTGCTCACAGACGCATCCTAGCCTGGAGGGGCTACGTTTCTAGCCTGTGGACCAGGCAGGAACATCAATCAAACCTCGCACTCGCTCGTCGCAGCTGGTGATGGGTTCCGTCTGCACGGATTGTTTGGTGCTGCCATGACGCCGCTCAGCCGGCGGCGCTTCCTGATCGCCGCTGCGCCGGTGCTCGGAGCGGCGCCGCTGCTCCGACACCTCCTCCCCGAGGACGCCCAGGCGGAGAGTCATGGCGCTCAGGAGCATTCCGGCCATGCCATGGGCGGTCTCGAGGCGCCTGGTGCGCGTGGCGAGGGCGAGGCGCTGCTGGTTCCGCCGGCTGCCGAGCCGGCGAGCCGGGGCCGGGTCCGGGAGGTCGAATTGGTGGCGGAGAACCGCAAGATCGAGGTCGCAAAAGGCATCCACTTTCCGGCCTGGACGTACAACGGTACCGTCCCCGGTCCTGTCATCCGCGCCACCGAGGGCGACCTCCTACGCGTCCGCTTCCGGAACGAGGGCACCCACCCGCACACGATCCACTTCCACGGGATTCATGCACCGCGGATGGACGGCGTCCTCGACCCGGTGGCGCCCGGAGAGTCCTTCACGTACGAGTTCGAGGCACGGCCCTACGGGATGCAGGCCTACCACTGCCACACGAGCCCTCTCGCCCAGCACATCCAGCGCGGCCTCTATGGAGCGTTCGTCATCGACCCGCCCGAGCCGAGGGCCCCTGCGCAAGAGCTCGTCATGGTGCTCTCGGGCTTCGACCTCGACGGCGACGAGCGAAACGAGGTGCACGCCGTCAACGGCCGCGCTTTCTACTACGCCAAGTACCCCATCGTCGCCAAGCGCTCGCAGACAGTCAGGATCTACCTCGCCAACATGACCGAGTACGACCTCGTGAACTCCTTCCACCTCCATGGTGAGTTCTTCCGCCTCTATCGCACCGGGTCGACCGATCAGCACGAGTACACGGACACCGTCACCCTCGGACAGGGCGAGCGCTGCATCCTCGAGATCGACTTCCACCACAAGGGGCTCTACATGTTCCACGCCCACCAGTCGAAGTTCGCCCAGGGAGGCTGGATGGGGTGGTTCAACGTGGTCGACACGGACGCAGAGGCGGCCGGCGCCGCGGTGGCGCTGAACGGCTACGCGGACGAGTTCGCCCGCTGCGATCCCTGCGTGAACGAGATCGGCGCGAAAGCGCTGCTCAAGTACTGACGGGCTCGCGGCCGAGATGCCGGCACTCGGACCGCACGGCAATCCTCAGCGCAGGTCCTTGTTCGACTCCATGTCGAACCACATCGCGAAGAGCAGCAGCTGGGTGCCGGAGATGACCAGGAGGGCAACGAGGACGATCGTGGCCACCGTGATGCCGTTGCCGGCGAGGCGGAGAGCCGTCTCCACGATTCCGAGGAGGAGCCCGACACCCACGAACAGAAAGCCGAGCGAGTAGAAGAGAACGAGCGGGTGGAAGTCCCGGATGACGTACTTCTCCTTCAGGCGCCAGAAGAAGCCCTTCACCAGCAGCCACGCGATCGTCGGCACGACACGGCTGAGGCGAATACCGCTCCGCTCGCCGATCCCGTAGATCGGCCGCGAGGGATAGTCACGGACGCGCCGGTTCCAGACGTTCAGATGCACGAGCATGTCGTTCGGGAAGCCGTAGCGCCGATAGATGCGCTCGAGGTCGAGCAGCTTGAGCGTCTCGAGGTTCACGGCCGTATACCCGGACTGCGAGTCGGCGATGTGCCAGTAGCCGGACGCGATCTTGGTCAGGAAGGAGAGGATCGCGTTCCCGATGTACCGGGTGCGCGGAATGAGGTTCCACGCCTGGCCGGTGAAGAGCCTGTTGGCCTTCGCGTAGTCGCACTCGCCCCTGCAGATTCCGGAGACGAGTGTCTCGAGGTCGTCGGGATCCATCTGGCCGTCGGCAGCCATCACGCAGGTGACGTCAACCTCCTCGGCAATCGCCCGCCGGTATCCGGTGACGATGGCCGCTCCGACGCCTTCGTTCTGCTCGTGGGCGATCAGCTCAACACGTGAGTCGGCGCCGCGCGCCCTCTCCGCTGTCCCGTCCTTCGAGCCGTCATCGACGACGAAGATCCGGTCGACGAACGCCGGGATCGAGGAGACCGTGGATCCGATCAGCGCCTCCTCGTCGTAAGCGGGAACGACCACCGCCACGCGCTTGCCGGCGACCATCAGATGGTCGGTCGATAATTGGCGCGCCTACGGGGACGGGTCAGACCAAGCCAGGGTGTGCCATCGCCCGCAGGCAAGGCTAGAAGCCTTGACAAGGGCGAGGGTGCGGCCTGGCGCCGCGGCTGGGCCGCCATCCGTAGGTGTGGTAATTGTCGATCGACCATCTTGCTAGGTTGGCGTGCGGCGCGACGCGACCAGAGGCGTCCAAAGAAGGGCCAATGCGATGCCGACGAGGAGGCCGATGACACCGCCGGCCACGATCGAGCTCTTCGGGCTCCGGGCCGGCACCTTGGTCGCAACGGCCGTCGTCAGGACTCGTCCCCGTTCGACCTGGCGGGCCAGCTCCAATAGCTGACGCGTCTCCGCCTGCTGCTCGAGGAGCTGGCCGCGTTGCTGCTCGAAGAGGCTCAGCTGGGTGCTCAGGATCAGCCGCTCGACCTGCGAGAGCCCCTGGGCCGAGCTGACCGCAGCGTTGTAGTCGTTGATCCGCCGCTCGATCAGCGCGAGCTCGCGAGTCTGGCCGGCGAGGAGCTCCTCCTGCGCCTTGATCTTCACGTCGACGTACCCGGAGGTCTTGTCGACCACGATCTCGGCGATCAGGTTGGCCGCCTCGGCGCTCTCGGCCCGCCAGGGGCCCCGAACACCGATCTCGACGAGCTGCACCGTGGTCGTTGTCGCCCGGGTCTGCGTGACCCCGACCTGCTTCGTCGAGATCCCGCGACGGAGCTGGCCTGGATCCACCCCAACCTTGCGGGACACCTCCTGCACGACCTCGTCGCTTCGCGCCACCTGACCCACGGTAGCCGGGTTCGTCGCGGGGCTCTGGATCGCCTGGTTCCCGGACGGCGAGAGCTGGTTTCCAGGGTAAACGGTCGCCCTGGCCTGGAAGACATTCCCGCCCCCGAGCGAAAGCAGATAGCCGATCACGGCTCCCACCACGACGGCGGCCGCGACAAGCCACCAGCGCCGGAGAATGGTCTGGCCGACTCCGGCCAGGCTCACCTCTCGCTCGGCCTCGAGATCGGTGAGCGGGCGCGGTTGGTCGCGCGCAGGCTCTCTCTCCGGGCGCATAGCGGCCCGACTCTACCAGCGCAGATCGGGCGCTCCGCCTGCCACTAGAGTTCCGCGGATGGCGATCGAGGGTGCCACGGTGGAGCTGGTCGCCGCCCTCGGTGGGGCCGCCGCAGCCGCAGCTCTCCTCGGCCGGAGCAAGTGGGTCGTCGTCCCGGGGCTCGCGACGCTCGCCGCCGCCGAGATCCTGCTCGGGCTCTCGCTCGTGACGCGAGCTGACCTCGAGCCGGCGGTCTCCTCTGCACCCCGGCTCGCCGCCACGGCGCTCGCTGCAGCCGCCCTACTCGCGGCGACCTTCGCCTTCTACCGCTTTCCAGCCTGGACTCCGGTCGCGCTTCTCGTTGCCGCGCCCTTCCGTGTCCCCGTCGGGTTTGCGGGAGACGACGTCCTGCTCCTCTTGCCTCTCTATTTCGTGTTGACGGCCGCCGTGCTGGCGTACGTAGTGCGGGTTCTGCGCGGAGCCGAGCTGAAGCCGATCCCGTTCCTCTTCGCCGGCCCGGCGGCCGCGTTCACGCTGCTCGCGGCGGCGTCGCTCTCCTGGTCGACCGACGTACACAACGGCACGATCGAGCTCGTCTTCTTCCTGCTTCCCTGCTCGGCGCTCGCAGCCGTTGTCGCGCGCTCGCCCTTCGAGCGCTGGACCCCTCGCGCCCTTGCGACCGCCCTCGTGTCGCTCGCCTGCGCGTTCACCGCAATCGGGCTCTGGCAACTCAAGAGCGGTGATCTTTTCTTCGCGCCGGATCTCGAGGTGAGTAACGCGTACACCACCTTCTTCCGGGTCACCTCCGTCTTCAAGGATCCGAGCATCTACGGGCGCCATCTCGCGCTCGCGATCGTCGTGCTCGTCGCAGCCCTTTGGCTGGAACGAATCGGTCTGCTCGCAGGAAGCGCGCTGGTCGCTTTCCTCTGGATCGGCCTCTATTTTTCCTACTCCCAATCGAGCATGGTGGCTCTCGGAGCGGGAGTCCTCGCGGTGAGCCTCATCGTCGCCGACGCACAGAGCCGGCGAATCGTCTTGGCAACAGCCCTGGCGTTCGTCCTCCTGGCAGTCCCGGTGCTCCTGGCCACCGGAAAGGACGACAGCCTGCGCAGGCTCACGAGCGGAAGGTCGGACCTCGTCGAGAACGCCGTCGACGTGATCCGGGAGCATCCCCTCGTCGGAGTGGGGATCGGGGCCGAGGCACGCGAGAGCAGGGAGCTCGCGCGGGCCAAGGGTAATCGAGTCCGCAAGCCCTCGCACACGACACCGCTGACCGTCACGGCGGAGCTGGGCGTCCTCGGCATGCTCGCATACCTCGCGTTTCTCGCAGGCGGTGCGGTGATGCTCCTCCGCACCTACCGCCAACAGGACCGTGCGCTGGGGCTCGCGCTCGGCGCAGCCTTCCTCGTCCTCGTCGTGCATTCGCTCTTCTACAGCGGCTTCTTCGAGGATCCACTCATGTGGGGCACGCTCGCCACGGCAGCCGCGGCCCTCCTCGCTCCGCTCGGTGTCGCCGCGCAAAGCCCTGCGGCGGCAGGCCCGACTGGGCTCGGACGCCCGGCGGTGGCAGGCCAACAAAGCAAGGAAGTCTTCTAGGAGCCTGGCGGCGCGACCCCGCCGCAGCCGCTGGCATACTCGGGAGAGGGCTCGCCCCCAGCCCGTTCCCCTATGCGCAAGAAAATCATCCTCGCTGCGGCTGCGCTCGTCCTGCTCCTGGGCGGCATCGCGGTCGCCGCGGTCATCCGAGCCAACGACCGGCCTTCCGGCGCGCTGGACACGGATCTCGAGGGGGTCTCCGTCTCGACCGCGAGCGAGACCGTGCCAGGGGAGTCGACGGTGGCGGAGACGACCACCGATGGCCAGCCCGCGGAAGAGAAGCCCCAGGAGGGACCCTGCTGGCTCACCTTCGGAGGGAACCCACAGCGGACCTTCGCCCGCACCGAGCTCCGGCTCGGCAAACCCGTACTCGATGCAAAGACCGGCCGAATCATCTGGACGAGGAAAGCCGCTGGCGCTACGGCTTCGACACCGGCGATCGCGGGCCCGATCCTGGTCGTCAGCTCGCACGATGGCAGCGTCTCCGGCCTCGCACGGTCGAACGGGAAGCGCCTCTGGCGCGTGCAGACCGGCGGCAAGGTGGAATCCTCGCCGGTCGTCCTCGACGACACGGCGTACTTCGCCTCGACGGATGGTCGCGTCTTCGCGGCGAACGTGAAGACCGGCGCGATTCGCTGGGCCTACAACGCGGGCGGGCGGATGAACTCGAGCCCGTCCATCTACGGCAACAGGCTGTGCGTCAGCACGTATACGGGCGCCGTCTTCTGCCTCCGCCGGGACAACGGGCAGAAGCTCTGGAGCACATACGTGAAGCGTGACGTCCTTCGGTACGAGAGCTTCTACGCGAGCGCGTCGACAGACGGGGCCCGCCTCTACACGACATCGCGGGCGGGCAAGGTCGTGGCTTTTTCAGCACGGACCGGCCGGGTGATCTGGACACAGCAGATGGGCCCACTCGGATACGCAACACCCGCGATTGCGTACGGGCGGGTCTACGTCGGCTCGTACGACGGGATCATGCGCGCATTTCGCGCCACCGATGGAGCTCTCATGTGGCGCCACTTCGTGGGCGGCCGAATCCACGCGCCGGCGCTGATCGTCGGCAACCTGGTGCTCTTCTCGACGCTGGACGGGAAGACGTACGCGCTACGGGCGTCAGACGGACAACAGGTGTGGCGCTTCAACGCGGGGGAGTACGCCGTCGGCATCGCCACGAACCGGCACTACTACCTGTCCCTGAACGGGCTCCTGCTCGCCATCCGGGGGGCGAACTCCCCGAAAGATTAGAAGGGCCCAGGGTAGTGGCCGAACCGCCGTGTCGTCGAGCCCCGCCGCTCGCATCGATGCGGCATCCGTGGTCGCTCCGATAGCGCTGCTTGCCGGCGACGTGCGTGCCGCCTACACGAGCACAGGGTGCCGCGAGCGCCAGAGAGGCGACCGCCGCAGCCCGTAGCTGACCGCTCTGTAGGCACCGGTCCGGGCGCGGTAGGACGCGAGCTTCGCCCTCGAGGCCGCTGTCGGCTTCCCCGTGGTAGTGAGCTCGTAGCCGAGTCTTTGCAGAAGCTCGCCGGCCACCGCCTCGAAGCCCCTGACGTCGGCCGCGCCAACGTCGCGGCGCCAGTTCCTGAGCCCCGGTGTGGGCGGCCGGCCGAGACTCTGCTGGTGTGGCTTTCCGGTGAGGTCGATCTGACCCGCGTAGCCAAGCATCGCCGGGTCGTAGGAGAGCCCCGCGAACTCGGCGATTCCCTCGAGATGCCGTTCCGGGCTCTCGACGAGGTCTTCATAGCGCACCTCCAGGTAGCGGCTTGTCCCCACCCGACCGCCCAGAGCCTGGGCCGCCTCGACTTCGGTTCGCCACTGGCAGGCGAAGTCGGCGACGGTCGTCGGGTGTGCCCACGTCTTCGTGACGACACCCTCGGGCATCTGTAGGAACGAGAGAGCGGCGTCGCGACCGTCCCGGATCAGGTGGACGTACCTGGCCTCCGGAAAGAGGCGCTCGAGAAGCGTCAGATGCCGCATGTACATCGGCGTCTTGTCGCCCCAGCGCCGCTTCCCGTGCACGGCTGCGTAACTCTCGTAGACCGCCCCGATCGCATCGCCAACAGGCATGCCGGGGCGGAGACGGCGGCGGACGTCCTCCGCGTCGACCCCCCACTCGAGCAAGGTCGGAATGCGCCGCAAGTCGTCCACGAACGCATCCGGGTCGATTTTCCCTGCATGCCTGTCCGCAAGCTGCGGAATGAAGTAGGACTCGTCCGGCACTGCGAGCTCCGGGTTTCGGTCGAGCATCACCCGCAGGAGCGTGGTGCCTGACCGGCGGACGCCGAGGATCAGAAGAGGCGCACTCATTCGGCGGGCGCAGCGAACGACGTTTTCTCGCGTGGGACTGGCACGGGATCACACCGTACAGCCGCGCGTATCGGGGCAGGTCGACAGTCCTCATGTCGCCTATCTTGACAACCGCGCCGGACGGCGCTATCCTCTCTTCTGTTTACGAATAAGACAACGGAGGAGGCAGCATGGGCAAGCACAGCTTGCTGCTGCCGGTCCTCCTCGCGTTCCTGGCCGGCGCGTCGCCCGCGCACGCCTGGACCTGGCCTGCGAGCGGGCCGGTGTTGCAGCACTTCAGCTACGACGGTGACCCGTACGCCGCGGGTCAGCACCGGGGAGTCGATGTCGGTGGGGCCGCGGGAGAGCCTGTGCTCGCACCTGCGGCGGGCAGCGTCACGTTCGCCGGCACGGTGCCCGGCGGCGGACGCACGGTCACGATTCGAACGCCCGACGGCCTGTCGGTGACGCTCCTCCATCTCGGAACCATCACGGAGGTCAAGGGCGCTTCTGTCGCCGAGGGCGCACAGGTGGGCACGCTCGGGTCGAGCGGGGCGAGCGAGTGGCCCAAGCCCTACGTACACCTGGGGATCCGCCACGCTTCAGACGCAGGCGGCTATCTGGATCCCGAGAGCTTTCTGCCACCCGAGACCGCCGAGGAAGCCGAAGCCGACGACGACGCTGAGCCCGCGCCCTCCGAGAGCCCCGCGGCCGAACAAGCGGGGCCAGCTTCGGGCCAAGCGTCTCCGGTAGCCCCGGCGCCGCCACCCGAGCCTGAAGGCGAGCAGAGCCCCGCTGCCGCCCACGCGCCGGCGCTTGGAGTGGCTGCCCCGGCTTCCTCGCCGTCGAGCGCCGTCGGCGCACTCCATGCGGCGGAGCCCGGTATCCGCGAGCCGACTGGGCTCCACACCGCAGGGACGAGCCGGCGGACACCAGGGGTTGCCTCGCCTGGCCTGTCTTCGCTCCGACCCACCGGGACCCGATCCGTCGAGCAGCTCTCACTCGCCGCGGCAGCAGGCCGTCGCGAACCTTCGACCCCGCGAGGGGTGTGGGCCGCGCGGCGGGCTCCTCGAGTACATGGCTCGCGCGCGGTCGCCGGATTCATGGCCGCACTTCTCGCGGGCCTCGTTGCTTCCGGCGGCTTCGCCGTCTACCGGTTTGGTCGAGGGCGCAAGGATGGGGACCCGGTCTGGGATCCGTCGTTTGCGGTGCCCGACTTCGTCCCTTCCTGGTGGCTGGAAGGTGGGTGCGTCAGTCGGATACGTGTGGTCGGAGTGCCCGCTCGTAGATCTCGAGTGTGGCATCGATCACCCGGTCCCAGCCGCACGTGCGAGCGACGCGCCTCCTCCCTTCAGCGCCAAGCTGGGCCCGGAGGTCGGAGTCGGCGAGCAGGCGATCGATCGCGGCGCGGAGCGCGAGCGGATCTCGAGGAGGCACGAGGAGTCCTGTGACCTCATGCTCGACGAGCTCGGTGAGCCCGCCCACCGCACTCGCCACGACGGCCCGGCCGTGCGCCATCGCTTCCGCACAGGCGAGCCCGAAACCCTCCCGTCGAGAGGGGCACACAAAGACTGCGGCCCTGTCGTAGTGGCGAGCGAGTTCGTCGCGTGAGACGAATCCGAGTGCATCCGGCACCTTGGCGCGAAGCGGACCGTCGCCTGCCACGACAAGTCGAAGGCCTGCAGCGGCCGCTAGAAGGTCTTCGATGCCCTTCTCCTCAGACAGCCTCCCAGCGAAGAGAACCTCCGGAGGAGTGGCCTCCGGCTCCGACGTCGTGGGGATCTCGACGCCGTTCGGGATCACGCGCGGGCTCGACGCGCCCAGCTCGCGCGCCTCCCCGGCGAGCGAGTCGGAGACCGCGATCACCTCCCGGGCTCGGCGAAGCGCTGCCCGCGCCAGCGGCCGGGCGTGCCGGGCAAGAGCGACGTCGGTCCCGTGCAGCGTGACCACGAACGGCTTCCCCGAGAAGGCGGCGACGGCCCCGGACGGAAGCCAGTGCGCATGCACCAGCTCAGCATCCCGCGCCGCCTTGCGGACCGCCCGCGTCATCGCGGCGACGAGGAGAGGAGCTGCCCAGGGCTTCCGTCGGAGATTGTTGGCGATTCCACCTGCCTCGGCAAGCCCGAACGAGCCGAAGACGGCCGGCGAGACGACGTCGATCGCGATACCGCGCTCGCGCAGGCGCTCGACCGCCTCGGCGACGAAGCGTCCACTCGGATCATCGTCGTGGCGTGGATAGGACGTCGTGAGGACGACGACTTTCAACGCCGCGCGAAGACCATCGGCGCGGCCACGATCAGCATCGCGAAGACGAAGAAGTAATACATCTGCATGGTCAGATAGAAGGCGTTCGACGCCATCGTCCCGAACAGCGCCGCAGTCAGTCCCCAGGCAAGTGGCCGCACCCGCAGGGCGGCGCGGTCGCCTGCTTCTGACAGCGCGCTCCCGACGCGGCGCAGGGCTCCGAGCCGGTCGACGAGGTAGCCCAGGTAGACGACGAAGAGCGCCGTGCCCACGATTCCGGTCTCAGCGAGCAGGGCAATGTAGTAGGAGTGCGGGCCGAAGTTCGACCGCCCGGTGACGAACTCGTAGTAGACAGCGAATGTGTTGAGCCCGAGGCCGAACAGCGGGTGCGAGCTCATCGCCGGGCCGACGAGCTCGTAGATCTGGAAGTGCGACTGCGCCGAGCTGCCGCTGAGCTGCGTCCGGGAGTTCAGAACGCCCTGGAAGAACGCCGTGCGCTGGGCGACGACGACGCCGAGCACGAGCGCGAGCACTCCCAGAGGCACGAGCACCCGCGGGGTAAGGAGTAGGTGGCGGTAGGGAATGAGGAGTACGGCTAGGCCAACGCCGATCCCCAGGAGGCCACTCCGAGAGAGCGTGCTCAGCTCGACGATGGAGAAGAAGATGAGGAGAGCCGCGACTGGGGTCCGGAGGCGGTGCCCTCGCTCTAGCCGCAGATACAGCGGCAGCAGTACGAGGAGCGGAACCACCAACATCACACCGAGGTGGTTCGGGTCGAGCGTCAGGGCGTTGACACGGTAGATGTTCAGGGCATCGGAGACGCCGAAGAGGTTGATTCCGCCCCGCTGGTAGGCGCCGATCGTCCCGAGGACCCTCTCGTCCAGGTTCCCGCCAGACGTCTCGGCGACCGCAAGCTGGAGCAAGCCATAGGCCCCGTTCGCGACCAGCCCGGCAACGAACCAGCCAAGCGTCTGCCAGTAAAGCCTGGACGGGTGGCGGCCCAGATGCGCGACCGCGGCGATCAGGAAGAAGAAATGGACGATGAACTTCGCGAGCCCCTTCACGAACTGGTCCCGGTCTAGGGCGGTGTCGAGGTTGAAGAACCCGACCAGGTACACGAGGAGGAACGCGAGGAGAAAGGCGCACAAGACGGCTCCGGTCCGCGGCACCGACCAGTCCCGACGCCCGATCCGCGAGACGGCGAATGCGATCACAAAGAGGGTCGCGGAGACATCCGAGATGCTCACGTCGAACCCACCGACCGTCCAGCGGACCTTCGCGAACGTGATCGCGAAAACGGTCGCGAAGAGAAGCGCGTCGAGGAGGTGCTCTCGCCGTTTCACGCCACGCCCCGGAGCACCTCCGCGAGCTCCTCCGCCCGCGCAGTTCTCGAAAGTCGTGTCCGCGCCTCCGCAGAGAGTGTCGCTCCGTCCAGCTCCCCGGCCTGCCAGCGGCTCTGGAGATCCTCGATCGCACGCGCCATGCCGTCCACGTCGTCCGGCGCGACGACGACCGCCGCGCTTGTCTCGCCCAGGAGGCAGGCCGCCTCGCCGTCGGGAGGTACGACGGCCAGAATCGGACGTTCCGCAGCCAGGTACTCGAAGATCTTGGCCGAGAGAACGCCGCGCCCGCGCCCCCCAGCGTCCGGGACGATGAGGAGCAGCGCCTCCGAGTCTCGCTGGAGCGCGAGCGCCTCTCCGTGAGGCAGGTACGGAACGAGCTCGAGCCGGTCGGCGAGCCCGAGCCGCTCGGCCCACTCACGATCCGCAGTCGGGAAGTCCCCGACGAAGCGGGCGGTGACGTCCACCCCGGATCGGGCGAGGGCCTCGAGGAAAGGGCGCGGCGAGCGGCGTCCGGCGAAACCACCCGTGTGCGTGATCCGGAAACGAGGGGCTCGCCGGTAGGCGAGCCCCTCGAAGTCGTCGAAGTCGCAGCCGTTCGGGATCACGGTGACCGAGCCGCGAGGGCCGATCGCCCGCATCTCGGAGGCGATCGCGCTCGAAGCAGCGACGATCGCATCCGCCCTTCGCGCAACCTGCCGCGCGAGCGCCCGCTCCCCGCGGATGTCGCGACGCCGGTGTGCGTGTGAGGCGATCGAGTCACGGAGGTCGGCGACCCACGGAACGCCCATCCGCCTCAACGCCAGGCCGACGAGGTGCACCGAGCCGGGTGGTGAGGTGGTCAGGATCACATCGACCCGCTCCCGCTTTGCGATGCGCCGGGCCGCCGGGATCGCCGTCACGTTCCAGAGCACGCTCGCGTCCGGCGGAAGCAGCGCACGGAGCACGATCGGCACCTGGCGGCGGATGCGCGCGATGCCCCGCAGTCCGTGGAGCTCCTCCCCGGGCCGTCGGGCGGCCGGGCCGATGTTTCTGATCCTGTGGACGACGACAGCCTCGGGCTCGCGCAGCGTGTCATCGCGCTGCACCCACTTCGTCCCCTCGGGCGCCAGCACGTGGACGTCGAAGCCGAGCCGGGAAAGCTCGCCGGCAAGCTTGAGTGGGCGCTGGACGCCGGCCCCGCCCGCAGGCGGCCAGTACATCGTGACGAGCAGCAGCTTCATTGCCGTCCATTCTTGCGACGCAGGCCTTCGCCCTGCATCGACCGAGGCCCGTGTGTCACCGGGCTACAGGCCTGATTGGAAACGGCCAGGCCGGATGACGGCCCAGACACGGGACTGGATCAGCACGACGGTGCCCAGTTTGGTCTGGAGCGGCCCCGACTACGGTCGAATTTCGCATCGACCTATCTCGGGGCGCGCAGGAGGAGGTAGCGCGCGTCCTCATAAACCGGCTCGAGCTCGCGAGCGAGCTCTTCGGGATACGGGCGGGAAACGTCGACGAGGAGGTAGTCGGCGCCGTACCGGGCGAGAATCGACCGCCGAAAGTCGTCCGTCTCGCGCGGAGAGAAGAAGCGGACGACGTCCTTCCGCCGCGCATAGGGCCGGTTCGCTGCGGTGTCGGCGACGTGACCGGGCGGGGCAGCGGCGACATAGAGGGGTGCGTAGGCCGCCACCTCGTACGACGGCTCGAGCTCGGAGAAGACAACGGAGCCCTCCGGCACCCGTTCGAGCGCCTGCACCAACCCGGGCGTTAGGGCGTTTGGGTTCTCCGCCGCAGTCGTGTCCAGCGAGGCGAGACCACCCACCGCCACCGGAAGCACGAAAGCTGTGGCAGCGAGCGCGACAAAGCGGCGGTCAAGCGGGTAGCGCGCGGACAAGCGCTCCATCAGCTCGGCCCACCGCACGAGGACGGCACCCGCGACAAGGGCGGCCAGACCGCCGATCAAGGCGAGCCAGACAGGCCACACGGGCGCGGGCCGCTGGAGCCGGTACGTGAGCTCGGCCGAGTACGCGAGCTCGAGCCCGAGCCCGGCGGCGAGGGCAAGCGCCACCCCGACCACGCGCAGCCGGGCGAGCACGTACGCAGCGCCGGCGAGCGCGAACGGTAGCGGGAGGAACCCGGCGAGACGGCGGGACTGGGAGAGCGACACGGTGTCGGAGATCCAGGTGAAGAGCGCCGGGACCAGGAGGAGTGCCAGCACCGCGAGACTTCCTCCGAGGACGAACGACGCCCACCTGCGACGGGCGCCGGCCACCGCGAGCGGGATCGCGAGCAGGGCCGCGATCACAACGGGCCCTGCGCGCGTGATCGCCTCGGGAGCGAGCCGGAAGCTGTCGCCGAAGACGTCGAGCTGGGTCGAGTAGTGGGCGACTCCGCTCGCACGCCCCTCCGCACCGGGCCGGTAGGAGCCAGTGTCGCGAACGACCGGCAGAAGCCACGCGAAGAAGAGCCCGGACGGAACCGCGATCGCCCCGAGTGCAACACCGAGCCGCCCGAGGCCCTCCCGGTCGCCCGGCGCGAGCAGGAGACGGGCCAGGGCGAACCCGGCGAGCGGCACACAGACGAAGATCGCATACGTCGGGTGGATCACAGCCAGCGCAAGCCCACCCGCGACAAGGGGCAGCAAGGCCTGCCGCCAGCCCACCTCCAGAAGCCAGAAGGTGAGCGCGAGGACGACCGGGACGAGTAGCAGCCGCCCCGCGGTCGCGGGCAGCGCGAGCGACTCGAACGAGCCCGTGCCGTCGCGCGAGAGCCCGAGCTGGGCAAGCTGGGTTGCCGCGACCGCGAGCCCTCCGGCCGTGGAGCGAAAGAGGGTCGCACCCGCCCCGTA
>Ga0193705_1000136_pt1 | contig 15709 bp, 16 predicted proteins | sample U3m2metaG_FD_143045 | JGI IMG/M metagenome (GOLD analysis project Ga0193705, IMG submission 143045) | Soil microbial communities from a riparian zone of the East river system, Colorado, United States - U3m2 | ecosystem: Environmental > Terrestrial > Soil > Riparian zone | place: USA: East River... | reverse complement strand
CCAGCGGATTACGAGCGGCCAGAGCGGAAAGAAAGCGTACTGCCGGGCGACGCCGACCCGCGGATAGCCGAACTCGGCGATCAGGTGGTACCAGTTGAAGTCCCAGGCGAAGAGCGGCCAGAGCCCGCGCCCGACCAGCCAACCGGGCGCCTGGATGTAGGCACCTGTCGCCAGGCCGATCCCGACCGTGGCGAGGATCGCGCCGAGCCACGCCAGCCAGACGAGACCGATGGCGAGAGCGTCGCGCCGTCCCAACACGGCGCGAGCTTACGTCAGGCGGCCGAGACCTCCTCGTTGCCGAGCTGCTTCTGCCACCACTCAGACTCGCGCCGCTGGATTTCCGTCTGCGCGTTCGCGACGTAGGCCGCGAGCTCACGCTCCTGGTTGGCCAGCCGCAGCTCCAGCTCGGCGAGTTCCTGCTCGCGCTGCTCGAGCTTGTCGCCGCGGATCTCGACGTCGGCGTCGAGCGAGGCCTGGCGCAGGTCCAGCTCGCCCTCTCGCTCGTCGATCTCCGCGAGCCGGTCGCGCAGCGTCTCCTCCATGTCGGTGAGGCGCTGCTCGCGGCGGTCGGTGCGCTTTTTCTGCGAGTCGGTGGCGGTCTCGTAGTTGGAGACCTGTGACTCGCGGGTGGCGAGCTCGCGCTCGCGCTCCTCGAGCCTGGAGGTCCACTCGTCGAGATCGCGGCCGCGGTTCGAGTCGCGCTCCTCGTGTGCGATCGAGGCCTGGAGCCTGTTGAGCTCCGCCTCGCGGGCGGCCAGGTCGAGCTCGCGGTGGTCGAGCTCGGCCGAGCGTGCGACCGCCTCTTGCGCCACCTTGCCCTTGTCTGCGAGCTCGCGCTCGAACCGCTCTGCGTCGTTGCGGAGCTTCTCCTGCTTGAGCAGGAGGTCGCTCTCGCGCTCGCCGAGTGCCTCGTCGCGGGCCGCGATGCGCGCGGCCTCCTTCTTCAGGTCGCCCTCGCGCGTCGCCAGCTTCCGCTCGCGGTCGGAGATTTCCTTGTCGCGCGTGCGCCACTCGTTCTCCCGCTTCGTGAGCGACCGCTCTCGACCGTCGAGCCTGGCCGTCGCGGCTTGCTCGCGGGTCGCCACCTCGCTCTCCTTTCGCACCAGCTTCTTCTCGCGGTCCTCGAGCGCGCGGTTGGCCTTGCTCAGCTCGCCCGCGGCCTTGTCCCGCTGGCGATCCGCGCCCTGCAGCTCTCGCAGCCGCGCGTCGGCGGCCTCACGCTGCTCGGCCGCGAACGCCTGCTCGGCGGCCAGCTCGGCCTGGAGGTTCGCCACGCGCGAGTGCTCGGCCTCGATCACGCCGCTCTGATCGCGGACGCGCCGCTCGCGCTCCTCGAGCTCGACCTCGAACTCGGCGAGCTTGGCCTCGCGATCGTCCAGGGTGGTCGCCCGGTGCGCGAGCTCCTTCTCGGAGCCGACGTTCTGGTCGTACGCCTGCGAGCGCTCGTCGAGCTGATCGCGCAGCCGCGCCTCGCGTGCATGAGCGGCCTCGAGCTCGGCCTTCAGCGCCGACACGTCGGAGCCGACGACGGCCTCGAGCCCGTCGGCGGCCGGCCGCGCGGTCAGCTCGAAGCGGAGCTCGACATTCGTCGGGGCCTGCGCCTCGGCCTGTCCTTCGTCACCCTCCCGCCGGCGCTGCAGCTGTGCGCGCAGCCCGGTGCCGAATCCCTTTTCGGTCTCGGCCCCCTGGTTTTCGGGTGTGTCGGACATCGTCGCCTCCGATTTCCGGTTAGAAGATCTTGGAGAGGTTGAGGAACGCCGGCCCGAGGATGACCAGGAACATGGCCGGGAAGATGAAGAGCACGGTCGGGAAGAGCATCTTGATCGGAGCCTTCATCGCCTTCTCCTCGGCCGCGGCCTGGCGCTTGAGCCGGCTGTCGGTCGCCTGCACGCGCAGGATCCGGCCGAGGGAGATGCCGAGCTGGTCGGCCTGGATGATCGAGCGCACGAAGCTCGAGAGCTCGGGGGTGCTGGTCCGCTCGGCGAGCTTCTTGAGCGCGTCCTGCCGCGACTCGCCGATCTTGATCTCGCTGAGCGTGAGTGCGAACTCGTCCGCGAGCGGGCCGTCCATGTGCTCGGTCAGCTTCGCGATGGCGCCGTCGAAGCCCATGCCGGCCTCGACGCTGACCGCCAGCAGGTCGAGCGCGTCCGGGAGCTCCGCGCGAATCCGGTCCTTGCGGGAGCGCCCGCGCGCGGAGACCACGAAGTCGGGCGCGATGAAGCCGACGCCCCCGAGGGCGATCGCGAAGAAGAGCACGCCGCCAGGCCCGATGGCCGCGCCCCCGAAGAAGGAGCCGAGCAGAACGCCGCCGATCGCCAGCGCCGACTTGAAGGCGAGGAACGTCGTGGGCGAGATCTTCCGCCCGAGGCCCGCGGCCATCAGCCGCGCGCTCACGCCGTCGATGCTGGTGCGGGGATGGAGCTTCAGCGTCCAGCCGGCGAGCCGGTCGCCGAGAGGCGCCAACACACGCTGGCTGAACGGAAGCTGCCTCACGCCGAGGATGGCGCGCACCTTCCCGTAGGTTGCCGCGCGGTGCATGGAGGTCCGCCGCTCGCGGGCGGGCAGCGTGACCGCCTCGCCGACGAGGTAGGCAGCGCCTGCGAGGCAGAAGGCTCCTAGGACGATGAGCAGGATCATCTGGCGATTACCCCCGGAAGGAAACGAGCTTTTTCAGGATTAGAGAACCGAACGCCATCATCCCGAGGCCCACGAAGATCAGCGTGTGGCCCGTGGATGTGCTGTAAAGCGGTGCCATGTAGTCGGGGTTCAGCAGCGTCAGCGCGAAGGCGATGAAGAAGGGCAGGCCGATCAGCACGTAGGCCGAGGCCCGGCCCATCGCCGTCAGGCCCTTGATCTTCCGCGCGAACTGCTGCCGCTGGCGGACGGTGTCGGCGACCATGTCGAACAGCCCAGCGAGGCTGCCGCCGACCTGGCGCTGGATCGCGACCGCGGTGATCACGAAGGAGAAGTTCTTGGAGCCGATCCGCTCGGCGGTGTCGGCGAGCGCCTCGTCCATCGGGCGGCCGAGCCGGGTGTCGGTGATCACGCGCCCGAGCTCCTTGCTGGCCGGCTCCTGGCCTTCGTCGACCACGGTCTGGATGCCCTGCTTGAAGCTGTGGCCCGCCTTCAGCGAGGCGGCGAGCGTGACGAGCAGGTCCGGCAGCTGGTTCTCGAACGCGTTCATCCGCCGCTTGGCCTTGAGCGTCACCCAGGCGTACGGCACCGCGGCGCCGACGGCGAGCGCGATCAGGATCCCGAGCGACGAGCGGCCCGTCATCGCCGCGAAGAGCGCGAGGAGGAACCCGCAGCCCAGCATCAGGTAGACGAACTCGACCGTGCGCAGTGGCAGGTCGGCCCGCTCGAGCTTGCGATGCACCCGCACCCAGAGCTTCCGGTGGCTGAACGCCTGCTCGGTCGCGCGGAAGAGTCCGGCCAGCGCAGCGAGCCGCTGGCCCTTCTCGCGCTTCCGGGAAGAGGTGCGGGGGCCGCCCTCGACGTGCGGGGCGAGCCGGCTCTTCACCCACGAGCCCTTGCCCGAGGCGAACAGGAAGCCGCAGGCGGTGAGCACGAGGAACGCGACGAGCATCGTGAGCAGGAGCCCGCCGAGGGGCGTGTAGAGCGGGGACGGCAGCTGGCTGCCCGACCCCGGGACCTCGGCGTCGCCGGGAATCTTCAGGTTGGCGGAGGCCGCGCCCTCCGGGTTGAGCGAGACGCGCAGGTGCAGGCTCTCGCCGGGGCGGGCGGCGGTCACGTACTCGAGCCGCCAGGTCCGCTTCAGCTCGGAGGCGATCGACGAGTAGACCGCCGACAGCGACGCGCTGGTCGCGGCCGCCTTGAACGAGCCGCCCGTGGCGCTCGCCATGCGGCGAAGCGGGGCGGTGGTCGCGCCGTCGCCGCCGATCGCGATCGGGTAGACGAGCACTCCGTCCTTGCCCGCGAGCGCGAGCGACTCGTCGAGCGTGGCCTTGCTGGAGACGTCCTTGCCGTCGGTGAGCAGCACGAGCACGCGGGCGCGGCCCTGCTGCTTCTCGAGCAGGCCTGCGGAGAGCGAGAGCGCGTCGTAGAGCGCCGTGCCGCTCTTCGCGTCGACCTCGAGCGTGCGCAGCGCGTCGTCGGAGTCGGTCGTGGAACCCGAGAACGGCGTCAGCTGCACCGCGTGGGAGCCGAAGACGACGACCGAGACCCGGTCGGAGCCGGCCTTCGCGGCCAGGAACTCACGCGCGGCCGCGGCCGCGTCGTCCAGCTTCGCGCCCGACATCGAGCGCGAGTTGTCGATCGCGACGATCACGCTCTTCGCCGAGGCGAGGTTCAGCGCCCGCAGGTCGACGACGCGCCGGCCGTTCTCGGTCAGCGTCGGCGGCGCCTCGGCCGCGACCGGTGCGACCAGGGTCGCCCGGACGGTCGGATAGCCGCTTGCGTCGACGTTGCGCAGGTTGAGCGAAGCCGCCGCGGCAGTCGGCGCCACGAGGGCGACGAAGAGGGCGGCGAGAAGGATCCTGGTCGGCAGGCCCCTCACTCGAACCCGCCGTAGTTCGCAGCCGCGTAGTTCGGCCGGTAAGACGACGTGTTACCGAAGAACGTGGGCGGGAGGGTGACGCCGTTCGCAGCCATCTTGTCGAGGAAGTGCGGCTTCAGCCCGCTGCACTCGAGCTCGGCCAGGAGCTGGACCGGCTTGCCCGGCGCAGCCGCCTCGTCCTCGTCGGGCGGCTTCGCCACGAAGACGTCTTGCAGGGTGATGACGTCGGACTCCATCCGCAGCACCTCGGTGATGTGGGTGACGCGGCGCGAGCCGTCCACGAGCCTGGAGATCTGGACGAGCAGGTCGAAGGCGCTCGAGATCTGCTCGCGGATCGCGCGGTGCGGCAGCTCGACGCCGGCCGTCATGACCAGGGTCTCGAGCCGCGAGAGCGCGTCGCGCGGGGAGTTGGCGTGGATCGTGGTCAGCGAGCCTTCGTGGCCCGTGTTCATCGCCTGGAGCATGTCCAGCGTCTCCGCCCCACGGACCTCTCCGACGATGATCCGGTCGGGCCGCATACGGAGGGCGTTGCGGACGAGCTCGCGAATGCGGATCTCGCCCTCGCCCTCGATGTTGGGCGGGCGCGACTCGAGCGTGATCACGTGATCCTGCTGGAGCTGGAGCTCGGCCGCGTCCTCGATCGTGACGATGCGCTCGTCGTTCGGGACGAAGGCCGAGAGGGCGTTGAGCGTGGTCGTCTTACCGGTGCCGGTACCGCCGGAGATGAGGACGTTCAGCTTCCCGCGCACGCACGCGGAGAGAAACTGCGCAGCCTCGGGCGTCACCGATCCGAAGTTGATCAGGTCGTCCATCGTGTACGGGTCGCGCGAGAACTTTCGGATCGTGAGCGTCGGCCCGCGCAGCGAGAGGGGCGGGACGATCGCGTTGACACGGCTCCCGTCGGGGAGGCGCGCGTCCACCATCGGCGAGGCCTCGTCGACGCGGCGGCCGACCTGCGAGACGATCTTGTCGATGATGCGCAGCAGGTGCGCGTTGTCGACGAAGGTCGCGTCGGACACCTCCAGCTTGCCCTTGCGCTCGACGTAGACGCGGTCGTGGTTGTTGACCATGACCTCCGTGACGGAGTCGTCACGGAGGAGCGGCTCGAGCGGGCCGTAGCCGAGGATGTCATCCGTGATCTCGCGCGTGACCTGACGCCGCTCCTCACGGGTGAGCGGCGTCCGGTCGAGCGCGAGCTGCTCGGTGACGACGCGGAGCACCTTCTCCGCGAGGTCGTCGGCCGAGCCCTCCTGGGTCTGGCCGGCTGCGTAGAGCTGCGGGCCGAGCTTCGCGATGCAGGCGTGGTGGATCTTGCCCTTCAGCTCGGCGTAGGGGTCCGGCGGCCTCCGCTCGGGAGACTCGGCCTGGCCGCCCGTGAGGACGTCCAGGTCGGGGCCGTGCCCGTTGCTGGAGCCGTTCTGGCGGTGGAGTCGGTCGTGAAGGCCCATCTGCCTAGGCCCTCGCCAGGGTTGCCATGAAGCTCTTCTTCTGCTTCGCGGCAGCCTGGGCTGCGACGAGCTCCTTCGCCATTGCGCGGACGGCCTTCGAGAACTCGGCCTTCGGCTCCGACATCACCGCGGGGTTGCCGCGGTTGACGGCAAGCGGGACGATCCGGTCGCTCGGCACCTCGAAGCTGATCTTGCGCTCGAGTGCCGACTCGACCTCCTTCGGCTTCATCCCGACCTTCGAGTTCGCCCGGTTGAGCACGAGGCGGACCCGGTCCGGCGGGAACGAGAGCAGGTCGAGCGTCTGCAGGCTGAGCCGGACGTTCTTCAGCGTCGGCACGTCCAGCCCGCAGACGAGCAGCAGCTCGTCCGTGCGGTCGAGGGTCGCCAGCATCGGCCCGTGGAAGAACGGCGAGGTGTCGACGACGATCACGTCGTACGACTCGCGCGCGACCTCCAGCAGGCGGGCCAGCTTGGCCTCGGTCACGAGCTCGGCGTCCTCGGGGCGCAGTGGCGCCGGGAGCACGTCGAGCCCTGAGGCATGGCGGGTGGTGTAGCCGGCGAGCTTCTCCGAGTCGAGCTCACCCGGTGCGGTGACCAGGTCGTAGATCGTCTTGTCGGGCTCGATCCCGAGCATGATCGCCGCGTCCCCGAACTGCAGGTCGAGGTCGAGGAGGAGTGCCCGCTTGCCCCAGTGCTTGGCAAGCGAGGCGCCGAGGTTCGTCGCGGTGACGGTCTTGCCCGTGCCGCCCTTCGGCGAGAACACGGTCACGATCCGGCCGTGCCGGCGCTCCGCTCCCGTCAGGCGCTTGCTGACGTGGCCGGCCTTGCGGATGGAGAAGACCACGTTGTCGGTCAGCTGGGGGAGCAGGAGGACGTCGGCGACGTCGTGCTCGAGTGCCTCCTCCAGGAATGCCGGCGAGCCGTTCGAGGCGAGCAGGATCAGCGGCGCTCGCGTGTGCTCGCGAACCGCGGCCAGCTCGTTCACCGGAAGGGTCGAGGAACGGGTCGCGTGCAGGACGACCTGCAGGTGCCCGCCGGTCAGCTTCGCAGCGGCCTCGGCCACCTGGCCGGCCGAGCCGACGAGCTCGACCTCCGGGTGAACCGAGAGCGCCTCGCGCAGGTCCGGCAGCCCGTCGCAGTCGCCCGTGATGTAGATGCGGGCGCGCTCGCGGGATGCTCCCTGCGTCCTGGTGTCGGTGTCGAAGTGCTCCATCTGGGTCTCGTCAGGCATTACTGGCCACCTCCGAAGGAGCCGGAGAAGCGCTTGAGCTGCGTCTGCCCGAGCCCGTCGCGGAGGACGGTGTCAAGGGTCGTGACGCTCTCCGGGCTGTCGGCGGCGTGGGTGACGGGGCGGAGCTGGAGCGTCCAGCCGGAGCCGTTGCCGCCGCCGTTGCCACCGGTCTGGGTCATGGTGAACAGGAGCTTCTGAGCCTGCTGGTCGGTGACGGCCACCAACACCGAGTAGTTGTTGTTCAGGCCGCTCGTCAGCTTCGTGCCGACGGGTGGGCCCTGCGGGGCCTTCAGCACCTTCAGGTCACGGAGCACGACGCGGCTGGCGAAGAACGTGTCGCCGCCGCCCGAGCCGGCCTTGTGGTACTTGAAGGCCGCCACGACGTCGACGCGGTCGCCGTCCTTGAGCGTGCCCGCGAGTGTCTGGTTGGAGTCACCCTGGAGCTGGAACGCGCGCAGGTTGCCCTTCAGGTCGGCGCGGACGCCCTTCTCGGCGACCGGGCTGAACCGGCGGGTCGTCACCTGCTCGCCCTCCAGCGTCGGCTGGGTGGCCACGAGACCTGCAAGCTGGTCGGCGCTCGAGATCGCGCCCGGGACGACGCTGCGCCTCGGGACCTCGAGCGAGGAGAGCATCCCGGAGGCCTCGGCCGCCGTCATGCCCTCGGTGATGTCTTTCTTGGCAACGAGCACCGTCACGTGGTCCTCGCCGCGCTGGACGTGCCGCTTGTAGCTCGTCACGTAAAAGCTCGTGAGCAAAGCGGCCACAGCCGCGAGAGCGACCGCGATCAGGATGTTTCTAGCTCGATATGCCATTGCTCCTTGTCCTTGAGTTGTGGGTCAGTCGATGAGCTGGACGGCCCGGGCTCCGAGGTTCGGCTGCCCGTTCGAAGTCGTCGCCTGGATGCCGGTCCAGACGACCTCTGTGAACCAGCCGGTGATGGTTCCGTCGCTGCCCGACTCCTGGTGGCCCGTCAAGTGGAAGCCGACCCAGCCGACGACGTGGTACTGGGCGTTTGAACCGTTTCCGACGACGACGTCGTAGACCGGGAAGAGCAGGTCGGTCCCGATGCTGGGCGGAGTTCCATTTCGCGCCGGCATCCGAGTAGTACTCGCCGAGCGGCATGTAGGCGTCGAGGCCCTTCAGGATCCAGTCTGCGAGCGTGCCCGGCCCGGTGCCGCCATGGCTGCTGTCGACGTTGATCACGTCGAATCCGCCTGGTACACCGGTCTTGCCCAGCGGCAGGGTCGTGGTGTTCCCCGCGCCGAAGCACGGGCACAGGGCGGATCCCTTCAACTTCGGATGCGCGAGGTTGACGCCGATCGGCGCGACGTACTTCGCCTCCGACATCACGGTTGCACGCGCGGTCGCCTTGGAGCCGACCGTCACGGAGTTGACGCCGAAGAGCTTCGCGAAGAAGCCTTCTGCCGGGCGGGTCAGCTGCACCTTGATCGTGTCGTTCGTCAGGACGCCGCTCGAGACGGTCACGGTCGAGTTGCCGCCGCCGTTCTTGCTCGCGTACTGGAGGGCCAGGGTGTTGGCCGCGCCGGGGTTCTGGGGCAAGGCCTGCGCGCCGGCGAGCGCCGAAGCGTCCGCCGCCGCCTGGGTTGCGCGATCGGAGCGGTACCACGATCCGAGGTCGAGCACCAGCGCCGCCATGCCGAGCAGGACGACGAGAAAGACGAGAGTCAGGATGGTTGCTTGGCCGCGGTCGCTACGAGGGGTCATTCCACACGCTCCGTGGTTGTGCTCGACAGGCGGCCGCTCTTCACGACCATGCCGAGCAGGCTGATCGAGTACGGGTAGGTGGCCTTCACGGCCACGTCCGCGCCCGGCTGCCACGTCGAGGTGACCGTGATGCTGAGGTCGCTCTGCTTGAGGTCTTGCGCCGAGGCGCGCACTGCGGTGACGGTCGCGCTCGAGGGATTCGAGAGCTGTCGTCCCACGGCCGCCTTCCGGGCGCCGGCACGCGTCGCATCAGTCAGCGTCACGTAGTTGTTGAAGGCGATCCCGAACTGGATGACCGCAAACAGGAGCAGCGCGAGGACCGGCAAAGCGAGTGCAAACTCGGTCAGCGACTGACCCTTCTGAGATCGGATGTCGATTTTGCGGCTGATTCCATTCATCACGGGATTTCTTTCGTTGGGTGTTGAAGTGGAGTGGGCCCCTTCGGTCGAAGGGGCCCCCTACCGGAGAAACTGCGGTGGTTACTAGCCGGGCAGAATCCCGGCCACGTTCTCGATCGCAGCGCGGACGTTGTCCGAGAGGAGCGTGATGGCACCGATCACGGCGAGCGTGATCACGGCGAGAACCACGCCGTACTCCGCCATCGTCTGACCCTCCTCGCGCTTGCGGAGCGAGTCGGCGGCGATCTGCACGAAGGTGAAGAACTTCAGCATCTGTGTCACCTCCTTTCGCTGATCGATGCGCACGCGGTCGCGCGCGAATTTCCCGAGAGGAAAACGGGTTGGATCGATGGATCTCGGTGCTGAGAGAGCCGATTGATCGAGCTGGCGGTGCGCTTGGTCACGCCGGAAGAACCTCCGAATGTGTCTCGGCGTGGCCGCGCCGCCTTTGGCTCAGATGCCGCGATCATCGTTCCGAGAGCGCAAACGGCTGATCCCTCGACCTAGGGATATGCGGGCGAGTTCCCCATTTCGGGGGAGAGGCGACGTAGGCGGGGGCGCGATACAGGCTTCAGTCCGTACGGCCCGCGGATGTCAAATCGAGATCCGCGCCCAGGTGGCGGCCCACCGGCGCCCGACGAACGGGAGCAAAAGGCAATGCCACCACGGAAGTCTCTGACCAGGCGGTTCATTCACCACCTTCTCCTCCTCTCGCTCGCGAGGACGATCCTGACCGTGCTTGGCCGGGGCCGCGCCTGGGACGAGTGGGACGAGCGGAACTACGAGTCGCAGCCGGCGCAGCAGCGCGGCTACCGGCTCCGCCTCGCGCACACGGTTTCCTTCTGCATGCTCTTCTTCGCCGGGCTCGCGCTCTCCGCGGGTGCGGGGAACGGCGTGCAGTCGCTGCTGGAGGCCGACCGGTCAGCCCCCGCTTCGGCAGACGGCACGACCGGGCCCACCGGCCCGACCGGAGCCGCGGGACGAACGGCCTTCCAGTCGGCCGCCCGCGGAATCGAAGCGCAACAGCAGGTCGCGGCCGCGAAGCCGGTCGCTCCCCCAACGGGCGTCGTGGCCAAGACCGCAGTCCTGAGCTCGCGCCCGACGCACGCGGCAACGCTCTCCGCCGCGGCACCGTCGTCCGCGACGAAGAAGACCGCGATCTCGAAGACGCACGTCGCGCGCCCCGCAGTCGTCCGCTCCAAGCCGGGCTCGAAGCCGAAGCGGAAGGCGCCCAAGGCGCATCCCGTCAAGGCGCCCGCGCTCGACCCGGAGGTCAACGACTACCGGGCGGCGACGATCTGGCTGAACCGGGCCGCTCCCGACCCGACTCCGCCGGCCGCCAGGCTCAGGCTCCGCTTCGCGCGTGAGCTCGTCACGTACGCGCACCAGGCGCACGTCGACTGGGCGCTCGTGCTGGCGACGCTCCGGGCCGAGGGCCACAACGGCCGCGTCCCGGCCGGCTCGGTCGCGCTGCGCGCGCTCGCGTTCCGGCTCTCCGGCCTCGGCGGTCGCGCGAACCCGTGGGCCGCCGCTCTCGCCGTCTCGAGCGACACCGCCGTCGCCGACCGCGTCGTCGCGCTTCGCCACTACTACCGCGCCGTCGGGCTCGCGAGCCTCGTGCACGGCCTGCTCTCGCAGAAGGCCGACCTGCAGGATCGCGTGCTCAACAACAGCCGCTTGGCCCTCTACTCGGGCGGGCGAAGCGACGTCGCCAAGGGTCGCGTGGACGTGCGCGTCCTCGCGGTGATGCTGTACCTGGCGCAGAGCTACAACTCGGTCAGCGTCTCCTGTCTCGTCTCGGGTCACCGGCTCTTCGCCCGGCCCGGCGTCGTCTCCGCGCACATCTACGGGCGCGCCGTCGACATCGCGGGGCTTGGCGGCACCTCGGTCGCTGGACACCAGCAGCCCGGCGGGATGACCGAGCACGCCGTCCGCAGCATCCTGATGCTGCCTGGCGGGATGCTGCCCAAGCAGGTGATCTCGCTGCTCGGGATGGGCGGGCCTTCCTTCGCGCTGGCCAACCACGCCGACCACATCCACGTGGGCTACTAGGAATGCAATTGCCTCAGGTCGCACTGGCGAACGGCGACGGCGACGTCGTCTGCGAACGCTGTCTCCTCGCGGAGACGGCGTTCGCGCGCATGCGCGGCCTCCTTGGCCGGAGCGGTCTTCCCTCGGGCGAGGGAATGCTGCTCCGGCCGGCGTCGTCGATCCACACCGCGTTCATGCGGTTTGCGATCGATGCCGTCTTCGTCGACCGCGCGAACACGGTGGTGAAGGTCGCAGCCGACCTTGCTCCGTGGCGAGCGGCGGCGTGCAGGGGAGCGCGGGCCGTGCTCGAGCTTCCGGCAGGGGAGGCCGCGAAGCGCGGGCTGCGACCCGGGGTCTCGTTGACGCAGGTCTGGCGGAGCGCGCCGGCTAGCCCGGCCCGCCCGCCGGCGCCTGCGTCGCCCAAAGCTCTCTAGTCCGAGCTGAGGAATCCCGTCGCGGGTGTGGTATGAGGGGCGTATGAGCGCGCCCGCATCCGTCCTCGTCGTCGATGACGACACGGATGTGCGCACGCTGGTGCGGGAGCTGCTGGAGCGGGCCGGCTACCGCGTGGCCGAGGCCCCCGACGGGCTCGCCGCCTTGCGCGTGCTCTACGAGGAGCGGCCCGATCTCGTCCTGCTCGACGTCTCGATGCCGCAGCTCGACGGCTGGGCGACGCTCGCCCGGATCCGCGAGCTGAGCGACGTGCCCGTGGTGATGCTGAGCGCCCTCGGAGCCGAGCTCGAGAAGGTGCGCGCGCTGCGGATCGGCGCCGACGACTACGTGACCAAGCCCTTCGGGCGGCAGGAGCTGCTCGCGCGCGTGGAGTCGGTGCTCCGGCGCTCACCCGACCCCCAGTTGCGCCGGTCCTACTCCGACGACGTGCTCAAGGTCGACTTCGCCGAGCGGCGGGTGAGCGCGAACGGCCACGACGTCGAGCTGACCCCGCTCGAGTTCCGGCTGCTGAGCGCCTTCGTCGACCACCCCAACCAGCTGCTAGGGCACGAGAACGCGCGCGGGTTCGGCTACCGCTACGTGCCGGGCTCGGGCTGAGCGCCGACGAGCGCCGCCACGCGCGCCTGCAGCTCCCGCGGGCTGAACGGCTTGCGCACGTAGTCGTTCGCGCCGGCGGCGAGCCCGGCCTCGGCGCCACCGTCCTGCACGCGGGCCGTGAGGAGCACGACTCGCACGCCGCGCGTGCCGGGGTCGTCGCGCAGCAGCCTTGTCAGCTCGAGCCCGTCCAGCCGCGGCATCGCGACGTCCAGGACGGCGACGTCGGGGCTGCGCTCACGGATCAGCTCGAGGGCCTCCTCACCGTCGCGCGCGCGGTGCACCTGGTGGCCGGCGCGCTCGAGCGTGAGCGCAACCAGATCGAGTATGTCGGCGTCGTCGTCCGCGACGACGACCACGCCGGGACGGCTTTGGCTCACCGTTCGACTATAGGCCGTTTGACGCGGCACTTGGCCGCGCGCCAAGGTGTGTGCATGGATCCGGCCTCCGCGAGCTCCGTAGCCGCGCGGGCGCGCACGGAGAACTTCCCAGTCGCCTCGCTGCTCTTCCCCCGCGCTCTGCGCCCGCACCTGCGCGCGATCTACGGTTTCGCGCGGCTCGTGGACATCCTCGGCGACGAGCTCGAGGGCGACCGGCTCGCCGCGCTGGGCGACCTGGAGGCCGAGCTCGATCGCTGTTACACGGGCGAGCCGGCCTGGGAAGTGATGCGCCGCTTGCAGCCGACGATTCGGGCGTGCTCGCTGCCGCGTGAGCCGTTCGAGCGCCTGATCGAGGCGAACCGGATGGATCAGCGCATCGCGGCCTACGAGACCTGGGACGACCTGAAGCACTACTGCGTTCACTCCGCCGACCCGGTTGGACGCCTCGTGCTCGGCGTGCTCGGGCGATACGACGCCGAGCTCGTTGCGCTCTCCGACGACGTCTGCACGGGCCTGCAGCTCGTCAACTTCCTGCAGGACGTGCCGCGTGACCTTGCGCTCGGGCGCGTCTATCTCCCGGCCGACGACCGGCGCCGCTTCGGCGTCACGGAGCTCGCACACGCGAACGAGCCGCTGCGGCGGCTGCTCGAAGCCGAGGCGGAGCGCGCGCGCGGGCTGCTTGGCTCGGGTGAGGAGCTCGGGCGCCGGCTCGGCGGACGGGTCGGCCGCGCGGTGGCGCTCTTCGCGCGCGGCGGGCTCGCGGCGCTCGAGGCCCTGGAGCGCGCCGACTGGGACATCTTCAACGGCCGGCCGCGGCCCTCGCGCGCGCGGCTCGCGCTGGCGGCGATTCGGTGAGTGTCGAGGCCGCCTACGACGAGGTCGAGCGGCTCACCCGCCGTGAGGCACGCAACTTCGCCTACGGCATTCGCGTGCTGCCACGCGACCAGCGCCGCGCGATCTCCGCGGTCTATGCCTTCGCGCGCCGGGTGGACGACGTCGCGGACGGGCCGCTGCCAGTGGGCGAGAAGCGCGATCGGCTGGAGGCGCTGCACGCGGCGCTCGAGTCCGATCCGGCCGACTCGACGCTGATCGCCCTCGCCGACGCGCGCACGCGCTACGGCATCCCCGACCGCTCGTTACACGACCTCGTCGACGGCGGCCTGCAGGACACCGAGCGAGTCCGCTACCCGGACTTCGCCGCGCTGCACGACTACTGCCGTCATGTCGCCGGAGCGGTGGGTGTCGCGTGTGTGGCGGTCTACGGCTCCGCGGACGTCGAGCGAGCGGAAACGCTGGGCGTCGCGCTGCAGCTGATCAACATCATGCGCGACGTGCGCGAGGACTGGGAGCTCGGCCGCGTCTACCTGCCGCAGGATGAGCTCGCGGCCTACGGGGTCACCGAGGACGACATCGCGGCCGGCCGCCTCACCTCCGAGTGGCGCGCGCTGATGGCGTTCCAGGCCTCGCGGGCGCGGGCCTACCTCGAGGAAGGGCTCGGACTGCTGGAATCGCTGGACTCCCGCAGCGCCGCGTGCGTTTCGACCTTTGCCGGGCTCTACCGGGCGACCCTCGACCGGATCGAGGCGCGCGGGTTCGACGTCTTCGACGGCTCGCTGCGGCTGTCGCCGCTGACGAAGCTGCGCATCGTGGGGGCGGGGCTCCTGCGATGAGAGTCGCGGTCGTAGGCGGTGGGCTCGCGGGGCTGAGCGCCGCGCTCGAGCTCGTCGACGCGGGGCACGAGGTGGTGCTGCACGAGGCGCGGCCGACCCTCGGCGGCGCGGTGCAGACGCTGCCGCGGCGCGAGGGCGACCCGGAGCCGCCGCCCGACAACGGCCAGCACGTGGCGCTCGGCTGCTTCACGGAGTACCGGCGCTTCCTCGAGCGAATCGGCGAGGCCGGCTCGCTTCGGCGAGTCCGGCTCGAGCTGCCCGTGATCGACGAGCGTGGACGCGGCGCCGTGATCGCGCCGTCGGCGCTCACGCTCCTGCGCTACCGGCACCTTCCCTTCGGCGACCGCCTGCGGATCTTGCGGGCGCTTGCGCGCTGGGGCGACGCCGACGGCGCGACGTTCGCCGACGCGCTGCGGGCGCGCGGCCAGTCGCAGGCAGCGATCGACCGCTTCTGGGACGTCTTCATCCGGCCGGCGCTCAACCTGCGCTCCGAGGAGGCGAGCGCGCAGGCGGGCGATTTCACGGTACGCACGGCGCTGCTCGGGGAGCGGAGCGATTCCGACCTGTTGCTCCCGGTGCGGCCGCTCGGCGAGATGCACGGCGAGGCGGCCGGGCGCGCGCTCGAGGCCGCAGGCGCAACAGTGGTGACAGGCACCCGCGTCGAGAGCCTCGAGGAGCTCGGCGCCGGTGCAGTCGTGGTCGCCCTGCCGCCGGGCGAAAGCGCTCGCCTGCTGGGGGAGCCCGAGTCGCAGCTCGAGGACTCGCCGATCGTCAGCGTGCACCTGCTCTTCGACCGCGCGATCATGCGCACGCCGATGGCCGCTCTCCTCGACTCGCCCGCGCACTGGATCTTCGACCGTGGCCTGCTCACGGGCCACGAGCCCGAGCGCGGCCAGTACCTGACCGTCGTCTCGAGCGGCGCCCCCGAGCTCGAGGCGCTCCGTGGCCGGGAACTGGTCGACCTCGTCGCCGGAGCCGTCACCGAGCGCCTCGGTCCCGCCGGGCTGGTGTGGTCACGGGTCAGCCGCGAGCCAGCGGCGACGATCGCGGTGCGCCCCGGCAGCGAAGCGCATCGGCCGGGACCGGAGACCGGGCGGCCGAACGTCACGCGCGCGGGCGCGTGGACCGGAACCGGCTGGCCGGCGACGATGGAAGGCGCCGTCCGCAGCGGGCTCGCGGCCGCGCGTGCACTGACCGCCGCGCCTGCGGAGGTGGCGGCGTGACGATCGCGCCCGAGCGGATCGAGACGCCCCTCGACGCCGC
>Ga0193705_1000132_pt1 | contig 15796 bp, 16 predicted proteins | sample U3m2metaG_FD_143045 | JGI IMG/M metagenome (GOLD analysis project Ga0193705, IMG submission 143045) | Soil microbial communities from a riparian zone of the East river system, Colorado, United States - U3m2 | ecosystem: Environmental > Terrestrial > Soil > Riparian zone | place: USA: East River... | reverse complement strand
CGGGATCCCTGCCGTGATTTGTGGACATCTTGCGCTCTCGAAGTTTCAGAAAGACCCGCAATTACAAGGCAAGGGTCTCGCGACCGCTGGACTCATTATCGGTTACGTAGCGATCGCATTTTGGCTGATCTATGTTGTTTTCTTCGGCGGCGCTTCTTTCATCAAGTCAATCAGTCATTCAGGAACTTAGGAAACTTGGATCTCATGAACGAGAGAATGCCGCGATCGCCCCCAGCGCCGATTCAACCCCCTATTCCGTCAGCTTTCCGCCCGCTCCACAACGAATCAGCGTTGTTGACTTTGATATGCCATTCGGGCGGATGGTTGTGTTCATGATTAAGTGGGCGTTTGCGGCAATTCCTGCACTAATCGTCATTTGGGCCGTCGTTTTCATTTGTCTTTTCATCTTCGCGGCCTTCTTTGGCGGAATCGCTGCCTTGTCACAGCGCCACTAACAAATGCAGATCGCGCGGCGGTCACTCGCTCTGGGTGAGAGCGATCACGAGTTGATCTGGCTGAGCGTCTCAGTTTTGTCCCTGACCGCCGCAGGTTTTTGGCTGGCGCTGGGCTTGCCCTGGCCGGTGTGTGTGTTTCATCAGCTCACGGGGTTGCCGTGCGTGACCTGCGGAATGACGCGCTGTGGGATTGAATTCTTTCACGGCCACTTCTTCGCTGCGTTGAAATGGAATCCGCTGGTGTTTGCACTTCTTTGCGGCGTGATCGCATTTGATCTCTATGCTTCAGCGACGCTCGCAATGCGCATGCCCCGTTTGCGAATTGTGTTTAGTGAAGCGGAAAAGAGATACTTACGGGTGATAATCGTCGCCGTTCTCGCATTGAACTGGTTGTATTCGCTTTCTCACTGGCGCAATTTTTAGAATCAAGGAATGACGCTTTGCAAACCGTCGCTCCTTGAGGTGGTTTCACAGAAATGCCCTGCGGCATGGACGCCGCCCTGAAAATCGGTGTCCATCTGTGTTCATCTGTGGCTAATTTGGCTCGATGCGAGTTCTGGTCACTGGCGGTGCAGGCTTCATAGGATCGCACCTTGTCGAGAAGCTACTGGCGGGCGGACACCAAGTGGTCATTCTCGATGACTTCAACGATTTTTATGATCCGCAAATCAAGCACGACAACATTGCCGGTTTTGCCGGGCACGTAACGGTTTGTCACGTCGATCTCCGCGACAGCGAATCGGTGCGCAATTTGTTTCATCGTGAGAAAATTGACACGATCGCTCATCTGGCTGCGCGCGCAGGCGTTCGGCCCTCAATTCAACAGCCTCGACTTTATTACGACACAAATGTCACTGGAACATTACACCTGCTTGAGGCTGCGCGTGTAACCGGCGTGGAGCGATTCGTCTTTGCATCGAGCTCATCGGTTTACGGAGCTTCGAAGACGATCCCATTTTCTGAGGATGTACATCTTACCCAGACATTGAGTCCGTATGCTGCCACAAAGGTCGCAGGCGAATTTCTTTGCTCGACCTACTCGCATCTCTACAACCTGCGTGTAGTCGCGCTTCGGTATTTCACCGTGTACGGTCCGCGCCAACGGCCGGATCTGGCCATTCATCAATTCACCCGGCGTATTTACGCAGGGCAACCTATCGATCAGTTTGGGGACGGCACTACGCGCCGCGATTACACTTACATTGATGACGTGATTCAGGGAACGATGGCTGCGCTCAAGTACGAAGGCCCGCTGTTCGACATGTTCAACCTTGGCGAGAGCGAGACGATTCAGCTCAAAGATTTAATCGCGGCGGTCGAGAACGCGCTCGGGAAAAGGGCAAAAATCAACCAACTGCCCCAGCAAGCCGGCGACATGCCTCTGACTTGCGCGGATATTTCCAAAGCGAGGAAATTGCTCGGCTATAAGCCAACCACGCGATTCAGCGAGGGCCTGCCGCGTTTTATTGATTGGTTTTTGCTCAGCGCCAGATGAAGACGTTGATCCAGCGTTTGCCATTCGAGCAACGCGCCTGTTTTATCGCTGGTCAGGCGAAATCTGGCACCACGCTGTTGGTGGCGTTACTCGATAACCATCCTCAGCTGCTCGTGTTGCCGGAGGAAACCGCTTATTTTCCTACTGTCCTGACCAAATATGCGCCCCGCGGCCGTCGCGCGCAGTTTGATTATCTCACCAAGCAATCGCTTGCCAACGTGCTGTTCGGCGGCCCATGCAAGTGGGGTAAGCGGAATTACTCGACATTTCCGCGGGAGGAATTTCTAAAGGCGTTTGAGGGTGCGGCATTCGATCCCGCAAATGCGCAGGAGGATTTACTTGTGCTCATGGTAAAAGCTTACGCGGCGACGCTGGAACGGCCGTTGGATACCGTAGCGCGCTGGGTCGAGAAAACTCCGGCCAATCGCAATCACATTTCGGAGATCCTCAGGCGCTTTCCACATGCAAAGATTCTGGTCACGATGCGCGACCCGCGCGCCATTCTCGCAGCACAAATTGCGCTGGAGAAGACAAGACAAACAGGAAGGTTCTCGACTTACTATGTGATCGCTCATTGGCGGGTCGCCGCCCGGCTCGCCAGACGCGTGCGCGCTGGCGAGGTTCCCGGGGTGGTGGTGCCTTATGAAAAACTGGTCTACGAGCCCGCCAGAACGATGGAAGAGGTTTGCGCCTATCTGGAGATTGATTTCAACCCGGATATCGTGCTGACGCCGACGAAAGTGGGCCAGTTCTGGAAGGGCAACTCCGCCGCGCGGATCAACTTTTCGCAAATCAGCTCAGAACCTGCGACACGGTGGGAAGGTGAACTCTCGGAGGACGAGATCGGTTGGGTCGAATGGCACTGCCGCGATCTTATGTCCGAATTTGGCTACGACCCGAGGCTGACCCGGCGCGAATTACGCTATTTTATGCAGCCGATTCGCGGCGAGCGTCCACGAGAATACATCAAATCGCGTGCCTATTCACTGCGCGATGACTTGATTCGGCGTTAGCGGTAGGGACGCTGCGCTGCGGCGTCCAAATAGCGATGTCTCTTTCGTCGTTACGCTTGCAATCGCGATGGAAGCAGGCAATAATCTCCGCGAGATGTCGGGAATCTTCTTCGATCTTCCGAGCGTCCGGTTTCCAAGACGATTCAGATTTCTTGAACCGATGCTACAAATGGTTGTGGCATCACTGTTTCGTTGCCTGAGTGTGCCGGGTCGCGCTTTGAGACAAGTCCATTTCCGGCACGACGAGGCGGAGTTTCCATCGGCGTCGCAGAGTGCTTGTGAAAAGTTTGACTGGACTCTTGATGATTCGCGCGCCGCGGACGGTGTCCCGAACCTTTTCGGGGCGCTCCGCCCTTTTAACAATTGGACAAAGATTAAGGATCAACATGAACTCTTATTCACCCGAAAGACGCCAACGCCGCTCGCGCGGTGGGGGCCGACGCAGAGGAAATCAGGAACGCTTTCGAGACCGGCAGGGAGCAGCGAAGACACAGAAAAAGACATTCTGGCAACGGGTTGCTGAATTTTTCGGAAACGGCGGCGAGAAAAGGAAAACCGCAGGGCAACCGCGCAATGGTGCGCAGCCATCGCGACTGGCGCGCAAACCCGAGCGGATTGAAGTCACTTCGCCCCGTCTGTACGTAGGTAACTTGTCCTTCGACGCTACCGAGAGCGACCTTTTCGAGTTGTTCAACGGAGTGGGGCACGTGCAAAATGCCGAGGTCGTAAGTTACCGGCACAACCAGCGCTCGAAAGGTTTTGCCTTTGTGCAGATGCAAACTATCGAGGAAGCAAAACGCGCCGTGGAGGAATTGCACGACAAGGAATTCCTTGGGCGCAGGCTGGTGGTGAGCGGAGCAAAATCCGACCAGCACGAGGTGCGTTAGCCCACTTTTCGAGGTCTCCCATCCAGATTCTCGCTGTCAGCCGGCTGGCCCGCGACATTGTTGATTTGCACCGGATCGCGCAGGCAGGCTGAGCGCAATCCCACAGTCGCGGCCTGGGCCTACCGCATATCCATCCGAGGACCCTACTTCTTTATCTCCAAATACGTCCGCGTTTGCACGTGACTGGTGCCCGGCTGGAGTTCTTCAACTCGCATTTGTTTGAGGAACCAGCGCTTTTCGATCTTCTGCGCGGAGACGACTTCGAATCGCTTCGCCAGCTGCGCGTTCGAGTCAAACCCCTCCATCCGCATCAGCGCGCCGCTCGCCTTGTCGATCCAAAGCAAAATATTTGAATATTGCGATTCGTGCGAGGGCGCGCGCAGTTGTAGTTTCCAGCACTTGCGCGTGCGGACATTTTCTTCGCCCAACACGCGCGCAGTTGGCCAATAGAGAAATTTGAACGCCAGGTCTTCGTACGTCACGCTGGTGCCTCGAATTCTTTGATTGAGCTTCGAGCCCGAGAATTTTTCGGTTCCGGTGTCGCTCACAACATCAAGGCGCGAACTATTCTCGCCGAGACGCAACTGCAAAACCTCATCGGGATTTGTGAATGAATAACGAATCAGCGGGCCGTTTTGCACCAGCCGAAATGGGACCACCACATCATCTTGCCGAAGCTGCCCCTGCAGATCGATGTGCTGTTGTGACTCAATCATCCGCACGGTGGCGAGAATGTCGTTAGCCGACGGCGGCGACTCGGCGGAAATAAAATGTGTCGCGAATGCCGCACAAATGACGAATGCCGAATGACGAACGAGGAAGGAATGATAAAGGCGGCATGACAAAGGCCGAATGATGGACAACGAACGAGAGCGTGCGCTGGCCGCTCTGGTTTCGTCATTAGCATTCAATTCGTCATTCGTCATTCGTGCTTTGTCATTGTACCGAATTTGTTTATTTGCAGCTAACGATTAAAAGGCTTAAGCGCGGCTTCAATTCCCTCGCATGGACCAGTCTCTCTTTCGTTTGATTAATCGGCAATGGACGAGCCCGGCTCTGGACTTGTTCATGGCGGCGGTGAGCGACAGCGAGATTTGGACGCCGTTGTTTATCGCAATTGGAATTAGCGCACTTTTTCTTGGCGGCTTCAAAGCCCGCGCGTTCGTCATTTGTTTAGTCTTGTCTTTGCTAATCGGAAGCGTAGTCACGAGCGCGTTAAAATCAGCTGTGGATCGCCGTCGGCCCAAACAGGTCGAGACGGTGCGGATGGTGCACTTGCAAAAGGCGCGTCCGAAATTTCTAACTCTTTTTGAGAAACCGACCATTCGCTTTTCCGGTCCCGCCGATCGCAGCCGGTCGGGACCGTCGTTTCCGTCAGGGCACGTGGCGACCAACACAATAATTGCCGTTTTTTGCACCCTGTTTTATCGCCGGGGTGGCTGGCTCTACTGGTTCGTCACCGCAGCAGTGGGTTACTCGCGAATCTATCTTGGCTCGCATTGGCCGAGCGATGTGATTGCTACTGTTTTTCTGGGCGTTGGTGAATCACTGTTCTTTATCGCCGCGCTCGAGTTAATATGGAGGATCGCGGGACGTAAATGGACGCCGCAGTTCTTTGCGCGCCATCCAAGCTTGATTGGCGATCTGAGTGGTAAGGCGCGACCGCCGCGCGCGCCGCAACCGTCCACATGAGCACCACGCGCGCGGTCTGGTTTTTCATCATCGCGCTGACGGCGATTCGATTATCAATGCTAGCGACTACTGATCTGGAATTCGACGAAGCCCATTACTGGATGTGGTCGGAGCGCCTCGCGCCGGCATATTTTAGCAAAGGACCGGCCATTGCTTTTTTCATTCGCGCCAGCACTTCGATTTTCGGCGCGAATGAGTTCGGCGTCCGCTTCTGCAGTCCGCTGCTCGCAGGAGGAACAAGTGTGCTCATGTTCTACTTCGCGCGACGTCTGTTCGGCGCGACTGCCGGGTTGTGGGCTGTCATGGCGGTTAATGTCACCCCGATCTTCAATGTAGGTGCCTTCCTGATGACGATTGATGCGTTGTCGATTTTCTTCTGGCTCGCCGCGATGTTCACATTTTGGTTGGCGGTGGAAAAAAGCCCACATTTCTCCTGGTACTGGCCCCTTACCGGATTACTGATTGGGCTTGGTTTTCTTTCCAAATACACGAACGCACTAGAGCTTGTCTCGATCGTGTTGGTGCTTGCCCTGGCTCCCCGGCTCAGAAGAGAGTTTGCGCACTCGGGTCTATACTCATTGCTCGGCATGTTCGCCATTTGCACGGTGCCGCCGATAATGTGGAACCAGCAACATGCCTGGATCACGCTCGTGCATTTGCGTTCGCGGGGAAGCCTCGAGCACGGTTTTGGTTTTCATCCAGTCGAGGTACTTTCGTTTCTCGGTCAGCATTTCCTGGCGTACTCGCCATTTCTCTTTCTGGGCTTGGCGTGGGGTGTCATCGCAAGTTGGCGACGCGTCAATCAGCAATTCAAGGTGCTGTTCTTGATGTGGTTTGGGTTACCGGTTTTTGTTTTTTATTTGCTTCTGTCAGTAAACAAAGCTGCCGCGCCAAACTGGGACGGACTCGCTTTTCTGGGTTTTGGCCTTTTGGCGATTCATTTCTGGTGGGAAAAACTCGAACGCAGCATCGCGTTACGGCTGGTCGCTGTCGTGGCCTTACTGCTTGGACTCACGATGAGTATCCTCGCGTTGGACACAGATTTGCTGCGCGCGGCTGGGTACCAGTTTAAGCGAACTGATCCAAGCGATCGGATCCGCGGATGGAAAAGCGCTACGATTGCGGTCGAAAAAATACGCCACGATTTGGAAACGCAATTGGGCGAGAAGCTGTTTCTGATTGCCGACGCTCGCGACCGTGCCTCAGAAATTTCCTTTTATCTACGCGACAAACGAGTCGAAGGGCCACGTCATCCGCCGGTTTATATCCCAGAATCGCAGGACATGGTAAACCAGTTCTCGTTTTGGCCACGCTATGATGAATTCATTGAACTAAAACCGGGCACGCCGCGGCCAGAGGGTGAAACGTACACAGAAGAGAACGGCATCAACCCGTTCGTCGGCCGTGATGCTCTCTTTATTCGGAGCGGTGAGAAGGCACACGTGCCGCATAGTATTCGAGCTGCATTTCAATCAACAGAGCCGGTAGGAACGATTGAAGTGTCGCGCTACGGAAAACTAATACGCACCTGGCAAGTGTTTCTCTGTCGAAACTACCGAACACTCCCGTTGTAGGAAAGGGTCGGGCGAACCGTGGCTGGGGCAATAGCGGATGTCAGCCAGTCTGACTGATTCGGCAGGTTGGCAGCGTGCCAGCCGAGTCAGGCTAGCAGCCTAACCTCCTGCGTGCTACCCTGCGGCCACCGCCTACTGGAAATGCAGCAACTCGCAGTTTCGGTCATCGTACCGATCTTCAACGAAGAAGAGAACATACCGATCTTGCAATCGGAGCTGCACGCGGCGCTAAAAGATCTCGATTACGAAATCATTTTTGTCGATGACGGATCGAGCGATCGCACTGTAGATCGAATCGAAGCTGCACCGAATGTTCGAGCGATCCGGTTTGAAAAAAGCGTGTGGCGCAACTGTGGTACTTATCGACGGCGATTTGCAAAACGATCCCGCTGATGTTCCAAGGCTTCTTTCTGAAATTGCGCGCGGCGCCGATCTCGTGTGTGGCTATCGCGCCAAGCGCCAGGACACACCGTTGAAGCGAATGACGAGCCGGATTGCCAACGCGGTTCGCAGCCGCTACACAAAAGACGGGGTGCGCGATACCGGTTGCACGCTCAAAGCAATGCGGCGTGAATGTGTTGGCGCGCTCGTTCCATTCAAGGGAATGCACCGTTTCATTCCTGCGCTGGTCAAAGGCGCAGGGTACCGACTTGTGGAAATCCCAGTGAATCATCGGCCGCGCCGGTTCGGCCACAGTAAGTACGGCTTGAGCAATCGCGCGTTGCGCGCGACAGCCGACATGTTCGGTGTGCGCTGGCTGCTTTCGCGGCGATTGAACTACAAGATTCGCGAGTAGCACGTGCTACTCGATGTCAAAACACGCTTGTCAACCCAAGCGCTCCCGCTAAGCTTGGCCTCCCGCACCGGGAATCCGCATGTCCTTGGCCAATTTACTTTCTGCCGAGCAAATCATCCCAGAGATGAAAGCAACGGAACGCTGGGCGGCGATCGTTGAGCTGATCGATTTGCTCGTTGGTCTTGGCAAAATCAAAGCCGCAGATCGCGACCCGATTCTTACCGCGCTTAGACAGCGGGAGGAGACCATGAGCACAGGCATCGGTTTCGGGATCGCCATTCCACATTGTTCTTCAGACCGGCTCGACGAAGTCGTCGCCGCATTCGGAAGATCCACCACAGGCATTGAGTTTGATGCGCTCGACAACGCCCCGGTGAAATTCATCGTCCTTTTCATTGTGCCGAAAAATCAATTTCAGACGCACCTGCGCACGTTGGCTTCCATTGCAAAATTTCTGAACGATCGCTCCGTGCGTGAGAGCCTGGCCGGCGCCACGTCAGCCGACGAAATTTTGTCGATCTTTCGGGATCGTTCCTAGCTGTAGCGGCGGTCTGTGACCGCCGAGCAAATATCGATGCGGCGCTCACAGAGCGCCGCTACAATTTCAGCGATTCTGACCCATGGAAACCTTCCAGTCACTGCTTGCAAGAAAGCTCGCGAGTGCTTTGAAAGAAGCCGGTTTATCGGACGCAGGTGAATTGACGCCGGCAAGCGACCCGCGTTTCGGCGATTACCAGACCAACGCTGCTCTCGTCTTAGGAAAGCAGCGCGGCGAAAATCCGCGAGTTCTCGCGGAGAAAATCGTCGCGCATCTTGTTACTGGCGATGTTTGCGAACGGCCGGTCGTGGCGGGCGCCGGCTTCATCAACTTCACACTGCGGCCCGGCGCGGTCGCTGAAAAGACAATGGAAGTGCTGCGGGACGACCGGCTTGGTGTTGCTGAGGCAAAATCGACACAGCGTATCGTGATCGATTTTGGGTCGCCCAATGTCGCCAAACCGATGCACGTCGGTCACATCCGTAGCACGGTGCTCGGCGATGCTCTTGCGCGCGTCGCGCAGTTTCTCGGACACGAAGTGATCCGAGACAATCACATTGGCGACTGGGGCACGCAGTTCGGTATGGTGATTTACGGTTGGAAGAATTTACTGGATCGACAAGCGCTGCAGCGCAATCCGCTGGCCGAGATTGTGCGCATTTATAAGGAGACAAACGAGCGAGCGACTGAGGATCCGGAAGTTCGCCAAGCCTGCCGCCAGGAATTGATAAAGCTCCAGGCCGGCGACAAGGAAAACCTCGACATCTGGAACGAATGCGTCGCCTTCTCAATGCAGGATTTCGAGCGCGTTTACAAGTTGCTGGATATTCATTACGACATCCAGTGCGGCGAAAGCTTTTACCACAATCGGCTGCCTGGTGTGGTAGAACGCCTGCTCAAATCTGGCATTGCAGAGATTAGCGAGGGCGCCGTGGTTGTTTTCTTTCGCGAAAATCCCGAGCTCGCCGATAAACCATTGATCATCCGCAAGCGGGACGGCGGCTTCAATTATGCCACGACGGACCTCGCCACAATCGATTATCGGATCAGCGATTTGAAAGCGGACGCGATTTGGTACGTAGTGGGCGCGCCACAGATTTTGCATTTCAAACAAATTTTCAATATTGCGCGGCGCGAAGGTTACACGGCTGATCTGTGCCATATCACGTTTGGCAGCATTCTCGGCGAGGACCGGAAACTTATGAAGACGCGGTCCGGCGACAACGTGCCATTGCGTGATCTTCTCGAAGAAGCCTGCAAGCGCGCGCGGAAAATCATTGAGGAAAAGAATCCGCACCTGAGCGATGAGGAAAAGATCGATATTGCTCAGAAGATTGGGATTGGCGCAGTGAAATATGCCGATCTCTCACAGTATCGGATGACCGATTACGTTTTCTCATGGGACAAGATGCTGTCCCTACAGGGAAATACCGCGCCGTACCTGCAGAATGCCTATGTGCGGATTCGTTCAATTTTTCGCAAAGCAGGCGAATCCGCTCCAAAGATTGATATGCTGGTCTTCGCCGATTCCGCCGAAATTAATCTGGCCAAACGGCTGTGTCAGTTTGGCGAGACTGTTCCGCAAGTGCTCAACGATTTCCGGCCAAATATTTTGACAAATTATCTGTTCGAGGTGGCGAACAGCCTCCACGCATTTTACGAGGCCTGTCCGGTGCTGAAGTCAGAGGAACCGGCGCGCAGCTCGCGACTCGCCTTGTGTGAACTGACCGCGCGAGTGTTGAAGTACGGCCTGGGTCTTCTCGGGATTCAAGTGCCGGAGAAAATGTAAGAGAACGCCGAACGCCCAACGTCAAACGTTAAACTCGGACGCTGAATTCGACGTTGGACGTTGAGCGTTGGGCGTTGGACGTTTGCTTCCTGCTGTGAAAAAGGAGCTCCCGCGCATTCCAACCTGCACCTATCGGCTGCAATTCAATCGCTGGTTCACTTTTTCGCAGGCACGCGAAATCGTCCCGTACTTGCACGCACTGGGCATCAGTGACGCGTATGCGTCGCCATATTTTCAGGCGAGCCCGGATAGCCTCCATGGCTACGACATCACCGACCACAACAAGCTAAACGCGGCTATCGGCTCACGCGCGGATTACGAGGCATGGATCGTGGAACTGCACGCCCACTCCATGGGACAGATTCTCGATTTTGTGCCGAATCACGTCGGCATTGCCGACTCGCAGAACCAGTGGTGGATGGACGTACTGGAAAACGGCCCCAGCTCCAGATATGCGCCCTATTTCGACATCGACTGGCAACCCCGGAAATTCGATCTGCGGGACAAAGTTCTTCTCCCAATCTTGAGCGATCAATACGGGCGCGTCCTTGAGCGCGGTGAATTGCAGGTGCACTTCGAACAAGGAACGTTCTATCTGCTGTATGCCGAGCGCAGACTCCCGGTCGCGCCGGGAACGTATCGTCACGTTCTCGAAATTGCCTTGCAAAATCTCGTCGACTACAACGACGAAGGCTTTTACGCGGAACTGCAAAGCATTCTGACCGCGCTCGAATACCTGCCGAAACGCACCGAAACTGATCCGAAGCGGATCGCGGAGCGCACTCGAGAGAAGGAGATCATCAAACGACGACTGGACCGCCGTTGCGTCGAAGCGCCGCAAGTCCAACAGGCGATCGAAAAGGCGTTGGCGCAAATCAACGGAAAACCGGGCGATGCACGCAGCTTCGACACGCTCGATGAATTGCTTAACGCGCAATCCTATCGTCTTGCCTTTTGGCGTGTTGCCGCGGAAGAAATTAATTACCGCCGGTTTTTCGACGTAAATGAGTTGGCGGCGATTCGGGTCGAATTGCCAAAAGTGTTCGACGCCATTCACCGGCTTCTTCTGGATTTGGTGGGCACCGGCGCAGTGACAGGCCTTCGCATCGATCATCCCGACGGTCTTTACTTGCCCGGTGATTATTTCGAAAAGCTCCAGCAGCGTTGCGCGAAAGCGCTTGGGATCGCATTACCCAAAGACGGACGCGCCATTTACATAATCGCAGAAAAAATCCTCACCGGCTCGGAGACACTGCGCAAAGAGTGGCGCGTGCACGGAACCACTGGTTACGACTTTGCGAACCAACTAATGCAGCTGCTGGTCGATTCGTCGGCGGAGGCGGCAATCACAAAGACGTTCCATCGTTTCATGGATCACTCAGTCCCTTTTGGCCATCTGCTGTATGCCAAAAAACTGCAGGTGATGAAACTCGCGCTGGCGAACGACGTCGATGTTCTGGGCAACATGCTTGATCGGCTTTCCGAGCGAGACCGCTGGTATCGCGATTTCACGCTGGAAGCACTTTCGCGTGCGGTGCGCGAGACCATCGCCTGCTTCCCTGTTTATCGAACTTATCTCGTGCCGGATCAGCCGGTGAGCGAAGAAGATCGCCAAATCATCGAGCGCGTGATCAGCGCAGCCAAGCGCCGAAACCCGGCGATGGACGAATCGATCTTCAATTATCTACGTGAGGTGCTGCTTTTTCGTTTTCCACTAAATCTCGATGCCGCCGGGCGCGCGGCGCACACGCATTTCGTTTTGAAGTTTCAACAAACAACGGCACCGGTCATGGCCAAGGGACTGGAGGACACGGTCTTTTACATTTACAACCGGCTGACAGCGCTAAACGAAGTAGGCGGCGAGCCACAACAGTTTGGGATCAGCATCGACGCGTTTCACGAGCGCAATCTGGATCGGCAACGAAATTGGCCGGCGACTTTGCTGGCCACCTCGACACACGACACAAAACGCAGCGAAGATGTGCGTGCGCGAATCGTGGCGATTTCCGAAATCTCGGAGCTTTGGCGACGTTCGCTGCAACGGTGGCACGTGGTGAATCGCCGTTGGAAACAACTGATCAATGACTTGGAAGCGCCGGACGCGAGCGAAGAATATTTACTGTACCAGACTCTGTTAGGCACCTGGCCCGTAGAGGCAAACGGCGACCCTAAACCCATGCCGTCGCCGGAGTACGTCGAGCGGATTCAGGCTTACATGGCGAAGGCGCTCCATGAAGCGAAGATCAACACGAGCTGGATCCAGCCAAACGAAGAATGGGATGCAGCGATGCGGGATTTTGTCGCGAAGATTTTGGAGCCGGCGACGCGAAATAAGTTCGTGCCAATTTTTCTGCCGGTTGTGAAGGAGATTGCGCGTCTCGGCGCCATCAATTCGCTCACACAAATATTGCTGAAGCTAACCTCCCCCGGCGTACCCGACATTTACCAGGGTAACGAGATTTGGGATTTTTCTCTGGTCGATCCCGATAACCGGCGCCCGGTCGATTACAAAAGACGCCGCGACATCCTCGAAACATTAGCGAACGCGACGACCGAGCAACTGATGCAGGGCTGGCCAGATGGCCGGATTAAATTGTTTCTGACCCAGCACGTGCTGCGATTTCGCCGCGAGCACGCTGACCTTTTCCAGCGCGGCGAATATCTACCGCTGCGCCTGAGCGGAACCTTTGCGGAGTGTTGCGTCAGTTTTGCCCGCCGCATCCGAGATAAATGGATCGTTGTGATCACGCCGCGACTCTCTTCGCGCGTAGGTTTTCCGCCCATTGGCGAGCGATGGAAAGATACCGCAATCGAACTTCCTGAAACGTTTTCGCTGAAACGCGCACACGATCTATTCACGTGTCGCCCAATTTGTTTAGGGGATCGACAAGTGAAAGTCGCCGAAGCGCTGTCGATCCTTCCGTTTGCAGTGATTACGAATCTGTAGCCGCTTCGCTGTGCGAAGCGCGGCGCTGAGATGAAGTGTAATCGTACCCACGTCGCCCACAGGGCGACGGCTACAACTTGCGCGCCGAGCCTTGGAAAAGATCAATCAGCCACTCCACGAAGGTCCCTAAATTTGTCAGCAAATCTGTGCCGAACGCCGCAAAGGTAATTTGTGGCGATGCGAGAATGAGCATCGCGCTGAGTAATAACAGATTCATGAGATAGATCACCACGAGCGAAAAAAATGTGCCTTGATCGCTCAGGTCGGTCTGATTTTTTGGGATCATCCAGCACGTGAACGTGAAATGGAATGCCCATGTGGCGCCGATCACGGCATAAAGCAATCGACCATACGGCTGCACGTTTAGAAAGAGGCTGAGCATGCCGTAGATACCGATGGCCAGAATGCTGTAGATCGGAAAAAAATACGGCGTCAGCGCAATCCAGAAATTGGCCTTGCTGGTAACGACGTGTCCGCCATCACGGCTCACACGGAATCGGCTGACGCGTCCGCCCATCAACCAAACCCAGAGCGCGTGTGTTAGTTCGTGTCCGAACACGTAGATTACGATCGGGCGCGGAAGACCGAAGAACATAATGAGCCAAAGAATTGCACCTAACGAGAAAAACCAAAACTCTTCGCCGGCCCAGAGCCGTTGCGTCACGGTTGCCCGCGCGAACGCGGTAAAAAATGTCTGACTGAGAATTGCACAAATCGGCACCAGAAAAATCGCAAAGATAAATTTCACCCAACGTGTCGGTACGGTAAGCGGTTCAAACGCCGGCACGACTCGCCTCGTTCGCGCGACATTTCTGACGATCTTTTGAGCGCGGCTCGCCTTGCGCTTGCGGCGATTAGCGTTCGATCTGCGTTTCGTTGCTCTCAAATTCGTCCGCAGATTACGCGGATTGCAACGAATTTGAAAAAACGAAATTTGCAGTCTCTGGAGAACACAGGCCGCTGATCTGTAATTTCCGGCAGCTTGCCGGAAACATGCGAGGCCTATTGTCGTATAGCATGCCGCATCTCGGCAAGCTGTGGAGATGAACAGGCTAGAGCCTGTGGTTCCCGGAACAGCGCGATCAGGCGCGGCCCATGTAGGCGCCGGTACGCGTGTCGATCTTGATTGTTTCGCCTTCCTTGATAAAAAGCGGGACGTTAATTGTCTTACCGGTTTCCAGCTTTGCAGGCTTAGTGACGTTGCTGGCGGTATCGCCGCGCAGGCCTTCCGGTGATTCGACGACCTTCAGGCTTACAGAGGCGGGTAACTCGACCTCCACCGGTTTGCCTTCCGCATAGAGGACCTGCACCGAGAGATTTTCCACCAGATAGTCTTTCGCATCCCCGATCAGGTTTTCCTGTAACGTGATGGTGTCGTACGTTTCGGGATCCATGAAATGGTACCCGTTTCGATCCTTGTAACTAAACTCCAGTTGTCTTCGGTTAATCTCGACCAACTCCACTTTGTCAGTTGACCCAAAGCGCACATCGGCGCTCTTGCCCGTATTTATGTAGCGGATGATCGCCTGAACGAACGCGCGCAGATTCCCCGGCGTGCGATGATGCACTTCGAGCACAATGGCGGGGTTGCCATTGTATTTAATGGCCATTCCTCTGCGGAGATCATTAGCTGCAGGCATGGGAGTGTGAATCGTTCAATGGTTAAAAAGTTGAAGCCTTGAAGCGGGGGACGCGGAGTTTACACGCGCCTTGTGCGAGCGCAACCCGCGAGTCGCGCGGGCTGATGCAAGCGGACGCGCACGAGGCAATCACGGTCTTTGAGGCGGCAATGTGACTCGGCACACATTTCGAAAATATCACCTGCGTACACAACCTTTATCTAACATTACGCACGTCTGTTTCTTGTCCATTAACCGCCTGCCAACAGCCGTCACGATACACGAACACATCCGTAAAGACGTTCCGAGCCATCTCTTTTCCGTCGCTATCTTTCCTAACGACTGAGCCATTGGCAATTCCTGTGTCTCCGTAAACGCGAACGTCGAGCCGGTCGAAAGCGAATCGGAGATTCGCCGGAGGCGGGTGCTTCGTCATCCAATCGATGTGTTGCGTCTTATTCAAAAAATCGCCGCTCGGCACAGGGTGCACAAAATCTGAAGCTAGGATACGCTCAAGCGTTGCAGCGTCCGTTGCGACTAGCCAGTCATGCTCCAGTGCAATCAGCGCCTTTCGATCGCTTTCCCGTGTGCGCTGCGACGAAGAATGTCGCGCAGGAGAGCACGACAAAGCTACGAGCGAGCACGCTACGACGAATATTTTCAACAGAATTGGCGACGACACGACATGCTCGCTTGTCATGGCTTCGCGGCCAGGGATTTTCGTTTCCTGCTCGGATTCGCTTTTTCAAGGAATGCCGCCACTGCAGCCGTGTCGAAATAGAACATCTTCGCTCGTGCTAACTTTCCGTTGCGGACTCGATATAAACCAAGCACTTCGCCATCAAATCTGGCTCCAGAGGAACTTATTCCGCGTTGACGTCATTGGACAACGACATCATCCTCGTTAGCTGCAACGACACGTGGATCCATCTTCCGCTCCGCTTCAGTCGGCTGCAGCGGCTCCCACACTTCGCTCCAGCTCGGCTGCATT
>Ga0193705_1000129_pt1 | contig 15851 bp, 19 predicted proteins | sample U3m2metaG_FD_143045 | JGI IMG/M metagenome (GOLD analysis project Ga0193705, IMG submission 143045) | Soil microbial communities from a riparian zone of the East river system, Colorado, United States - U3m2 | ecosystem: Environmental > Terrestrial > Soil > Riparian zone | place: USA: East River... | reverse complement strand
CGAGTATAACTATGATGGTATACGGGTTCAGATGCACAAGTCTAAAGGTGTGATTCGGGCGTTCTCTAGAAAGCTTGATGATATTACCAGTACATTTCCCGAATTAGTAAATGCCGCTGCCACGTCAACTTCGTCTTTGACATCCTCCTCTGATTGCGATTTTATTTTAGATGGTGAGATACTAGCATTTAAAAATGATAGACCACTACTTTTTCAGCATTTGCAAAAAAGACTCCACAAAAAGAATGTTACAAAAAAAATTATAGACGAAATTCCCGTTATATACGCAGTCTATGATATTTTATATTTCGGAGAGGAACAAGTGATCAAAAAGCCATTAATCCAACGAAAGCAAATTCTATCAAACATTCAATTCAAAAAACCGATCATAAATGCAAGTTACAAGATTGTACATTTAGTAGAGGAAATGGCCGCAATGTTTGCCGAAAGCAGGAACAAGGGTCACGAAGGTCTGATACTCAAGGACCCTGATTCTCAGTACCAGTTAGGGAAGAGGGGGAGGTATTGGATGAAGCTTAAAACAGAACTTGATACGATTGATGCAGTTATCGTAATGGCTGAATATGGTCATGGAAAGAGGGCGGGTACTCTATCGGATTATACATTCGCAGTTAGAGATGATAGTAATAACAGTAAATTAAGGACTATTGGAAAAGCGTATTCTGGTTTGTCTACGAAGAAATAGGTGAAATGACCACTAAATTACGATCAATTGTGATGAAGGATGAAGGCTCTAGGTTGATAGTAAATCCTGAAATTGTTTTGGAAATTGCTTTTGATAGCATCCAAAAGAGTGAGAGATATGACAGTGGGTTTGCATTCCGCTTTCCTAGAATAAAATATATTCGCAGTGATAAAACAATAAATGACATAGATACTCTAGCAAAAGTGAATCAAATCTATCAAAGACAAGTTCATTCGGTAGATAAATGACCTAGTGTGACTATTATTTAGTTCTATATCGTAATAAATTGTTGAAAAGGAATTACGAGAGTTGTCTCCATATTTACTCTGCCGCTAAGACATTCTGATCTTACTGTCATTTATTTCAGATAAAATAACAATATTGCTATTTCCTAATTCCTTCACCTTGAATTTATCACTGAGGTACTTCGCTGTAACTTGTTTATGGCAGTCACTACATAATGTTCTGAGGTTTTTGTGATTGTGAAAAAATTCTAAAGTTGCTTTGATTTTGTTTTCTAGCGTATCATATTTGTACCCTTGCTGTCCATATAGTGACTTTGGTATGATATGGTCACATTCTAATTTTTTTGACCTTGCAAATCTTCTTCTGTATGTATAAGGAAATGCTCTTTTGCAAATCTGACAAGTATACCTATCGCGTTTAAATATATCAGATCTAACGCGCTCCCAATAAAAATTGTGATAATACCAGTGCCGGAAATCCTTATTGCATTTCTTGGAACAGTATTTTCTATATGGTGATTTTGGATAGTCATTGCAGTGGGTGTTTCTGCATAGTAGCATACCCTTACTGTCATACTTATCGAATTCCTCTATGTATACTATCATTTTTAAAGTGTTGTATAATGCAATAACCATAAAATTGTAAACTGCCTTATCATTTTATAGTTTAAAAATCCTTCACCTTTTGGTTCGTATAATTTTAAAATAGAGATATGTCTATTATACCTTCGATGGGAAATAAGACTGATTTAAAATTTATCTGGCTGATCGCGTAGGATAACCTAAAGGAAACTCATGAGGTGCTGTAAAGGTAAAGAAGTATGAATAGAGAGCCAATTTAACTCGACCAATTCTACCACTGCTCTGATGAAGTTATCCATGCAATAAAAATTATAGGTGGAATCTTGTAGTCTGTAACTTACCAAAGGCGTTTTCATAATATTATAAAGGAAATTTGAGTGTGGACTTCTCTAGTTCAAGAATAGGAACATATAATGCTAGAGTATCAGTGCCTATATTATCTACAAAATTGAATTCACCAGTTAATCGCTTTAGCTCTATAAATTTCTTATGTGGCTTTTCATTTTGAACGAAATAATGTATTATTGTACTACCGACGGCTCCTGTTTGAATAAAGAGTAACTGTTGATTATTGTAGTTGATATGATAAAGCATAGGCGTTAAACCCAAAGCGGATTGTGCTGAATATACTATAACTTTGAGCATGTCTTTCAGTTCTTGATATTTCAGATACGTGAAGGACGAATCCTCTTTGCGTGACATGAGATAGAAAATGAATTATGAATATTATAATGTATGCCTTGTTTTCGGTATATTATCGGAAAAAAAGACAAGATGATGGCCTTGATTGCTATGCTTATAAATAAAGCGGCTCTAGATAATTGAACAACTATAACTTGCTCCATCTCTTTGATTTTGATAATTTTGAGACCCAGCATATACTTACGAAGTTAGACAATTCATACTGGAGCTGAATATCATTGATTGTAAACCAAATTATACAGGTTTGGCTAATTTTTTTGATCTAGAACTATAAAGCCTTGCTTAGGTTAATTTTGAATAGCTGGTGTAATTATGTATAGTCTTTACTGTAAAGTTAAGTGAGGTCAATTATCAAGATTTGTTACCTTATTGACTTAAATAATTATTTTTCTCATTTTATTGGATGGCCAGTCATAATAATCATCATAAGAACGTTGACAAGAAAAGATTTTATTCTCTTATTTCTCCTCATGTTCAAGAAGAAGGGCAGGATAATGTCATTATTGAAGATTGGTTAGCAGAAAGACTTGCAGATAAGCTGAGGAAAGCCTCAATGGTTGTGCAGCAGACTCACATACCTCATTTACTGTATAGAAATACCATTGAAGAAAGTAAGGATGCTTTACAGGAGGAAGTGGGCATGATATCCGGAAAACACATAGTTATTATGATATATAGTTATGGAGGCTTTGTTCCTTCCACTTTTCAGAAAATTGAAGTATATACGTCAGACAAATTCACAAATTGGATTGTAAAAAATGGAAAAAAGGATCTCCTTTTGCAATGCCTTGAAAGTTTAGAGTAACATAATGGACGGTATTGCCTTACTCGTTATTCCCCTATAGTTATCAACTGCCCTTGAGCTTCCTATTTTAAGTTTTTTAAAACTTATTCAAAATGCGTATTTCCAATCACAAGGAGTCTACATAGGACAAGTTTTAGTTGTTTCATTATTCTGTTTGCATTCTTGGATTTTCATTTCATTTTCATATATCAGACTCTATTTCTTATGACAATAATCTCACCTGAAGCGACCTCGTTAATATTGCCTTCTGGTGTTTTCACAAGTAATATTCCATCAGCGTCGATATCTATAGCAACACCTTCAAAGGTCTCCTTGTCCTGTTTTACTAAAACTGAATTACCTACAGTTTCAGATCTTTCTTTCAATTTTGTAATAATTTTCTTCGAGCCTTCTTTTTCTAATTGAAAATAATAGTATTCTAATTTTTCTAGAAATGATTGCATAATCACAATTATATTAACATTTTTGCCGGAGAGCTCGTTTTTTAACGATGTAATTCCAAAGCATTTGGAATTGATGCCACCACACCTTCTACTGACATATGAGCTAAGCTTCGCAGCATCAATATTTGCATTGATTCCAATGCCTATTACTGCATAGTTAATGGTTTTGGCATCTATACTTGTGTCTACTACAATGCCAGATACTTTCTTATCTTGAATCATTATATCATTAGGCCATTTAATTCTTGAATTCAATTGTGTCTTCTCCTTAATTGCGTCACCAACTGCAAGGGCAGCAATGAAAGGTAGAAGTGTGGTTTGGGTTACCCTTATTTTTGGTTTTAAGATGATGGATAACCAGATACCACCTTTGGGCGAGATCCATTTTCTTTCATCGATTCTTCCCTTCCCGCATCTTTGTCGTTCAGCTATAATTACTGTTCCATGTGCGTTTTCTCTTAATTTTCTTTCTGCCAAATTAACCGCTAAAGTCTGGGTAGAACTTAATTCTTTGTAAAAATGCACTGTTTCGCCAATTACCGTTGTATGCAAGAGTTGTCTTAGCTCCCAAGGAATTGGTGAACCACTAGGACATACAATCTTGTAATTAGCCGCTCTCTTTGATTCTATAGCTAGATCATGACTTCAATCCCAATACCAATATAATAACAATTCTGCTAATAAAAAGATGATTTCTAAATAAATCAATAGTTGAATTTTTTCTTTATCGGGACCGCATCTCTATTGCATATTGCATATTTACCGTTCGCACTGGGTTTTCTCGAATTTTTTTTGTAAATTTTACCTTCTTATTCAAATATGCAAGTAATGCGCGTTGTAGGTTTTCCCATTCATGCGATTTTATTTCTTATACATGTCCACCTGATGAATTGGCAAGGTAGATACGATTCTACCAAGATTATACGTATTAAATATGCGAGCAAGATGTTTCAATCAGTTCTGAATTGAATAATACAATTTTCTGTATTCTACAGGTTTTAATCATGGATTAAGTTGCAAATATGTCTGGCGCTTTACCTGGTCAATTACCATAACAGAAAGGTCACTATATTCTCTGCCTTCTAACTCGTTAACTCTACCTTTGAATACTGTCTCTTTATTATCTTTTGTTAGATATTCAAAGACCCAGACCTTTAGATTCGAGGTATCGATTCCATTTTTCCTCAAGAAAATTGCAATGTCGGACTGCATAAAGTTTCTTGATGAGTCTTTAGGCCATGGCCTTGGGAGTAAAATTACGCTCTTCCCACTAACTAAGGCCTTGACCAATTCCAATTTCTTTTGTTCAATATCACTTGTTACATGAAAGGTGACAATATACGCCTTGTCAAGAGGTACTTTGGATTTTGCTGCAGCAACTTGAATTGAACTAATGCCTGGAATAATTTCAATATTATCTTCACAAAAGAGTTCCATTAGTCTATCAACTAATTCCGATTCAGAAAAATTCGCATCACCTGTAAAGAGTATTGCGCAACAATCACCGTCATTCATTCTCTTATGAATACTTTGATATACGTCTTCTTGATTCTTCATAGTTACCTCAAAAACCTCCTGATTGCTTCTATCAATTGCACTTTCAATTGTAGTTAGAGTATACTTATATCCGACAACATAGTGGCATTTATGAAGAGCCTCTTTCGCTGCATCGGTCAGATATTTGGGAGAACCTGGACCCACTCCAATAGCATATAGTTTCTTTGGCAATTCTAGTATGTAGGATAAGTAAATAATCTGTCTTTAAACTTATGGCTTGTAGGAAAGAATAGTACTATACTCTTGCACATTATTTGACTTCTCTTCTGTCTTCAGTATCTCCACAATAAATCCAAGGAATACTGGCTTCCAATTGTGTTCAAAGTTTTAAGAGATTAATGAGTGGAGCCCAATTCATATGTTGAAATTCAATAGGATCTTTCATTGGATATTTTACCCAACCTTTGACAATCGAAAATTTGTAGTTTTCTGGTTTATTTCCTAGATTAGCGTTGACTTTGAGCAATGTACCCCAGCGTTTTTCCTCTTGGGTCACATCTAAAACCTGGTTATGTGTAATTTCAAGATTTTCTTCACTTTTATGAAGGTCATCCTCTAAATTTTTCATTTTGTATCCTTCTAAGGGTCTAAATACATTTTCACCATCTTCGAATCGTTTAAGCTGCCTAGTGGAGTATACGCTGTGTACTCGATAAGTCATATTTGTTTTTGTAATAAAAGCAATACGCTTATCGGTAATGACTAGCATACCTTCCTTGCCTCTTTTCATAAAACCTTCCTTTTCGCCCCATATCCACATTAAATGCGCCTTGATTTGTTCATTCCACTCTATCAATGTATATTGTGCAATAATTTAGCATCATTAAAAACTTCTTGTCGTGTTAGACGAGGAGGTTTATTATAACCGGGCTATTTACTTCTGATCTCACACCTGCCTTCAGCATTTTTCTTATGACTATGCCAGTGTATAGCACAGCCTATAAGTCTATGTTCGCTACATCTACAAATTGGACATAGTTTTAGTCTTTTAAACATCGGTTAGCTTTTTCTTACACCTCTTATATAATAATAGTATTGTTGGTTATAGCTTTGGGTAATGTGAGTCCATATATACTGGCCTTGCTAAGCAACAGGCCAATAAAAACGAACAAGGGGCAAAGTTCAAATTCTTTCTGCCATCCTCTAATGGTATAATATGGCCAGCAAGACAGCAGTTCTGGTACCATCTATAATTGTAGCTGTTGCTGTGGGTGCACTGGGTCTTGCTTTCATTCCTACTGATATCAAAAACAGGCAGCCAGACTTTCCACAAGGGATAGTTAGAATCGGCCATGATATAATTAAGGTTGAAATTGCAAAATCTAACGCAGAAAAACAAAGGTGGTTAATGTTCAGAGTAGAAAAAATGCCATTGAATTCGGCGATGATCCTAGTTTATGAAAAACCAGACTTATATGCAATGTGGCTTTTAAATATTGATTATAATCTTGATTTGATGTGGTTTGATGGAGCAGGGAATCTAGTATACAAGGTAAAAGACGGGCATAGATGTACAAATACTTTTGATGCATCAGATTGTACTTATAAGAATACAGTACCTGCCAAATATGTCATTGCTGCAACATCGGGGTTCATAGATAAACATCGAATTACTAAAGAATCAAAGCTGACCATAACTTCGATCTAATACCTCCTACTACATAGGTTATGCCTGCTTATTATTGTCATTTGTTCACATAAAGAGATGGTAATCGGCTATCTGACTTCTATTGTACCAACTTATAAGATACAGGTTTGTTATCCTGCATAATAGGTATTATAATCATATTTTGACCTGGTATGAACTCTAGGTCAGCAGCTCCTTGTCTTCGTAAGTCTATCAAAGTTCCATACCCTCTTCCATCAGCGTTAACAGTATATACCTTTCCTGCAGGGTTATCAGTAACATAGTAATGCGTTTCTGCAGCATCTGATACTATTCCATCAAGACCGCCAATGGGACTGGTTACGCCTTCAGTTCCTAAATTGCTTATCGTCTTATTTTTTAGATCTACAACCTTCATACCCGCTCCAGGTTTACTGAAATCTGATCCAAAGGATGCAACAATTAGTTTATTTTTATTATTGTCAACATGCAAACCATTAGGACCATTTAAGTCTGAGCTTTGTAGCCAAACTTGTAGGGATGTATTGTTCTTAATGGTCCTATCCATTTTGTAGATAGTATTGGTGACCGTATCGGATACGTAGATATTTCCAAGACGGTCTGATGCAACATCATTAAGAAAGGCGCTTCCTGGTGCGTTGAAGCGCTTGATTATTTGTCCATTAACAGTATCTATCTCCACAAGGTCTGTGATATCTGAAACATACAATTTACTATTATTATAAATAGCCATTCCTTTTGGTGCATTTAGTCCCAGTATCCAATTTAATTCAACTATGCTCCCGTTAGAAGGGGAGACCTTAGAAATGAATCCTTTCTGATCTTTTTCGCTGGTTTTCCATCTATATTGGAAACGAATAAGGTGTCTTGTTTAGGCGCAAAAAGTACTGATTCTGGATTCTTCATTTTGTTGGGTGTTTCCCAAACTTTATTAATCTTTGTCTGGGCTTGTTGTTACGCTTGTGCTTGGTTATTATTAGAGATAGTGTCAATTCCGATAAATAGTGCTACTCCTGATGTTGCTATAAGTAAAGCCAAAACTAGGGATTTCTGCGAAAGTCCTTTATTATTTGCAATCAATATCAAGTGTATTACAAAACATAATTATTTAATGTGTTGTTAGGTGATCTGAGTCAGGCAGTTTATTATTATTGTAGTTTTACCGTGATCCTATCCAGATGCAATGTAGTTTAGAATAGGCTAAAGTCTCTAAAATTAGAGATCTGTGAAAGTAGGCGCGGATGGCAAAATTAATACAAGAGGTTAACCATATTTAACTTCCAACTGAATGAAGCCGGAACTCAATAAACGAGCGGTCTGTTTATTCTATTAAACATACAAAAAACATTCAATGCTTTCAGGGTCTTCGAACAATTAATAACATACCCTAACCATATTCTTACCATGGATAAAGTAGAACAGGAAGAGAAGAACAATAAAGTTATACAAAAAGAGGTATTAAAACCAATTACCAAGGTAAAATCTGAAGAAGAAAAAGAACTGCAGGAACAGGAGGTAGAATCGACAGGTGGAGGAATGGGAGCAGGTGGAGGATAAGCCTTGGATCGAAGGATGTATACTGTTACGGACAACCCAGGTGTACGTATTGTACTCCATCAATCTACTACTACAATCATTTTAGAGCCAAATAATAACTAAGCACTTAGGCTAAACGAATCCAATATATCATTGTAGGATGTCTGTTCCTTATCAAACGGACGGAGTATGAGCAATTCCTTTAGACAAATTTCTTTAACTAGTATAGCGTGATAGAGAAATTTTTGTTAAACTTGGACTTTACGAATTCCAATACTTCAGCATCTGACGAAAAGTATTGTATCTTGCTATTTTCGTTCTTAGTCTTGTCAACAAACTCCGCAACAAAATTGCCGCATGCATTTCTATTTATAAAAAGCTTCTTGTGCTCAGGCTGCTGCTCAATCCTAATTCCTTCGTCAAGGTCAAGAGATACTAATTCCTTGGCTAATTCCTTCTCTTTGCTCCGTCTAGAGTCCATAAGCATGAGCCCTTTTAAATAAAATAATACGGAGGTAACTTATAACATTTAGGGGCGGATCACGGTTTGTGTGACTAGTTATCTGAACCATACTGAAATAAACAATGCGCAGTCTACACGAAAATCAAGGTTCCAATAGTACCTTAATAATGAATCAGAAGGTAATCATTAGTAGCTATTGAGAATATTTAACACATTATCTGGTTTGAAAGACGAGCCAACGCCAAGGAACGACAATTTGAGGATGCTCATTTGTGGTCCTACTGTTTATGATTTCTCCCACCTTGGGCATGCAAGAATACTTCTCTTTTATGATTTAGTGGCAAGATATTTAATGTTAGTCGGAATACGAACGACTGCTATCTTAACCATTACTGATATAGATCCCAAGATATCATTTCGGGCAAAGGAGGAACTGTCATCTGCAGCAGACATTTCTAATAGATTTGTAAATGAACTCTTGGTTGATATCGGATCCTTAGGTATCAATACCCTCACTATTGCTAGGACCTCAGATTACGTAGAAACCGCCATAAAACTAATCCGATGGCTTCTCAGTAAGAAACGTGCTTACTTTGCCAATAGCAATATATACCTAGATACGAGTTTGCTACTCTCATACGGCAAGCTCTCACGTATGAGCCGGGAAGATCTCATTAATAACAGAGTTGACATAGCGCCGGGGAAAAAAAATCCTAATGATATTCTGCTTTGGAATGGTAGCGATGATTTCGGTCAGAAATATTCTGATGAGTCCTTAGGAGTCGGCGTCCCCTGGTGGCATATGCAGGACTGTTCTGTAGCAATGTCGATCTTTAACGGAATATACGATATGCATGGCGGTGCAACGGAGCTAGTTTATCCTCATCATGAATCACTAATGGCACAATTGCAGGTGTTAACATCCAATCAACAACCAGTCAAGATCTGGAACCACGTAGGATTAGTAAACTACAAGGGCAAAAAAATGTCTAAATCTTTTGGTAACATCATAAGAATAAGGGATTTGATGAGAAAATATAACTCAAATATCATACGGCTTTATCTGTTTTCGAAGCATTACAGACAACCTTTCACGTTCTCACAATCTGAACTTGATAAATTTTATTCGACGGACGAAACAATTGCAAGTGTGCTTGCGGGCGATGTTGGTACTAAAATTCCTGCTCGCAAGACAAAGCTGACCAATGAATTCACTAGTCATATAGAAGATGATGTGAATACGCCTGCCGCCTTGGAACTAATGATAGAAACAGCAGGAAAGCAGGAGTCAATAGCAGACCTGCGGTACATGGCAAGGATTTTTGGACTAGTCTATTGACAACAAGAGTATGATGAGAATGCATGCTCACGAAACTTTATGAAAAGGTTCAAAAAGAAAAAGAATCAAAGTTTAATTTCAGTTGAATCTAGGTTGTATTGAGAAAAGGTTGGTAAGCTCCTGATTGCTCTAGATTCCATTACTCCAATAGTGCAGTTATCGCCCAAAGGTCTGTTCATTATTAGTGTGCTAATTCTAAGAACTGGTTCATTACTTGTTGCATTCACAGTACGAGATCAACATGACATAGTTATGACAGAAATTAAAAAATCAGATAGCAGTGGAATTTAGCTATCAATTTCATAATATGGAAATCGTTATAAGCAATGGGCATAATTACATCCAAACGTTGAACAAATACTTTGTGGCTTCTCTTTTTATTCTTGCTTTATTCGTTCTAATTGCCTCACTTGTTTCTCCAAGAGTGATTCCTAGTGCTAATTCCACTATTGCTAAATCAGATTCTATAGCATTTTTAGACGTTAACAGCTCGCATTATTATCCTGCGCTCACCATATTAATGATCTGGCTAACTCAAATTGGAAGAGAAGTATTCTGGCCTATAGCAATAATTAGTCTGTTTATTTTTGGTGGTTGGACAGGAAAAAAGACTGCAGTAGTTATTGCAATCACAATGCTTGTTCTTATACCACTTGGTGCATTAGCAAAAGATATAGTTGCAAGACCTAGACCAGTAATCCCAAAATCAGACTTTTTGATCGCAGCAGACAAAGAGTATGCTTTTCCTTCTGGTCATGCCTTGATAGTATCGGCGGGTGCAGCTGGAGCTTTATTACTATTTAGAGATACTCCTAGGAAACTTGTAATATCTATTATTTTGTCGATAGAAGCAGCTCTTGTATGCATTTCTAGGGTGTATGTCGGTGGTCATTATCCCTTGGATGTAGTTGGAGGGATATTGCTGGGAGTTGGAGTATCTCTTATTTTTGTAGGAATCGAGAAACGTATTGAATCATTAATGATACCAATAAAGAACATACTAAAACGTTAGACATCCAAACCAGAGTTGCTTAGCCATATTTCACCATACCCATTATTGGTGGGGAGAAATAAAAAAATAGATAAAAAAATAATTTGGGATGCTTAGAATTCCAATCAACAAACGAGCGAATACAAAAATTGGATGAGGTTAGCAAGCCTGAATTAGGATTTCCCCATGATTTTCTGGCTGCCAAATTTCAATTGTCATCTTTAGTTTTAGTTTTAGGTTTTATTATGTTGGGGCTTTTCTAATTTCTCAGATTTATCTATCTATAACAAATCTAATTGTGATTCTATTATTTTCACCAAACCAACACACCACACGGCTCATTGTAGATGTCCATAAAGGAGTTTAAAGACTGTATAATATCGACTTAGTCGTCTACAACCAAATCCTTTTCATTTGAGAATTGTTGAGTCCGTTACAGCAATAGGATTCAACAATTCTGAGATTAAGGATTCACAAGAATTCTTATTGAAACTTCGCAGGTATCATCTCTTCTTCCTCTTATTTACTATTGGGATGAAACGTAGCCCTCTTCTCCTTATAAATCCAATATTAAACATATACAATTTTGTTTCTATAATAAATCAGATTATAATAGACTTGCACCAAGACATAAACAAAGCTTGCCTGAACATCAAGGTAAGGAGTTAAATTAACTTGTTGATGAGATGACTTCCTTAATCCAACAATTGAAGTTTGGATGGATCCTATGGCTTTTATATACTACGGTGCATATAGTTTTATAATATGAGCGATCCAGAGAAGGAGAAAGATCTTACGAAAGATCAGTATCAATACGAATCTAGGGATAGTAATAACAATAATAAATCTGACTCCTCAGGTCTTACGAATATCAAAGATAAAATCGTAGGGAAAATGACTTCGACGATTGGTAATCCAGAAGAGGATAATAATATCTACCTATCCGAATCCGCAAGAATATCTAATAATATCAGGACGATATTATTGAGTCTATTTGCTTTGATTGGTTTCGTTATTCTGGTGTTTGCTATTTTCACAGCTAGAGTAAGTGTTGAATTGGTCCAAATTGCAACTAGCGTATTCTTGGTAGCCTTTATTGCAGCTATAGTTGGGGCATTTACACTATTTGGGGTCGTAGTATACCAAATTCGCGGTGAGACTAGAGAGAAGTAATAATCTATTGGCAAAGATCCTAGGGGTATCCACCTCAGGATTTTACATATCCTATCTAGAGACGGGAGAATATAATGGAAACTGAGGTTGCGATTGTATCAGGAAAGACTAGTGACAACCAGAAATAGATACTCTGATTTAGGAAAGTAAACTTTAATTTAATTGAAAAATTACTACGCCAGTCAATATACACACAGGAAATTGCATCCACTTGCAATTTTCTCTTCCATGCATGTTACCATTTAAAAGTGAACATTAATTTTAGCTTACTCCTAAATTTCCGCCACAAGCACAATATCCAAATTCATCGATTCTTGAATTACATATAGGACATCGCTGTTCGTCCTCGTCTTTTTCTTCCACTTTACCATACATAACTTGATCTGCGTCTTTGCCCCATATCCTTTTATGTACATTTATTTCTTCAGGAATTGTAAATTCATCAGTACCCATCTAATTTAATAAGCACCACATATTATATATACAAAATTTTAAAATTATGAATAATAAGATATAATATTTATATTTTCATATAATAGAAGCTGTGATATATATAAGATAGTAACAATAATACTGAAATTTATTAGTCGCTGCCGAGTCTCTTTATCGATAAATCTCTACAAATTACCTTACAACTGAACGTTCTCGCCTTCCATGATATCACTGAGATTAGACCACGTCAGAATAGCTTTTGAAAGGTGGGAAAAGAAGATATCTTAGAACGTTGTGTCTTATTATAAGCATGGCAAAAATATTGAATACGATTGAAGAGCAGTATGCCAGGGTAGTTACAGAACAAATGGCAAGCTTGTGAATATTATTCTGGCTATTTCGAATCATCCTTACGAAATGGATTAATATCAACTGGATTCGCGAGAGCATGTCCCATTTGGACCTCTTGTAATCGATTGGTTTTATCCTTTGGCATTTTCATTTCTGGCAAGTTATGCTGTATCTTGTTTTTACAATAATTGCACGGAGTGTTACTATATCCTAACATCCTTAACTTTTTATTATATATCGTTCTCCTTTATGTAACTCAACTGACATTCTAGAGTGTTGTGACTTAGGTCCGATGGGTACAACACTCTCAGTACAACACTCTCAATATTTGTTTTAGTGTCTACTTCTTGCTTTTACTCTTCTTCTTCTTGGTGGAAGTTTTCTTACTTGATAGTGATAATCTTATCTTCTGACTCTCCTTTTGAACCTGTGACATTTGTTTTTGTAATTGCTTGAGCTGTGAGTATATTGGTTTGATCAATTCTGATCTCATCTCCACTGATTTTAGCTGCCTTTGCAATGGTTGAAGCATCTGTCCTATTTTGTTTATTTGAGTTGTCTGTTTATCCAATAACTTTGAGATGGTTGCTAATCTAATTGCCTTTGGAGTAGACGTAGAAGTGTTTTTTCCTCCTCCTGCTTGTTCTTGTTGTTGTCGAAGGACTTCAGTTTCATGGCCTTCAGCTACGGGTAGTTGTTGTTCTTGTTCTTTAGGCTGGACTTCCTCTACAAGTAACTCTTTGTCTTCTTCGAAATTGTCAGGGATGTTGGTTTCATCTGACATAACCAAACTATAGTAATCAAATAAGCATCTTGCTCTTAAAGATTCTATTGATGCTACTCGCCTAGTATAAAAAACCAGATGGCTTCATATAGGATCTTCCTTGTCTAGGATAGGTATTATGCCTAGTCGGATTCAGGATCTCCTTACCTCAACAACATCCATTTACTAGAGGTAATTTATTAAAGTCGAGATAAGTAATTGTTGTTCAAGATCTATTAAACAGAATTTCCTATTCCGTTTTTTTATGAATTTCATCGCTTTGAGATGAAAATATTCCAACAACTAAATCATTTGCTGGTGCTTGGCGATTCTGAGGGTGTGAACCTAATACTACAGCCTTTGCCGAGGTTACACAGTCTCAGTTTTGTTTGCTGCGCCGCCAAGCACCAACGTTATGTAATTGTTGTCGGTATCGTGATATAATAATGCTAGTTATTGTATAAGAATATTTCTATACATGCAATATATATACATTAATACGAACTTTATCACAATTGTAATATAATATTACTTATAATTGTGATAAAATATATCTCAAATGCTATGAATAAATTGAGTTAAAACTGTTTCATGAGACATGCAGCGAAAACTCCACTAGTGACAACCAGGAAGCTTGATAATTGATAGTTACATAGGGCTATTAGTTAACGACCTTATCCCTGTGTTTTTGTTTTTATAAGTTTAAACAGTCAACAACCTTTTATCTCTGATTGCTTGGATAAACCACGCAGGTAAAATATTTCTATTCTTCCTTACAAAGTAGCCAAAGGATGAATCCAGAATGTAGGTCTTTGCCCAATCTTCGTGTGACCTTATAGATCTGCCATAAGCTTGTATGAGTTTCAGGGCTGTTTGCCAGTAGTACCATTCTTCATCTCTTTCTCTTTTAGCACTGATCCATCTATCACCTTTGTTAGGATAGGGGACCTTCGTCATAATTTGGAATCTTGAAAGTTCATTTTTTAGATCAAGACCAGTATGCAGTGATGGAGAGATAAGAACCGTCGGCTTTGTGGTATTATTAATGTGTTGTGCTATAACTTCATCTCTCTGTGTCTCTGGATCGGTTATTATGAGCCTCCGTGCATTTGTCTGGGATATATTTTCTTTGATAAAATTAATTTGTTCATAGGAAGTAGTATGAATTATTCCTTTGTCATTTTTATGCATTGTCATGATATTATCAATTGCCCTTGTAATGCTAGATTTCACTTCTTGTAGTTGTAGATTTCTGAAATTAAGATAGGCAATGTTTAAAATATAGATAGGCCTATTTTCAACTGGAAATTCAGATTCAACTTGTATAAATTTTACTTCATCAGGATTTAGGCCAACGCTTCTGCAAAATGCCTTAGCGTTTAGGATTGTTGCACTCATTATCATTGTTTTAGAACACTTTTCAAATACACCTTTACAATATGATGATATATCTAACGGCTTAAATTCTACCTTAATTACTTCGCAGTTCTCCTTTTTTATGTCAGATATTATCCAGTTCTTTGGGTTAGAGAGAAGATTATTGATCGTCAGAGTGAGCTTCTCTATATCTCGAATAGCATCCACAGCAAGTTCATCAATTATTTTGTTAGTTGCTGCTAACGATCTTTTTGGAATACCTTCTTCATATTTTTGAACTATTTCTTCATCGCTATCGAATAAATCAGATGCCGAAGTTATTCTTCCTATTCTGTCCTTGTAGTTGGTTGACTTTGATGTATGATAACGTTTGCCTGTCCAATTATATTTGATCTTCCTTTGTACATCTAATGATTCTACCATGGAGTCATAACCAAGTAGGTTAAGCATAATTGCCTCCAATTCAATTAAAAAATCGATCCACTTTTCTATATCATTGTAGCCAAAATCGATTATCTTTAGACGATTTTCTGTAAGATATCTTTTCCATCTTCTTTTGGATATGGATAATCCTCTGAATTTTACTATTTCTGTTTCCAATAGATGTCCCTCATCCAATACCAAGAGTTCTCTTGAAGGTAGACCCTTTTTGCTTTGCAGTAAGAACGCCAAGAAATTAGAATAATTGAATATAGAATGACTTGAAGTTAAGGCCATATTCAGTTGATCAAAGTATTCACAGGGCTTCCATATTCTTCG
>Ga0193705_1000126_pt1 | contig 16025 bp, 16 predicted proteins | sample U3m2metaG_FD_143045 | JGI IMG/M metagenome (GOLD analysis project Ga0193705, IMG submission 143045) | Soil microbial communities from a riparian zone of the East river system, Colorado, United States - U3m2 | ecosystem: Environmental > Terrestrial > Soil > Riparian zone | place: USA: East River... | reverse complement strand
TCGGATCGGACCTTGCGCGAAATCGCGGCAACAAGGCGCTCGCGCTCGAGCGCGGCCTCGAGCGCCTCGGAGGACCGGCTGTGGCCGAGGGCCAGCGCCGTCTCGTTCGCGAGCCGCTGGAAGAGCTCGAGCTCGCCCGCCGAGAAGAAACGGCGCTCCGAGAAGACGGCCACGACGAGAACGCCGGTGAGCCTGCCCTCGGACACCAGCGGCAGGAAGGCAGCGCTCTTCGCCGGCACCGTGTCGAGAGCACGGCTCACGTGCGGCGCGGCCTCGACGTCGTACACGGCAAACGCGGCCCGCTCACGCGCAACGGCCGCGATCCCACCGGGATCCTCGACGAGATCGATCTCGATCCCTTTCCACCAATCCTCATCGGCGCCCCTGGCCGCAAACCCCGTCGCACGGCGCTCTGTGTCGTCCACGACCGCGAGCAGCGCCGCTTCGATCCCGAGCGATTGCTCCAGCTCGTCGAACAGGTTCTCGGATGCGTCTCTTGCACTCAGCGAGCGCGAAAGTGCGCTCGAGAGGCGCGACATCGCCCCCGCCTCGCGCTCCCGCTCGCTTGCAACCTCTTCAGCCTCCCGTACCCGCCCCGCCGGATCGACGAGCAGCTTGCGGTCGCGCCTGGCCAGCAGGAGGATCGCGGGCACCAGGGCCAGGAGAGTCAAGGCAAATGCGGGCCAGGGACTGGAGGACGCGAGCGGCTCAGAGTCGCCGAGCTTCGCCACCCCGAGAATGGCAGTCGTCACGCCGGCGACCGTGAAGAGCAGCCACAGCGCGAAACCGGTCGTTGTCGGCCGCCGGCCAGCTCCAAGCAAAGAGCGGAACAGGAGCGCGGACAGAGCGAGATAGAGCGCCGCGGCAACAAGAAGCGGCACCGTATTGAGGAGCAACGTCGTCGTCTCGTTCGTCACTGGGCACCCTGATGATAGGTAGGACGACGAACCTCCGTCTACGATTTCCCTCCCGACAAGCCCGGGTCGCATGCCTTACGAAGATGGGCCGATAGGCCTATTGGCAGCCAGAAGCCCGCTGGATACGGTGCCGTTACTGGGCGATGCGACCGTGGCTGGTGTCCTGGCGATAAAGGGCCACGGCGCATTTCTGGAAGGCCCGCCGCACAACCCCCCCGAGTGGCGGGCCTTCCTTAACCCGAGCTGAACAGGCCCCTGATTACAGTGGCCACCGGTGGTCAAGCGGATTCTTCTTGCAACTCCGCGCGGGTACTGCGCCGGGGTCGATCGGGCGATCGAGACGGTCGAGCAAGCGCTTCGCCTCCGGGGAGCCCCCGTCTACGTTCGCAAGCGGATCGTCCACAACACGCATGTCGTTCGTGAACTCGAGGGGCGCGGCGCGATCTTCGTCGACAGCGAAGAGGACGTCCCGACCGGAGCCGAGGTCATCTTCTCCGCCCACGGCGTCTCCCCCGCCGTCCGCGCGAACGCCAGGAGGCTCGGCCTCAGAACGATCGACGCCACGTGCCCTCTGGTCATGAAGGTGCATGCGGAGGCACGACACTTCGCTGCCCGTGGCTACACCGTCGTCCTGATCGGCCATGCCGGCCACGAGGAGGTCGAGGGAACGATCGGGGAGGCGCCGGAGGCAATCGTCCTCGTCGAGAACGTCGACCAGGCTCATCGGCTCGAACCGGCCTGCGGCCGGCCACTCGCGTACATCACGCAGACGACGCTGTCTGTCGACGAGACAGAGGCGATCGTCGGCGTCCTACGGGCTCGCTTCCCCGGCATTGAAGCTCCGGAGCACAAGGACATCTGCTACGCAACGACGAACCGCCAGCGTGCAGTCAAGCGGATTCTCGAACGGATCGACCTTCTGCTCGTGATCGGGTCGGAAGACAGCTCGAACTCGAACCGCCTGGTCGAGGTCGCCCGTGGCGGAGCCGTGGCCGCGTATCTGATCGAAGACGAGGCCGCGATCGAGGAGCACTGGCTCTCCGGTGTCGAGACCGTCGGAATCACGTGCGGCGCCTCTGCGCCCGAAGCACTTGTCCGCCGCGTCGTCACCTGGTTTCGAGAACGCGGCGACGTCGAAGTCGAGACACTGGCCGGCGAAGAGGAGAACCTCGCTTTCAAGCTCCCGGCCGAGCTCAGTCCAAGAGCGGCGGCCTTGGAGGCCTAGGCCTTGGAGATTCCGAGTTCCTCGCCCTGCTCGATCCGGGTGGCGAGGGTCTCCTGCTTGATCCAGTCGGCATGCTGGAGCACATCGTCCCCATTCCCTGGAAGGGTCAAGACGATCCTGTCGGTCACGTCGAGCCCCGCCTCTTTTCGCATCAGCTGGATCGCGTGGATGAGGTCGAGCACGCGTCCCTCGAGCTCGAGCTCCGGATCGAGGCGCGTATCGAGCGCAACCGCGAGGCCGTCCTCCGAGGCAAACGCCCAGCCGTCCGGTGCCAGCCTCTCCACGAAGACATCGTCCGGCCCGAGCTCGTGACCCGCAACGAGAAATCGTCCTCCTCCGAGGTCTTCGAACCGCCCTTCCTGAAGCTCCGCGCGGATCGTCGCGAGCTCCTTCCCGAGCCGGGGCCCGAGGACCGGGAGGTTGGGCTTCACACGCAGATACGTGCCTTCTACCGGTCCGAACTCGAGCTCCTTCACACGGAGCTCGGCCTTGATCTCCTCGGAATGAGGCGAGGACGCGCTCGCCCCCTCGACGACCATCCGGCGGAGCGGCTGGCGCACCTTCCGGCCCGCTTGCTGACGGGCGGAATGGCCGAGGCCGACGATCCGCCGAACCTCCTCGACCTCGACGAGAAGCTCCTCGTCTTCGAAGTCTCGAGCGACCTCGGGCCAGCCGGCGAGAAAGATGCTCTCGGGGGCGTCGTCGCAGGGGCCCGCGACGAGATTTCGCCAGAGGTGGTCGGACAGAAACGGCATGAGCGGAGCGATCGTGCGGAGCGCCTGCACGACCGCATACCACAGGGTTTCGAGGGCAGCCTCCTCGCCACGCCAGAAACGCGGACGACTACGCCGGACGTACCAGTCGGAGAGGTCACCCATGAAGGACGTGAACGCCTTCGTGATGGCCGGCGTCCAGAAGCGCTCGAAGCCCTCGTTCGCCTCGGCGACCAGCTTCTGGACGCGGGCGAGAAGCCACCGATCGAGCTGAGCCAAATCGTCCCTGGCCGGCCCGGACTCGATGAGCTGGGCCTCGGGACGCCACCCCTCGACGTTCGCGTAGAGGATCAGGAAGCTGACCGAGTTCCAGAAGGTCAGGAGCTCGCGCTTCACTTCCCTGGCTAGTCCAAAGCCGAAATTGAGGTTCTGGCTCGGCACCTGGGAGCAGTAGAGCCAGCGCATCACGTCGGCGCCCATCCGCTCGAGCGCCTCGTTCAGCTCGATGGCGTTCCCCCAGGACTTGTGCATGGCACGACCCGTCTCATCGGTGACCCGCTCGTACGCAAGAACCTGTCGGTACGGCGCCTCGCCCACTAGCGCGACCGACATGAAGAGCTGCGAATAGAACCAGAGCCGGATCTGCTCTCTGGACTCGGAGACCCAGTCTGCCGGGAACCACTTCTCCCAATACGCGTGGTCTGGAAGGTCGGCCCCGGTTAGTCCGCGGGCCGCGCCCGTGGCGTACCCGCCTTCGATGTACTCCGGGTTCTGCCAACCGAGTGTCGAGAACGGGACGATGCCGGCGTCGAGCCAAGCGTCCCCGACCTCCGGGAGCCGCCGAAGCTCTGCGCCGCACCCTTCGCAAGCAATCGTCACTTCGTCCACCCAGGGCCGGTGCAGCTCCTCGAGCTGCTCCACTCCGCTCACAGCGCGCTGCCGCAGCTCCTGCTCGGAGCCGATGACGTTCAGGACATCGCATTCCTCGCAGCGGTAGAAGGGAAGCGGCAGCCCGAAGTACCGCTTTCGCGAGATGCACCAATCGCCCATGTTGCGAAGCCAGTCGTCCATCCGCCTCGAGTAGAACTCGGGCGTCCAGCGAACGGAAGCATTCGCGGCCATCATCTTGGGCCGGATCTCGTCCGCGGAGATGAACCATTCGTCGACGATCCGGAAGACGAGTGGCGTAGAGCAGCGCCAGCAAACGGGGTAGCGGTGGGTGATCTCGCCCGCATCCAGCAGCCGGCCGCGCTCGCCTAGGTCGCCGATGATCTGGCCGACGGTTTCGTCCGTGGAGCGCCCGTGCAGCCAGCCGTACTCGGGGTAGAACCGCCCAGACTCGTCGAGCGGAGCAAGCACCGACAGGTCGTGAATCCGCGCGAGCTCGAAGTCCTCTGTTCCGGCGCCCGGCGCGATGTGGACGATTCCCGTCCCCTCCTCCAGGGAGACCTCCTCCCACGGAATCACCCGGTGGACGATTCCCTGCTGGGGCTCGAGGTCGTCAAACGGTCCCTCGTACTCGAGCCCGACGAGCTCGGACCCGACCACCGTGTCGCGAACCTCGCCGGCCAGCGGGACCGCTTCAACGAGCTCCTCGGCGACGATCTCGATCCCGGCCGAGGTCTCGACCCTCGCGTAGCGCGCGTCGGGGTGCACCGCTGCGGCGACGTTCGCCGGAAGGGTCCAGGGTGTGGTCGTCCAGACGACGAGCGCCTCGTCCTCGCGATCCTTGAGCGGAAACCGAACGTAGAGCGACGGGTGGGTGATGTCGCGATACGAGTCGATCAGCTCATGCTGGGAAAGGGACGTACCGCAGCGGGGGCACCAGACCATCGAACGGTGGCCCTGGTAGAGCCAGCCGCGCTCGTAGACGTCCTTCAGAAAACCCCAGATGTAGCTGATGTTCGTGTCCGAGAAGGTGTAGTAGTCGTTGTCCCAGTCCATCCATTGGCCGAGCCTGATCGACTGACTGGTCTGCACCGCCGAGAACTCGGCGACCCGCTCGCGACAACGACGGGAGAACTCGGCAAGGCCGTATTCCTCGATCTCACGCTTCGAGTTCAGGCCGAGGGCCTTCTCGACTTCGACCTCGACCCAGAGCCCCTGACAGTCGAAGCCGTTCTGGTAGCGCTGATCGAATCCGTTCAGCGCCTTGTAACGCTGAAAGACGTCCTTGAGGGTTCGGCCCCACGCATGGTGGACGCCCATCGGGCCGTTGGCTGTGACGGGGCCGTCGATGAAGCTCCAGGTGGGGCTGCCCGCATTTTGCGCCCTGAGCTTCTGGAAGATGTCCGCGTCGTCCCACCAGGCAAGGAGCTCCCGCTCTAGGGCGGGGTGATCAGGGACAGCGGGAAGGGGCGTGAAGACAGGCTCAGGCGCCATGAGGCCAGTCTAGTTGCCGGTCCGGCGCGGGATTTTCCCGATCCGTCTCGTCGTTTAACGCTTTAGACACAATTGTGCGGCATCGGTGCGCAACACGAAAATAGGCTGAAGCCGGAGGGTGGCTCGCGGCCGGCCCCAAATCCAGAAGGAGAACAATGACAACTGAAGTGACAGAGACGACATTCGAAGCCGAGGTGCTTGAGAGCGAGCAGGCGGTCGTGGTGGACTTTTGGGCGGAGTGGTGTGGCCCGTGCCATGCCGTCGCTCCGGTCTTGGATCAGATCGCCGAGGAGCGATCCGGTGAGCTTCGGATCGCAAAGGTGAACATCGATGAGGAGCCTGCGCTCGCGCAGCGCTACGGCGTCATGAGCATTCCTACGATCATCCTCTTCCGCGAGGGCAAGCCGGCCGCGGCGGCCGTGGGCGCCCAGCCGAAGGGCATGCTCGAGCGGAACCTAGGTCTCGTCGAGGCCTAGACCGCGCCGGCGGTGCTGGAGCCGTCTTCAAGAAATGCGTGGAACGCCGCGTGCTTCGCGAGGTAGTCCTCGACCTGAACGACGACCTCGCTCGCCCACACGTCGATCCACTCCTCATGGAGGAAATCGTCGATGCGGTGCACGTTCGAATCGCTCACGATGACCTGATCATCGGCAGCGGAGCCAGAAGCGACAATGGGCCGTCTGGCCCATTTGCCGGCTCCTCCTGGCCTAGCTCGCTCGCCAGGCGCGCAGCAGCTCCACCGTGTTCGAGAACGCGAGCTCCTCTTTGCCGGGAAGCTCGTCTGGCTCGAACCAGCGGAGCTCGGAGACGTCGTCGGAGGGTGCCGCTTTTCCGGAAACGATCCTGGCCGTCCAGCACAGGTTGAGCGTGGCGTTGCCCCCCTCCCCGTAGGTATCGGTGACGACGCCGACGAACGCCCCGGGCTCGACATCGAGGCCCGTTTCCTCACGCAGCTCGCGCTTGAGGGTGTCGAACGGTTGCTCGTCCTCGTTCATGAAGCCGCCGAGGATGTCCCAGCGCCCCGCCGCAGGCTCGTGCGCCCGCCGGCCGAGCAGGACCCGCCCTCCGTCATCGACGACGAGGCCGCAGATGGCTGGCGCGGGCTTCGCGTAGACCACGAGCCCGCACGAGTCGCAGCGCACCGAGCCAGCCTCGGTCCGCAGGTCCGACCCGCAGCGCGGACAATGCTTCCAGCCTTCGAGCTCGCCCACGCGCGCACGGTACCCCGGCGAGCGGGCTGATACGAAATTCAGGAGCGGTCGGGGCGCTCCAGACCGCGGCCGCTTGCGGCGCGTAGCAGCCCTACGTGTCGTGACAGGTTGTGCTGATCCAGCGCCGCGTCATCCGGCCCGGCGGAACGTTCGCATCAGGCCTCTTGGCTGGGCTCCGTCCCTAGAATGAATCCATGAGCGAGATCGAGCCGAACGCCGAGGGTCCGGACCCGAGCGAGGAGGAAGAGGACTCCTCCCTCGAGCGACGCCGGGAAGAGGACGCGCAACGCGGGCCGGGACACGAAGACCCCGATAGCGTCGCGTCGGCCGGCTCCCAGCCCGACGAGTGAGGCACCAGTCCGCAACGGCGCACGAGCTTGCGCGGGTCGAGCTTCTGGCGGGACTTCCGGGCGAGACGCTCGCAAAGCTCGGCGAGCGGATGGAACGTCACACCGTCACCCCGGGCGAGCAGGTCGTCGCCGAGGGGGAGCCGGGTGATCGCTTCTTCGTCGTCCTCTCCGGTCTCCTGAGCGTCTCACAGGCCGAGCGAGGCCAGCGGAACCTCCTCCGGCCGGGCGATTACTTCGGCGAGGTCGGGCTGGTCATGGACGTGCCGCGGACCGCGACCGTCAAGAGCATGACGCCCGCCGTCGTCGCGAGCTGCGACCGCGACACCTTCGACGAAATCGTCCGCCCGCTCTTCACGGCCTAGGAGAATTCGGACAGCACTGCGTCCGAAAGGGCGGGCCATGCTTCGAGCGCCCACCCGTCGAACTCCCGGTCCGTGAGGCATGCAGTCGCAAGGCTGCGCTCCGGATCAACCCAGAGAAAAGTGCCCGAGCCGCCGAAGTGGCCGAATGTCCGTGGCGAGTTCCGAGTCCCGGTCCAATGCGGGCTCTTGGCGTCCTTCAACTCGAACCCGAGGCCCCAGTCCATCGGGTCCTGCCGACCGAGACCCGGCAGCACCCCGACGAGCCCGGGGAAGACCGTCTGCGTCGCCTCCTGGAACGTCTCCGGAGCGACGAACGACGGGGCCTGGAGCTCTCGTGCGAAGAGAAGCAGGTCGTCGAGCGGTCCATGGCATTCCGATGCGGGTGACCCTCGCAGGTGCGTCGCGTCCATCCCGAGCGGTTGCAGGATCGCCTCCCGGAGATAGTCCGCGAAGGCCATCTCGGCACGCTCTGCGACAAACAGGCCGAGCACCTCGAAGCCCGTGTTGGAGTAGATCCGCCTCTCACCCGGCCGGGCGATCGGATCGAGACCATCGAACGGCAAGCCCGACGCATGCGCGAGGAGATGTCGAATCGTGGAGCCCTCCGGGCCGGCCGGTTCTTCGAGGTCGACGATCCCTTCCTCGGCCGCCACCAGGACAACGCTTGCTGTCAGGAGCTTCGTGATCGAAGCCCAGTGGAAGACGTGTTCTCGCTCACCGTGCGTCTCAACCACTCGCCCGCCCTGGACGACTCCGGCCGCCGCGTGGTCGGCGCCCCACTCCTCGATAGCGGCAAGGGCCGGCACGGACAGCGATACTAGACGCGGTTGAACAGGCGTCTGATCTCCTCCGGATCGCCCTACGAGCCCGTTGTCGGCTACTCGCGTGCGGTCCAGGTCGGGAGCCAGGTCTGGATCGCCGGCTGTGCCCCCATCATGGCTGACGGTAGCGATCCGCCTCCCGATGCGTACTCGCAGGCAAAGCGTTGTCTCGAGATCGTCCAGCGAGCGCTCCAGGAGGCAGGCGGCTCGCTGGCCGACGTCGTTCGAACGCGCGTGTACCTCGTCCACACCGAGGACTTCGAGGGCGTCGGGCGCGCACACGGCGAGGCGTTCTCCGAGATCCGCCCCGCCAACACGACGCTGACCGTCAAAGAGCTCGTGGATCCACGCTGGCTCGTGGAGATCGAAGCCGACGCGGTTCTCTCGCACGAGACCTGAACCGTCGATTCGCCAGCCCGACCCGGGATACAGTCAAGCCGTGAAGCAGATCTATCCCGCGACTATCACAGGTAAGAGCTTCGCCGAGGGCGGCAGCGTGCTCGACCACAACTTCGGCAAGAGCGACCCCTACACGCTCGGTGTCGAGGAGGAGTACATGCTGCTCGACACGGAGTCGTTCGATCTCGTTCAGCACGTCGACACGATCCTGAGCGCCACCGCAGGCAGCGAGTTCGAGACACAGATCGCGCCCGAACTCATGCAGTCCGTCCTCGAGATCGCGACGCCCGTGTGCAGGACCGTCCCGGAGGTCGACGCGGAGCTCCGCAAGCTGCGGGCACACGTGACGGAGATCGCCCGCACGCGAGCCCTCCGAGTCGGCTCAGCCGGCACCCATCCTTTCAGCCTCTTCGAGCGCCAGCGGATCACCGCCCGCGACCGCTACCGGAACCTCGTCGACCAGCTCCAGTACGTGGCACGGCGGGAGCTGATCTTCGGGATGCACGTTCACGTCGGGATCGACGACCCGGAGAAGGCGATCAAGATCCAGAGCGCACTCCTCGTTCACTTGACGGATCTCCTCGCTCTTTCGGGCAACTCGCCGTTCTGGCGCGGCGAGCCGACGGGCCTCTCGTCGAGCCGCCAGATGATCTTCGCCGCGTTCCCCCGTTCCGGGCCCCCGCCCCGCTTCCGGGACTATGCGGACTTCGCCGAGGTGGTGGGCCAGCTCGAAAAGACGGGATGCATCGCCGACTACACCCACATCTGGTGGGACGTGAGGCTCCACCCGCGCTTCGGCACCGTCGAGGTCCGGATCATGGACGCAGTCACCCGCGTCGAGGAGGCGGTCGCCCTAGCCGCCTACATCCAGGCGATCGTCAAGCTCTACTCCGAGCGCTACGACGCCGGCCACGAGCTTCCGTCCTACCATCGAATCCTTGTGACCGAGAACAAGTGGCTGGCCGCGCGCTACGGTCTCGAAGCGCCCGTCATGGACCTCACGACCGGACGCAGGAACCGCGTCCCGGTCGCGCAGCTCGTACGCCGCACCCTCCGCGACATCGAGCCACACGCACGTGAGCTCGGATCCGAGCGCGAGCTTGAAGGGATACGCCAGATCCTGGCGCGCGGGAACGGCGCCGACCGTCAGCTCCGCGTCTGGAATGCGAATCGCGATCTGGCCGAGGTGGTGAGCGAGATCGCCGACGTCACGGAGCAGGTCGGCCCACCGGTGACCGCGTGATCTCCCCCGGAGAGCACCCACGTGACGTGGAAGTGTGGCTCGCTCCGAACGAGCGCGTGCGGCTCCGCGAGCTTCCGGCCGAAGGGGAGCGCGTGCTGCTCCTCTTCTATCTGTTCGACTGGTCGAGTACCTGAACTGACGAGCTCGTCCTCCTGCGTGACAGGCGGGCCGAATTCGAAGCGGCGGGCACGTCGGTCTTCGGGATCTCGCGGGACAGCCCCTGGTCGCACCGCGCCTGGCGCGAGGCGCTCGACATCAACGTGCCCTTGCTCTCAGACTGGAACGGGCACGCTGTCGACGCATTCGACAACGCCTTCAACTACCGAGGCCTCGAACGCGTAGCCCAGCGATCCGCCTTCCTGCTCGACGGAGACGGCATGATCATCGCTGCATGGCGATACGAGGTCGGCGAGCTCCCCGATTTCGACGAGCTCCTGGCTTCGGCCCGCTCGGCCTCGTAGCGCTCCTCTATTCGGCAGCGGCACTTGTCTCCGCCTGGCCCGGCCTCGCATCGTTCGGATCGGCCTACCTCGCCGGCGGGGCGGAGGGATACGGGGAGACGGCACCGGGAGATCACGGTCAGGTCGTCTACCGCTTCTGGCTCCTCGGCCACCAGCTCGCGGCCTCGCACGCTCCGTGGCGCGATCCATACAGCTTCCAGCCACTGGTGGAGCCTCAGGCCGCGCTGGGAGGCTGGCCCTTCGGTCTCCCCTTCTGGCCACTCGAAGCCGTCTTCGGACCCGTGCTCGCGTGGAACCTGTTGCTCCTGGCCACGGTGGTCGCCGGAGGCCTTCTGGCGTACGCCTGGCTCCGCGCGCTCGATCTCGGCTTCGTGCCGGCACTCGTGGGCGGGCTCGCGTTCGCAATCGCCCCCTACCGGCTCGCCCAGAGTGCTGACCACCTCCTCGGCTGGATCGCGATCTTCCTCCCGCTCAGCCTCCTGGCCGTCGAGCGGGCACGCGCGGCACCGACACGGAGGAGTGCGCATGCGTGGGGAGCCCTCGCGGCCGTTGCGCTCGTCTCGTTCCCGCTCTCAGGCCAGCTCCACCTCGCGCTCGGGGTCCTCCCCTTCGTCGCGGCCTACGCTGCCGTGCGCTACCGGCCGCTGCCCGCCATGTGGATAGCGGGGGGCGTCGTGGCCTCGGCCGCCGCCGGACTCGCCCTCCGCTACACCGTCGTGGAAGGCTCGAGGCTCGCGGATCGGCGATCCCTCTCGAGTGTGGATGCCTACTCGGCGGAGGCGCTCGACTTCCTGAACCGCTTCCACACCGCCCCGAGCGAGGAGCTCGTCTATCTGGGGTGGCTCACGCTCATGCTCGCGGTCGCCGGGCTGGCTGTGCTCCTGCAAGCTCGCCGCGGCCTCGGAATCCTGCTCGGGCTCGCCCTGCTGGTTCCCGTCCTCATCGCCTTCGGAACGAACCTGCCGCTCTACGCTCCGCTTCGATCGGTCGTGCCGCCGCTCCAAAGCGCTCGCGTCCCTGGGCGGTTCATGCCCATTGCGGACCTGGCGCTCGCGGCCCTCGCCGCCTTCGCGCTCGCAGCGCTCCTCGAGCGCGTGCCGAGGCGACGAGCTTTGGTCGGCGTAGCCGCCTTTCTGCTCGTGGCGGCCGATCTCACGGTAATGCCGTTCGCGCCAACCCCCGCCGACCGATCCAACGAAGCCTACGCCGCGGCGCGCCGCTCTCCCCCCGGCCGGATTCTTGAGGTGCCGACGTTCGACCCGGGCCGGCAGGAGGGGTCGGTGTACGACCTCTACACGCTGCAAGCAGGGCGCGAGAAACCAACCGGCTACTCGACACTGGCGCCGGAGGCGGCCTTCGACTTCTATTACCGCTTCGGGCGCGTGTCATGCGGCGTCTGGCTCGACGGTGACCGCAACCGGCTCGATGCTCTCGGCGTGGAGCAGCTCCTGTTCCACCGCGGGCTTTTCCGGAGCGGTGTTCCGGGCGGATGGTTCGCGTGGCGCGGAGTGCTCGCGGCTGGATATCGCCCGGTGGCCCGGGACGGCGCCGTCACGCTCCTCGGCCCGAATGGCCGCGCCGACCTGTCGAACCCTTTCGGCGAGCCGGCACGCGAGGAGCCCTACTTTTGCCGGGGCTGGATCGACCGGCGGACCAGCGAGCCCCAGGCACCGTTCTGGGTGTGGGGACAGGGCGTCCTGACGCTCGACTTCGTTGCTCCCCGCCCGACGACGGCGACACTCTGGCTGGACGGGCACCGCGAGCGGCGCTTCGCGATCGCGAAAACCGACACGATTCGGGTTCCTCTCACAGGCGAGCACTGGCATCCGTTGCTGGTCGAGATTCCGGGTATCTACGAAACGGACCCTCCGTACGGACTGAGGCTCACACGCATTAGCTTTCCGTGGCACTGACATGCCTTTGTCTGTATTTCCCTTGCATTGAGGTTCAGCCTGGCTCGGCAGGTGCCGATGAGCGCCGGACATGCTCAAGTTCTGGGATCGGATGGAGGATTTCTTCCTCCGAAATGCGAGCGAGATCGTCGACGACATGGCGGATCAGCGCCACGAGCAGCTCGCCGAGCTACTTTCGACCCTCGATGCGCGCACGGAGCAGGTCGAAGCTGCAGAAGCGCGCGCCCAGCAGCTGGAAATACGCCTCGGTGCGCTCGGAGCCGATTCCGACCGTTCTGATCCGGACGAGATCGACAGGCTGCTCGCAGAGCTGGCCCGGAGTGACGACCAGATCGCCGACACGCAGCGCGAGGTCCGGGAGCAGGGGCAAGAGATCGCGCTCCTCCGCGAGCAAGTCGCGACGCAGGAGGCTGACCGCTACGAGCTCGACCGGTTCGTCCGAGAGCTCGAGTTACTCAGAGAACGCGAAGACGAGCGATCGCGGCTCACCTCCGAGCTCGACGCGAGGACGCGGGAGCTCTCCGAGCGCGAGGAAGCGGTGGCTCGCCGGGAGGAAGACGTGCGAGCGCGCGAGGCCGCAGCTCAACAGATCGAAGACTTCAAGGCTCGGCGCGAGGACGTCGAAGCGCTGGCCGCCCTGCTGGAGCGGCGCGAGTCGGCGCTGCGGGAGCGCGAGGCAGAGGCGGCGAACGCGGAGACATTTGCCGAGTCGGCCCGGTCGCACGCGGAAAATCAGGAGCGGCGTCTCTCCCACGCCGAGGAGACAGTCCGTGACCGGCTGACGGATCTCGACACACGCGAGGCCGAGTTGGATGAACGGTTCGCGCGACTCGAAGCCGACACGCAGGCTCGCGAAGACAGGCTCGCAAACGAGGAGTCCCGCCTACGTGTCCTCGACGAGAGGCTCACCCAGAAGGAGTCGGAGCTGTCCACCTACGTGGGTCAGGTACAAGGGATGCTGCGGAGCCGCGAGCAGAGCATGCCGGCTTCGCCGCTCCTCGCGGACTCCGGCGACGGCTGGGAGTAACGGCCCGCGCTTGCGCTCGGCTACATGCCCATGGCGTGGTAGCCGCCGTCGACATAGAGCGTCGTCCCGCTGACGTTCTTGGCCTCGTCTGAGAGGAGGTAGGCCGCCGCGGAGCCCACGTCGTCCGCCTCGATGTTCCGGCGGAGCGGAGAGCGCTCCTCGACGATCGCCTCCATGGTCGGGAAGCCTGCGATCGACCGCGCAGACAGGGTCCGTACCGGGCCCGCCGAGACGGCATTCACGCGGATCTGCTTCTCGCCGAGCTCCCAGGCCAGGTAGCGAACCGAGGCGTTCAGAGCAGCCTTCGCGACGCCCATGACGTTGTAGTGCGGCACGGCCCGCTCGCCGCCGAGGTACGTCATGGTCAGGATCGACCCGCCTCCCGCCGCCTCCATGAGCGGCTCAGCGGCGCGGGCGGCAGCCACGAGCGAGTAGGCCGAGACGTCGAGCGCAAGCCAAAAGCGGTCGCGCGGGGTGTCGGTGAAGCGTCCCTCGAGATCGCGCGCGTCGGCGAAGGCCACCGAGTGGACGAGGAGATCGAGCTCCCCGCCGAAGGTGTCGCCGACCTCGCCGAGGACGCGTGCGACCTCATCGTCCGAGCGAACGTCGCACTCCGTCACGAGCGGGCTCCCGACTGAATCGGCGAGCTCGCGCACGCCTTTCTCGATGCGCTCACCCTGAAAGGTGAAGGCGAGCTGCGCGCCGCCGGCCGCCAGTCGCTGGGCGATTGCCCACGCAATCGAGCGGCGGTTCGCGACGCCGAGGACGAGTCCCCGCTTCCCCTGGAAGTCCTGAGTCACGGCGCCGCAGTCTACGCTTCGCGCATTCCGGTCGCGGTGATCACGGGTGGATCGAGCGGTATCGGCGCCGCCCTCGGGCGGCGCCTGGCCGATCGGGGATGGCGCTGCATTCTCGTCGCTCGGAGGCGGAAGCGGCTAGAGGCCGTTGCGGCAGAGATCGAGGGCGAGTTCGAGACGTGCGACGTCACGGATCGGACGCAGGTCGACGAGCTCGCCGGGCGGGTCGGCGAGCGACACGAGGCAATCCGGCTCCTGGTCAACAGCGCCGGGATTCCCGCCGGAGGCACCTTCCTGGAGCTCGACGCCGTGCGGATCGAAGCTGTGACCCAGACGAACTACCTGGCGGGTGTCTGGTGCGTGAGGGCGTTCCTACCGCTCCTCGAGCGGGGTCGCCCGGCCGCGGTCGTGAATGTCGCCTCAATCGCTGGGGCGATTCCGGTCGGCTCGTACGGGCCGTATACGGCCGCCAAGCACGCGCAGCTCGCGTTCTCACGGAATGTCGCCGCCGAACTCGCCCCCCACGGGATTCGCGTGCTGAGCGTGAATCCCGGCCCGGTCGAGACCGAGGGGTTCCCGCAGGGTCGGCTGCTCGCCGGACGGCTCTCTCGCCGGCTCGTGATCTCTCCCGAGCGGGTGGCCGACGCGACCCTCGAGGCCCTGGATCGGGGTCGCGTAGAGATCTTCGTGCCGGGATTCTTGCGGTTCGCGGCCGCCGCGGAGGGGCTCGTCCCCGGGCTCGTCACCAAGCTCGGCATCCGCCGGGGGCCCGGCCGGTGGGGCAAGCGGTCCCGGGAGCGATGAGCTGGGTTGAGGCACGCGATAGCGGGGAACATTTCGCTGCCGATGTCGAGACTGCGACGAGCCAATTGCTCCGGCCCGGGTATCACCCGGCGCCGGCGTGGCCGCGGCTTTGAGTACCTCGACGAGTTCGGCGGGCGCGTCGAGGACCCGGAGGTGCTCCGGCGGATCCGCGAGCTCGTGATTCCTCCCGCGTGGGCTGACGTCTGGATCTGTCCCTACCCGACCGGCCACATCCAGGCGATCGGTACGGACGTCGCCGGCCGGAGGCAATACCGCTACCACGACAAGTGGCGCCAGCGGCGAGACCAGGAGAAGTTCGACGAGATGCTCGCATTCGCCCGGGCGCTCCCGCACGTGCGCACAGTCGCGGCGAAGCACGTCAAGCTCCGCGGGATGCCGCGTGAGCGCGTGCTCGCCTGTGCCGTCCGGCTCCTCGATCGGGGCTTCTTCAGGATCGGCGGCGAGGACTACGCCGAGCAGAATCAGACCTACGGCCTTGCGACGATGCAGAAGCGCCATGTGACTGTCGGCGAAGGTGGGCTGATCACATTCGACTATGAAGCCAAAGGCGGGAAGCAGCAGGTCCAGTCGCTCGTCGACCCGGACGTCTGCGAAGTCATCAGCGAGCTGAAGCGCAGGCGGAGCGGACGTGAGCTCCTCGCCTACAAGCCGAACGGCCGCTGGGTCGACGTCCGCTCCGCGGACATCAACTCCTATATCAAGGAGGTCACGGGGGCGGACTTCTCCGCCAAGGACTTCCGGACCTGGAGCGCCACTGTGCTCGCCGCCGTCGGGCTCGCCGTTTCCGGCCGGGCCGCCGGCACGCCGACGGCCCGCAAGCGCGCGGTCACGAGAGCAATCAAGGAGGTCTCGCACTACCTCGGCAACACGCCCGCGGTCTGCCGGGCCTCGTACATCGACCCTCGCGTTTTCGACCGGTTCGAGGACGGGGTCACGATCGGCGGCGCCCTCGATCGCCTGGGCGACGAGAGCCGGTTCGGGGAGCCCTCGACACAGGGCGCGATCGAGGAGGCCGTTCTCGATCTGCTCGAGGAGGAAGACTCGGCCGCAATCGAAAACGTCGCCTAGAGCTCGCGAGCGAGCCGCAGGCCCGTGAACCCGAGCGCCGCGCCCGCAACTGCATCCAGGACGTAGTGGTTCGCGGTCGCGAGCACCGTGAGCGCCACAAGCGGCGGATAGGCGGGCGCGAGGCGCCGCGCGAGAGGGCTGCGACTCGTCTCGACGATCCCGGTCGCAGTGACCACGGCGTAAGCCACGTGGATCGATGGCATGGCGGCAATGGGGTCGTAGAGCTTCGCGATCAGGCCGGAGTCGAGGTCGAAGCCGCTCACCTCTGCGATCGTGTCGACGAAATGGTCGAGCGTCCGCGGAGGGGCGGT